>Ga0098043_1000500_pt1 | contig 13813 bp, 7 predicted proteins | sample 9B_taG_FD_92581 | JGI IMG/M metagenome (GOLD analysis project Ga0098043, IMG submission 92581) | Marine viral communities from the Subarctic Pacific Ocean - 9B_ETSP_OMZ_AT15188_CsCl metaG | ecosystem: Environmental > Aquatic > Marine > Oceanic | place: Subarctic Pacific Ocean | collected 2015-01-10 | reverse complement strand
ATCACCAGCCGCGGCCAGTGTCCGTTGCCATTCACCGACTGATCCTCTTTCGGACAGGGTTTGAAGCAGGCCAGCGCGTTTCTTGGGGTTTTCGTACCCCTTCATCGCAAAATCTTCTGGCATCACTTGGTTGCCAGCGCGACGCAGGGTCCGAGTCAGCTCGGCGTATTGAGCGACAACTTCCTCAGGGTTGTTCCTTAGCTGCTGCCGATAGTTGATCGGCTGCCCTTCGCCAATATTGACCCGCGGGTCAGGCCGGTTCTTGTCGCTGGCCTGCTGCTGAGCAATCTCGTCAGCAACGACATCAGCCTCGGCCTTGTTCGCTGCAGAGTCATTAGCAGCCTGCTGCGCCCTGCGGAACTCATCGTCTGACGGGATCCGGCTAGCTCTGATCTGATTGATATTTGTCAGATCTTCGGCGTTGGCTTGCCTCTGAAGGTCCAGGTCAAGCTTGCGCTGAAAGAGGTCTTCGCAACTAGCCATGATCAGCAGCCCTCCATGTCGATTTCATCAGCAAGCTTTTCACTTAGTAAATCGAAGTCTGCTTGCTTTTGCTTGAGATAAGCATGAACTCGATCAGTAAGAGCTGGCAGCATCTGATCCATGTTCCGATCCATACGGCCTTTTAGAGCTTCAAGCTGCTGAGGCGTCAGCTTTTTGATCTTGAGGTTGCCGACATCAGCGATCCGACCCTCTGCGGCCAACTCAAAGACATCCACGTATGTGGGGTCTTTCTTCAACGCATAGCGGACCTTTGTCCGCAAAGTGTTGATGAACATCTTGATCCGCTCGAAAGCTTTCTGCAGGCCCCCTGCCTTGAGCTTGATCTTGCGATTGTTGTACCAAACAGCAAACGCTTCAGCCTGGATTTCAGCAGGGTCCATGGCCTCCTGATAGGTGGCAAACCGATCGTTCTTGATCAGCTTCTGCATCTCAGCCAATGCGTCAGGGCTGTTGATTGCTGCCCTGAGACTGTCAGGGCCAATCCGCCCGTCCATCAGTCCGAGCCAGTCCTGCACTGCATGAAATGCCTCGTGATACGGGGTCTTGGCAAGGTTCATGCCGCCCCCTTTGACGATGAATTTGCTGGCCAATCTCTTGTCCAGGTTTGGCCCCATGGCCAGGTAGATCATGTGCCGGTGAATGTTGGGGTAGTCCTTCGGCACATAGACGCCCCCAGTGCCCCCTTCAAAAAGATCAGACAACGGGTCGTCAGGGTTCTCCCTGACAAAACGAGCTGCATCTGGATTCCATGCAGCAAGTGCTTGGTAGGCGTCATCATCACCAAACAGCTGACGCATGTTGATGGTGTCCAGGTACTGGATCCGCAGCGGGTCGAGGCCTGAAATCTTTGCTGCTTCCTTCAAGCCTGCAACCATCTCTTTGGCCAGGCCTTCGCTCATGCGAGTCATGGCTGCAACGGTGTCCGGGATCTTGAGGCCGATGTCCATCAATGCAGCCTCTTCCCTGAATTCAGCTGCCTCGAGGGCGTCCTTGTATCTCATGCGGAACCTGCCTTCGTCGTATTCACCGCTGCGGCTGGCCTGCGGCAGGGATTGAGATGCACGAACACCAACAGAGTCAGTGTCTGGGATCTCCAGGGTCATCGCTTCCTGCGGAGCACGACGACTGCCTGTCTGCTCCTCGATCACGTCCTGGATGAGAGTCTTCACCTCATCGCCACGAGCCCTGATCGCAGGGATGTCGTAGCCCTGGGCCTCGAGCGCAGCAATGATTCGCGCTTCGCCTTTGGATGCCTTGGCCTTGTTTCTGATGATGTAGGCAGCGCGGTCCAGGTCGCTGTCGAACTGCAGCGTTGCCATGCCAAACCGTGGCTTGGACTTGGCGACATCAGCAGGAAGAGTGAACGCCGGGCGTGCAGGAGCAGCTGCAGCAGGTTGCAAGTTGTCGAGCATCCCTGCTGACTTCTTCTCCTCAAAGGTCTTCAGGTCGTAGTCATTCAGCTGACGCTCAGCGTCGAGCCTGTCTGCTGCCATCGCGTCATCGACAACTGCGTACTGATCCCTCAGGCGCAACTCTTCATTCAGCACATCAAGCAGCTGCACATCAGCTCGCTGTGCTCGGTCGACTGAAGCGACTGCTGGCGTCTCGGGCAGCGGAGTCGAAGGCGGCCTGACATCACCGTTCTTGGCAGCTGTTTGCACGATCTTGCGCATCTTCTCCTGCCTGGTGGGCTCGGGCGCGGGAGGCTCTGGCTCAGCAGCACGCTCAGGCGCAGGCAGTCCTTCGGCCTCAGCAATCAGCTCACGGCGTATGCGATCAGCAATCACCTTGGTCTTGCCACCTTCTGCCATTTGTGCAGCGCCCTGATTCAGTTTTTGGCTGAGGGGCGTCTCCATGTACTTGTCGGCATCGAACTTCGCCAACAGCGCAGCGGTGTCGTCTGCCAGCGATGCAGTGCTGGCCTGGTCAATCTCATTGCCAACTTCCTGCAAGCGATTGGCATTGGCTGCCGTGCGCTTCATCAGGTTCTTGTCAGCCATCAAGTCCTTGCGGATCCGGCCAGCCAGCTCGCCCTTCTGCACCATCAGGCTGAGCGTTTCGGTATTGCCAAACAGGTCGACCTGATCGCCCTGGGCAGTGCCAGCAGATCTGGCCTGCTGCAGCACTTCATTGAAGGTGCTGTCGCTCATGTCACGAGCCATCAGCGCCTTGTAAGCAGCCTGCATTCCGATCTCGTCAAGCTCGCTGCCGCCAAGCGCCAACGCCTTGCTCTTGCTGAGTCGACCGTCGACAGCATCTTGGAAGATGTTGTCCGGCAATCTCGAAAGCGCCAAGCCTTCAGTTGCCAGGCCTGATCTCATCGGAACGCCAAGGGCCTCCAGCTCCTGCGGATCCTTGATGCCTGCATCGCGCATGAACTTCGCAGCATCAAAAGGAGTGCCGCCGCCCTGGGCGATGTTGTTCAAGGCGCCAAGTGCCCTGGCCTCCTCTGCCGTCGCAGCATTCAGGTACTCAACCTTCATCGAAGGGATGCCTTTGCTCTTGGCCAGGCCAAGGCGGTTGTGGCCATTGACGACGTAGTTCTTGCCGTCCATCGGGTCAGTCCAGACCTGGATCTGCCCCTCCATGCCTTCGTTGTAAATACCAACGCCGCTCAGCGAATTACCTCTCTGCTGCCCTTGCGCATCAGTGCCCTGCTTGAACTGGAACCGCTTTGGGTCGACCTCGATTTCACTTACCGGCAGGGTGGGTTGACCCATCAAGCGAGATGGCATGACCGCGTTGCCATCGGCTTCAAGCGACTCAAGGCCCTGGAAGATGTCAGTGCGGTCAATGCCTGTCGACCGACCTGTTTGCTCAAAAATTCGTTGCGCTAATTGAGGACTGTTGGCTGTCAGTGATCTCAGCGCATCAGTTGGAACAGAGCTAAATCGCTGGGCGATTGGCACTTCCTGGCCAGCCAGGTTGCTGCGTGGTGCAGCAGTGGTGTCAAACGTGGCGTCACCCAGGACAGGTGCATTGCTTTCGCGTGTGGTGATGTCCTCGACGATCTCGACGGTGTTCTCACCTGCTTCCTGCCGAGTAATGATTTCATCGAGTTGCTCTGTATCAGCAGCACCTTCGATGACCTCCTCGAGTGCATCAGATTCGAGCTTCCCTTCATCAGCAGCACGCTGCTGCAGGTCAGCCTCGTAATCACTCATGGTGAACGCAGGCTCGCCTTGCGCCGGATCAACGACTTCCCCTGCTTCGACCTGCGCAGTTCTTGCTTTTTGTCGTCGAGTCTTCTCCCAGCTGGAGGTAATTGCACGCTGAGTTGCAGGCATTGCCCTGGCCAGACCCTGCAGGCCACCGGCAAAGATGCCGGCACCTAACAGGTTTGGAGCGAGCGCAGCGTTTGATGCTTCCGTCCGGCTCATGCCTGGCTTGACGGGCTCGATCTGCTGAACGATCTCAGGGTCTACGCCGAGGAAACCAAGCAGGGACGCAAAACTGCCACCAGTGTTGTCGTCCAGGTAGGTGCTTGGAATTTCATCAGCCAACTGGCCAAGGCTGAAACGACCTACTCCACCGGCCAGCGTTTTGGCCTTTGTGGGATCAAGCAGCTGTAGGCCTTTTACAAGCCACGGGAACCTGGCAGCGATAGCAGTGCCCTGCAGCAACGTGGAGCCTCCCATGGTCAGTCCCGCCAAGGCGCCATTCAGCGCAAGCGAAGCTCGTGCGTCATCACCAACCAGCTCCTCATCGGTCATCTCTGATGGAGGCCTGAATCCATTGGCCCTATAAGCAGCATCCAACAGCTCATCGATGGCTCCTTCTCGCTCAGGCGTCAGCTGGCCCGCGAGATCAAGAAGGTTCTTTTGGATGTTTGCACTTGTCTTGGAACCACCGAGCACAGCGGTGTTGTTTATGAACGACTCAGCCGCATTGGCTGGCAAGAGAGAGCCATTCAAAGGCCTCAAGCTTTGCTGCAATGCCAGGCCTGTAAGCCTGGACGCCGCAGTCGTCGGGTCTGAGAACTGCTTGACCTCGAACTCGAGGTCATTCTTCAGATTGTCGATGCCACCCAAGATCGGGTTGTATCGAACAAAAGGCTCGTACCAAGGCCGAGCATTGCGTTCTGCTTCTGGCGCTGGCGCCCTTTCGGCAGGAGCAGGCTCGGCAGACTCAGCTACAGCGACAGGTGCATTGTCATCAGGCTGCTCGCCCACGAACTCCCACTGGCCGTTGGCTGGATTCAGTTCAAAAGGCATGGATCAGTTCCGAAGTTGTTGGGCGATGGAGCGACGCAGCTGTTCGTAGTTGCGATAGGGCGTCATGCTTCCGCTCCCAGCAGGAGCTGGGGCCAGGAAGTCGATTGACGCAATCGTTCCGTCCGCTGAACGGACACGGCCAGTGCCTCCCTGGCGGCCAATGATTTGGCCTCCCTGGATTTGCTGGCCTGGGCTCAGGTTTGAGCCATTAGCAAGGTGCGAGTAGACGACATCAACCGGGGCACCAGTGGTTGGATCGATGCTTTCAACGACAACGAAATGGCCGTAGCCGGAATCAACGCCACCCTGGAAGCCAACCTCTTTCACTCGACCGCCAAGAACAGCAGGGAATTTCTTGTCCTCAAAGAAGACGTCAATGCCTGGCTGACCCGTGTCGAAGGTGATTGACGACACCTGACGACTGAACTGGCTTAAAGCTTGAGGCTGGCCAAGCTCAATAGGCACCGATGTTCGACGTGTCGACGCTGCTGCTGGGCGAGTCCCGGTGAGGATGTTGAACAGTGCATTCGACGCATAAGACAACGGGCTGTCGGATGACGGTGCTGCCGATGCAAACGACTCGCTAGTGCCCTGCTCCACGCGGGCGACGCGCTCGACCTTTTCCCGCATCTGCGGAGGGACTGGAATGCCTTGCAGCTCTGCTTGCTTCAGCAAAAACTGACCAGTAGACATGCCGTTTGCCCTGGCATCCCGCTTCACGTTTGATGGCATCGCGCTGCCGTTAGCAGCGGCGCTGAGCAACTTGATCGTGTCGCCTGGCTTGTAAATCGGCTTGCCGGATGTCGCTGCCGCCTCAGGCACCTGCTGCGTGGTGCTGTAGTAAGTCGGCACCTCTGTTTTGACTGGGCTGGCAGTGCCACTGCGATCAGGGCCGCCTTGCCTCTGAAAGTTTTTAAGGTCTGCAGGATTGTCAATAAACGATTCCAACAACTCATCGTCGGCGAGCGTTTTGTTAAGCACATCAGTGATGATTGTTGACTGCTCTTCTGGCCTTAAGAAACGACCCTTTTCAGCGGTTTCATTACGAATCCGAGTTGAAGCTTCTTTCTGCACATGATCACGAACTCTCTGTACTGCGGCGGCTGCAGCTGAATCTTGTTCGCGGAGGTAATCGACAATATCGATGCCTCTTTGCTTGGCAGCTTCGATCATTCCCAGGCCACCCTCTGGCAAAATCTTTTTAACAATTGCACTGGCTGAGTTCTTCAAGCCTGTGGTCATTTGAGTGCTATCGATCTCACCGTTTGCATCGCGTTCTTTCTGGCCACGTAGTGACCGCCAGCGATTAAGCAACTCTTTCCTGAGCGTCACAGGAGCATTTTTTAGGAGTTGCCTGAACTGAGAATTTGCTGCTGCTTCGTCCCAGTTGGCGCCAATTGCAAATTCCTGCTCAGAGAAAAAGTCTTCTACGGCCTCACTATCAAACGACAAAGTCTGGAACTCTTGAGCGGTCTTGCTTCGGCCAATTAACACCTCGGCAAGCTCTGCATCATTCAGATCTCTGAAGTTGGGGTTGGCCCTTAACTCCTCAAACTGACTCGCCATTTCCGCTGGGGTCATGGCCAAGGCGCCCTTCTCGTCCAGCTCGTCTTCGATGGCGTCCTGAGCCATGGCGACCTTCCCGTCACGCAGCGTCTTCAAATCCCTGGTGACGCTGGCTGCCTCTTTCAAGATTTCAGCGCCATAAAGCTGCCCGACTGGAATCGAGAAACCGTTCTCGTCAGTAACGCCGCTCGGCATGTTTTGCAGAACACCAAGCGCAGCCGAGGCCTGCTGGCGATTGGGGTTATCCAGGTCGCCTTGAATTGTTTGCAGGTCAGCGACGGTCCGCATGATGGCCTTGCGGATCATTGCCTGAGGCTCGCCAGTAATGCCGAACTGATTGCCGAACTGCTGCAGGATTGAACTCCAGCGGTCTGGTGTCGTGCGGGGATCGAACAAAAGACCCGTCAGTACCGACGACGCCTGCTTGACTCCGACGTCTTTCTGGTATTTGACGTGCCCCTCGAGCTGCTTCTTGCCAAGCCACTCATCGGCCCTGGCAACCGCTGGCGCGACGTATTGCTGGAAGCCAGGGCTGAATTCATCAAGTCCGAAGTATCCAGCGATCTTGCCGCTTAGCTGGGCTCTGACGGCTCCAAAAGCAGGGTCTGCAGGGTCAAGCTTTGACAGGCTTGCGCCATTACGAGTCCATTCCGCCTCGAACATCCGAGGAGCGAGGGTCGCCACAAACTGACTGGCCTGGTTCTGACGACCGGCCTGCCTGAATGGATTCGCCTGATCCATGAGCACCCCGGCAATGGGGTTGTCGACACTCAGCTGACGGTTGTCTTCTGCGTACTGAATGCCTTTGACAAGTTGGTCGCGGTTGATGTTGGCCGCAGCCTTAAGTATTTCGTTCTGGCCCTTCTGGTACTGCGACGTGCCGTACAGCTGTATGCCCGCGTCGTACAACTTCGACAACGGTTGAAGCGCATCTGTCAGCTCCTGCAGGGAGTTGTAGCCCTGCACATTGGGCTGACCTCCTTTCTGGAACGACCGGATCCCTGCAGCTTGCGGGAGTCTTGGCTGCTGAGTTGGAGCAGCTGGAGCCGAGTTCGCATCGAACTGCAGGAAGGTGCTGACCGGCCTTGCAGAAGGGGAGATGTTTGCGCTTTGGAGTCGTTGTGGAGCTGCCATTGAATTAGCCGTTCATGATGTTCTGGACGGCCCCGTAGGTGCCAATCGCGTTGTTTGTTGCGTTGATCGCAGTGCCAAGGAACGCAGCGCCTGCGCTTGGAGCGCCGCCAGTCATCGACGGGCCTGCTGGATTGACCAATGTCGCGAGCGGCGGGAATGGCTGGATCGGATCAAGAACGTCCTGCGCTTCGTAAAGCTGCTGACTGTTGTATTGATTCAGGTAAGTGGCAATTTGACCGGCTTGATCCCGCGTGAATTGCCTACTTCGAAAGCCCTGATTCAGCTGCCGCATCGTCTCCATGTCACCGACCTGGCGGGCGTAGTCGACGATGTAGCGATCAACATTTAGGCCTTCTCGACCAGAAGCAGTGACAGACGCTTGCTGCCGCAACGCTTGCTGCTTGTACTGCATCATCGATATGGCATCTGCCATCGACTGCTGTGCAAACGCATCGGACAATGCCGCTGAGCTTTGCGCAAAATTTGCGCCAGCTGATGCCCTAGTGCGACTTACAACCTCTGCCTGGTTGATTGCTTTTGACAGCTCGAAGTTGCGCAGCTGGCCGGCATACGCAAGCTCTTGCCCGGTATTGATCTTTGACTGCCAAAACGAATACCTGTTGTTCAGGTCTTGCTGTTTCGCTTGAGTCGACGCAGTCCACTGAGAAAACTCAGCAGAGGCCTTTTGATAAGCCCTCTGATTTAGATAGTCCTGCTGCTTGGCTTGATAGCCAAGGAAGCCCTGAAATGCTGATAAGCCGAACTGGCCGCCAGCAAGCGCCAGTGCCGGAGTGATGACAACCATTAACTTGCCCTCCAGAAGTCACAGAACAATGCAGCCGACGGTCCAAAGGGCCGAGGCCGCTCAACCGTAAAGCCCAAATGCTTCAGCCATTTGATGCTTTCGGTGTTCTTTGAATAGACCTGATTGAAGAGAGGGCCGCCCAATTCCTCAAGGCATGTGTCTACCCATTGTCGGCCCTGAACGCATAACTGCCAGCGTGCCCGTCGACTCTCTGTCAATCGATCAGTTCCAAGCATCCAGATACGTTTGCCTACGACCCCGCAGAGACCGCATGGCACATCGTCATCAGTGACCATTCCGCGCACGAGATCTGAATGTGCCCAGCTTTCGGTAACTGCGTCACGGGCGTTGCAGCCATGGCTAAGCATCACTTCTTGCACATCCATGTATCGCAGGTTCTCTGCCACATCCAGGACGTGGTCTGCAGTTGGCTCGTAAACCCACTTCATCAGCTAGCGCCTGAGCGACTGGTGATCATGCCAATCCATTCCACCGTGGAGAATTTCGACGGGTGAGGCGTGTCGTTCAAAAGCTCAACTGCAATGCGATCACCACGACCCATGATCGGAATGTTGAATACGCCCTGGTACTTGAGCTGAATGTCCGTAGTCATCGGCCTTGTGGGAGTACCAATCGACGAATTCCGCACGGCCAGAACTGTGCCGTCGAACGTATAAAGGCCTTCGCTTCTGTTCTCCGGGATGACCCGTGCCTGAAAGAAGCCTGACTCGTGATACGCGAGCTTGGCCTGCCGCACTTGCGTGCGCACGACATTACGAACTGCCTTGCCACCGCCAATGTCTGACATCAACTTGAAGCGACTAAAGCGATAACGGAACTCATATTTTTCGCCTGCCCAGACTTCTTCCTGCGACCAATCCCCGCGTGCAGTAATCGTGGTCCCCGTAGACGCAGACCCGAGCAACACCGGGCCAGCCTTGTTGACCTGAGTCATGTTGTACGCCGACCAGACCTGAACTTCGTTGGTTGCCTCGTAAGGGAGCGTGAATGTCGTCTCGTTTGTCTGTGCGCTGTAAACGCCTTTACTCATGCGCAATGGCGCAGGGGTGGCTGTCGTTGTGCTGACCAGCCGGTCCAGCAGCATTGGGTAAGGAGCGTTGACCTTTGACTCCTCAGCGCGATCGAGGACAGAGATCTGCTCGAGGTAGACCTCGTCGCCGTATTGCATCAAGCAATAAAGGATCTCCCTGATGCAGACGACCTGAAGCACTTGATCAGCGCCGAACTCCCAGTAGGACCAGCTGTTCTGCGCACGCTCTGGGCTGCCGCCCTGGTTGCGCAGGAACCACTTGTAGACGTAAATGCGCTTGCGATAGTCAGCGCCGAGCATTCCTGTCGTGTACTTCGAGCTGATTAAAAACGCTGCATTGCCGGTGTCGTTCACCGTCATCTTGAAGCATTCATTTGGAATGAAGCTTGAGATATAGCCAGTCAAATCAGCAGCGTCTGCTGTCAATGCAGTGCCTGCACCGCGCACCGCAAACTCACGCATCTGCGACCACTGGCCGTTGGTTTGCATAAAGAAAATGCCGCCACCAGCCGTTTGCGGCCTGGTATCTACGTCGACATCGAAATTCGTGAGCGACGTAATTTGTGCGGTGGCAGGAGTTAAAACTGTTTCCGCCGCGTTAAATCGATACTGGATCTGCGAGGAGAACAGGATCAATTCGTCCTGATACGGGACTGCATACCTCAGTACCGAAACCTTGTTGTTGCTAGCCACAACATCGATAGGATCAGTATCAAGAACGGTCGTAACTGTTTCGGGAAAGAATTCAAAAAATTCTCGAACCCGCGAGAGAATAACATTCTCGTCAGCCAGGAATCCGAGCCGGTTTTTGTAGATAAAGATGTCGTTAATCGCATAGCCAATAAACGATGGGTCGGGTGATGTATCGATGTCGCCTGCGATCCGCTTGCCCCATTCAGGGACGCCCGCAGGAATGCCTGCAACCGTCTGCCCGTTTACTGCGCCAAACCAGAAGTTCCCATCCGCTTTACGGATAAGAACATGCGGCATCGTTGCAGAGTCGAGCTTGTACTCAGTTCCTGGCGCGACAGTTTCAGCCCATTCACCTTCGCCAAAGCTTCCGCTTCGAGGCTCAAACTCGACGTAGTAGTTGTCAAAGTTGGTGCCAGGATCACCAGTGATTTGAATTTGATAGCCGACAGGGGCAATCGTTGGCAGCTCAGTGAACACCTGCACAGTGTTCAAGATCGCCGTCATCGTGGCGTTGGCTTTTGCGTCAGTCGCTGACACCGTGATCGGGCTGTCAGAGCGGAACCAAATCACCGAGCCCGAGCGGCTTTTGTCGACACCGCTGATGCCATCCATCAGGGCCTGGGCAATGTCCTCGGAACTGATCCTGTTCTCGATGACGGTCTCTCCGTCAACGATCACCGCAGCGACAGGCGTCTCGACCGTGACCTGCGTGCCGTTGATGTTGAGGACGTACTTGTTTCCGTAGACCGCCTGCTTGACCCAGACCAGGCACTCATGCGCCTTTGGTCGAGGCGACTCTGGGGCTGTGGCCGTATCCATCGCCGTCGCCACCAGCGTGTTGGTGATCCAGGTGAAGTCAGCGATCGTGACGGCGCGAACCTGCTGCGTAGCGTTCGTCAGGCTGCTCAGGTAGTTGAACGCACCTGTGTCGGCTTCGACTGTCTTCTCGGTGCCATCAAGCTCAAAAACCTTAATTGCATCCTTTGTAATGACGCTGATGTATTCCTCTTGCTGATCCCTGAGGATCGTGTGGAAGAACGCATCACCAAAAGGTGTTGAACTGACCTTTGCCAGCGTCCTGCTGCTGTCCCGCTTGCGCAGGCCTTCGGCAATCGACGACACACCGTTGATCTGAATCTCGCCCTGACTCGGATCCTTTTGGGAGTCAGGCTGCTGGCTGACACCTTGGATCAAGTTCGGGATCGTTACCGCGACGTTTTTCATCAGAAGATTGAGTAGCCATTGGCAACGCGACGGTTCATCAGGCCGGTATTGGGCTGATACGTCGGGAAGGCGTAGGGGCCGGACAGCATGTTTGCCTGCTCTTGCTCCAGCTCGATGCGCTCAAGCTCTGCCTGAGCATCCTTCTCGTCTTCAAGCGTGTATTTGAACAGAGCTTCAGAGCCAAGCGTCCGATCAGAAAAGATGCGTGCTGCTCTGATGGTCACCCAGCGATTAAATGCTTCTGGGACTGCATCCCAAGCCAGCAGCCAGATCACATCAGCGCACAGTTCAGTGACCTGCTCGTCAATTAAATACGTGCGCTTCAGCAGGTCGTAAACCCGCTGGCCGCGCAGCTGATAGCGACCGTTGTACTGATAACGATTGACCGAAAAGCCAACGACAGAAACAGGAATCTTGATCTCCCCCGTGGCCGGGTCCCTGGCAAATGGGTAGTTGAATTCCGAGTTCCAGCTCCATCCTTTCGTCTGCCCCTCCTTGTGCACCTCGAGGACGGTGCGTTGTGCCACACGAGCGTCTTGGATCTGTTCATTGTCGAGATTGTCGACGGGCTGCTCACCAACATTTTCAAGACAGATATTGACCGCGTCTAAAAGGCTGGTTCTCCCTTGAGCCGTGGATTGCGCAATCAGCGACATTTGCTCTACGAGGACGATGACTGCATTCTGACGGACGCCAAAAAAAGGGGCCAGCCGTAGCTGACCCTTGCCCCACTTTGCTTTCCTCTTGAAAGGTAATCAGGTGGTTGAGATTTGGCAGGCACACTCAGCACGGAGCACTCCCATACCAAGGGCTTGTCTCGCGACCATAAGGTCGGACTGGTATTGGACCCTGAATTCTGAGCCTGTCAGCTGCAGAGAAGGACTCAGCAGAGACACAACACCAACCGCGTCACGATGGAAGATCAGGCCGCGGCACTTGGTGAGGTTCTGTGCGTAGTCGTTGTTGTAATCACCAGCCACCAGTGTGTAATCAGGCTGGTCAACGTGGTTGCTGGAGAACAGAGGAATGCCAGCAATTCTGGCAGTCTCGCCTTGAGCAATCGTTCCGTTGCCGCCGCCGCCATTGAAGTCGACGTTGATGGCACGACTTGACTGGGTGATTGAGTAGTAGTCGTCTGGGGTGAAGACGGCATACATGTTGTCAATCGGCACATCCTTCTTCTCGAAGTCAACCCGAGCAGAGAAGATGGCCTCGACCAGCTCGTCACCACGCTGTTGACGGGTTTGAGCGTTAAATGTCGCGGCATCTTTGCCCAGATCGATCGCATTACCAGTGCGACCTGTGTTCAGAGGATCCTTGGCGAGAGGCTCGGTGCTGTTGTTGGCAGCAGCGTAGACAAGACGTGCAACACGCTTGTCGTACTCGTACGCCAGGCTTCTGCCCAGTTCTTTTGTATAAATTTGCCTCACATCATAGTAATTCATTAATTCATCGACCTGGTAGATTGCAGCGTCTGCAATCATCAATGCGTCGAGTTCAATGATACGCTGATTGAGGTCAGAAGGATCGTTACCTTGGCCAAGGATTTGCGTCCCTGGTTGATGATAACGGGCCTCCATTTTGCCCGTGATGGGGAAGCTTACAGAGCGGCCTCCGCGAATGTTTCTTTCGCGAGTTTTGCCCTTGAAGACTGTTGCGGTGAGGAATGCGTCAAGGACTTCTGCGGCGCCAAGACGCAGAAACATTGCGCGGTCTTTATCCAGTCCATTAGGACCAGGACCCCAGGTCGCTGCATCGCCCTTGATCTGGCCTAAGCGTTGCAGTGCTACATCAGGAGGAGTAGCCATGAGTTTTTCGGAGGAATAGTTTTAGTTGTTAGACCGCCCATTCCTCCCTGGCCGTGAGTTGTCCTTTCGGGCTCACCCAGTTCCGGTTGCTGTCTTGCTTACTAAGTTACTAGAACTCAGGCGAAGCAGCCAATATCATCTGGACCTTGTTCCTGTAGGCCTCATCTACGTCGTAAATACGCTGGCCATTGTCATTCCGCCGGTTCATTGCATCCAGTAGCTGTTGCTGGCTTTGGAATACAACCCTGTCATCTGTTGGTGTTCCGCCCCCGTAGAGCTGTGGCTCAGTGTCCTGCTGCACAAGACCCTGACGTGCCTGCAACGACTTCAGCGCCCAGCGCACGGCATCGGCATTGCCGGAGTCCACAGCAGCGTTGTATTCAGCACGCTCCTGCTCACTCATGTTTTCTCGGCCCCAGGCCTGCAGCGCATCAAAAGCTTGCTGCCCGCCAACCTCGCTCAAGATTGCATTTGAATCGGCATCAGATAAACCATCACCTCCAGCTGGTGGGGCAGCCTGCGCCTTTGACACGAACTGTTCAACGACGCTCTGAGGGACGTTGAACGTCTCAGCCAGAGTTTCGTAGTGCTCGCTGATGTCTTGACCCTGGTCAGCTGCGTACATCACCTGCCCAAGGTCCAAACCTTTTTCAGCCAGGTTTGCCACGGCTTCTTTTCCGTATGCCTCGGCGGCCTGCTCCGCTGTGTATGCGCCCGTCTGTTGCGGCGCTGACTCAGGCTCAGCCTGTTGCGTCTCCTCGGGCTGCTTTCCTGACTGCTGCCCCAGCTTCTTCTGCAGTTCTGAGTAGGCCTT
>Ga0098043_1000499_pt1 | contig 13836 bp, 33 predicted proteins | sample 9B_taG_FD_92581 | JGI IMG/M metagenome (GOLD analysis project Ga0098043, IMG submission 92581) | Marine viral communities from the Subarctic Pacific Ocean - 9B_ETSP_OMZ_AT15188_CsCl metaG | ecosystem: Environmental > Aquatic > Marine > Oceanic | place: Subarctic Pacific Ocean | collected 2015-01-10 | reverse complement strand
GGTTGGCAAGGAAATCCTCCTGTAATGATGTCTGCTTTGTATTTTGATCCTTTGACATTTCTAACCTCACTTTCTATTGGTATGTTAGGAAAATTCTTTTGTAAAACTTTTTGACAAAATTTATCTTTTTCACAAAAAGCAATCGTTTTAAAATAACCGGTAGATTCTAGTCCAAGACTAAATCCACCAATACCACTAAACAAATCTAAAACTTTCATACAATCTTATTTAATGGTTTCAGCTCATTAAGATCAAGTTGAAAAACTGGAGGTCTTGGCAAACCAAAGTCTGTCAATCGTTCCTTATTACAAATAATATCACTTGCCATAATAAATCCAAGTATACGAAACTCTGGGGATTTGTCGGACACAAAACAAAATAATTCTCCAGGTTGAGCATTTTGTCTAATGTAAAGTAATGGTTTTTTATCGTTTTTATATAAATGGGATTTAACCTGTATTTCAGTGCCATTGACTTTAATGTCAGCTTTTGCTCCATGATTAACATGAATTTGCGGTGCTATTTTTAGGTAATGTGCAACAGCAAATTCAGCACAAGCTCCAGAGATAGATTTGGCAAATTGAAAATAAACTGGTTCTTTGTAATTAAAACCCCAAGATTGTTTCATTCTTAAAGTTTCGGTAACTCTCATACAACCCACTTGAGCTGCAAGAGAAATTTGATAATTGGTCAGGGTTACTATTTCAGACATCGTTTTATAAATCCTATCAGTTCTTTGTTTTTATCTAAGACATGAACAAACTGCGTTGCAATAAAATTAACAGTAGGTTCCTCCGATCTTATCTTTTTGTTCCCCTTGTCTAAGATAGCATGAATAACTTCATGAATAAGCACATCACATAATAATTTGCTTTCTTTTATTGCTTTACTTATTTTGATAGTGTTTTTTTTACCATCGTAAATGCCAATATAATCCTCTCTCTTAGCTTCGTCAGGATCTACAGTAGACACCAAAATGGTGCTATTTCGTATCTTTATTTGCTTTGGCAATTTCATCGCTATCTGCGAATCATTTATAACTAAATTCACTTTTTAATCAATGTAAATAAATATGTAATAAAATGGTCTTGCATTGTGCATAGAACTATATTATCAAACGAATCAATGGGAAACGATTTAAGAACTATAGATAATTGTTATACTAAATTTGGTTTAACCAATACTAGCAAATCAGAAAATTCTTTACCGGATGATGTCAGATTTTTTCAACGTATTGTTTTAACACCAAAAGAAAGAGCTAACCTACCAAGTAATGCAAGTTTCTTTATGGGTACATTAATTCATGAAGCAGCTCAAAATATGTTGGTCAATAAAGTTAAATTAAATGAGGTTACAAAAATACTTAATGAAAAAGTAAAAAATTATGACGGAACTAAATAAAGATCAAATTAAGGCTGGTCTTATTGCAAAACAAGCACCTCAAATAATTCAAAATATTGTAGGTGAAGTTTTGAAATTAGAAAGTAATTCAAGTTTTAAAGCAGAAACAGAATACACAATTTGGGATGATAGAATTGGAACATACTTTAGATGCTTTTTAGATTTAGAAGGGTCTAAATATTTTTATGATTTCAAAAATTTATTTGGATCAATCAGAGAAACAAAAAAAGGTTGGTCAATATCTAAACGTAAAATTGATGATAAGATTTTCACAAAAGATATTATGTCTATGGCACTTTATAAAAAAGCAGTACCACATTTAAAACCATGTTTAATTTATGCAACCGAAGATGAAGCAGTAGCTTTTCATGAAGACAATACACCTGAACTAAGACCTGATAATTTACAAAAATATTATGACGAATTAATTATGTATCAAAAAATATGGGAGAATAAATTACGTTATGCAGATGGAGATGTTAAAAAATTAGCAAGTATTATTAAGACAGATTTTTCAGAAATAAGAAAAGATACTTTTTGGTGGAAGGGTGTTGATTCTCAATACATTGAAAGATTAACAAAATTATATGTTTGATAAAGATTTTTGGATTTATTTTGTTGGGTGTTTATTAATATTTATTTTAGGAGTGTTTCATTTATGGCAAATTATAACAGCAATGTAATTATTAGCAAAACTGTAGATCAGCTTAAACAGCAGATTAAACAGTTAAAAAGAACTGAAGATATATTAAGACAAGATAATAAAGCACTCATGAATGACAATACTAGGTTAAGAAAAGAAAAAGATATTTGGATGAAGAAAAGCCATGAAAATTTAAGATTAAGTTTTAACAAAGGAGGATAAATGGAACAAGCAAATTTAACTTATTCTGAAAGATTAATCTTAGTTGATCTTATTGACAAAAGATTAGAGGACAATGATCTTGAGGAAGAAATGATAGTTAAATATCAAAAAATAAAAAATAAATTAGAATTTAAATAGAAAGGAAAAATATGAAAAAAACAATAGCGATACTCTTTGCTTTAATCTTGGTAGGCTGCACAACAGCAAATAAAGATTATACAGAGTACAAAGTATCTTTTGGAAAAAAATGTTCAAAAGATAATACACAATATTCTTATGTTTGGTTTATTGATGTTGTGGGAGAGCCAAGTGTTACAAAAGGAAATTGCAAATGATTACATTATCAGAAGCTATTAAAGAATTTGCAAAACAAACTTATGACACTGTAAAAGTTAAAGGTGGGAAAAATTATATCCAGGTTAAAGATAGATTAAATTTTGTCAGAGAAACTTTTGGTGAAAGAGTATCTATTAGAACAACAACTAAAGATGCAAATGGATTGGCAGAGTTTCATTGTGAGATGTGGCTTGATGATAAGTTAATTGCCACAGGTAATTCAAAAGAGGTATCTGTTGGTGAGAAATCTTATGAGAAGCAAGAATCCGTTGCGGTAGGTAGATGTTTGGCTTTTGCAGGATTTGCAGGTACAGAACTTGCAAGTGCCGATGAAATGCAAAACTTTTTGAACAATCAAACTAAACCTGTTGCTAAACCAAATCCTAATGCCAAAGCTGTAGCAGATGAATTTTTGAAATATTTATCTGAAGCTGCAAAGTATTCAAGAAGCGTTGGTAGTTATGAAAATCAAAAACAAAAGTTTATGAAAGAGTTTAAGATTGTGGATTTAAAAGATTCTGACCCAGCGGTATTTGATTACGTTGTGAAAGAAGCACAAGCAATAAACGAACAAGTTACAACAAATATAAACGCAAACAAATAGGAGATATAATGGCTATAGACAAAACCATATACCTGAATGTTTTCCGTAATGAAACACCATCACAGAAAGCACCGACTCATTCTTGGAATAATTTTGAGCTTAAAGAAGATATTGTAATACCTGCTGGTACTTATGATTTATCTTTTTGGGGTAATGCAGTTAATCCCAAAACAGGAAAAGATAATCCACACTTTAAGATTTCAAATCCTTTTAAGAAAGATAAGGATAAAATTCCGTTTTAATTATGGAATCAGACGATCCTAAACATTACAAGAAGAGCATTCAAACTTGGGATGCTATCATTAGCCAACTATCTGAACAAGAGGTAGTTGGCTATCTTAAAGGATCTATTTGTAAACATTTATTTAGGTTTGGAGGCAAACATGGTAGCACCATTCGTAGTAAGCTTATGGATGTTAAAAAAGCAGACAAATACTTAAAGAAACTTATAGAAATTTTAGATAAAAAAAATTTTGATGAAAAGAAATTTTTTAAACAAATTGATGAAGCTGAAAAATTTATAGAAGACAACAATATTACGAAATTATTTGAGAAAGATAAAGATGAATAAAATATATTTTAGCAAAAGAAAATACGATGTGCTTCAATTCATTGTAAATTATTATATGAGAAATGACTACACACCAACATTTGCAGAGATTGCAAAAGGTATGGGTTTTACAAGAAGTAGAGCTAATGCCATTGTCAATGACCTGGTGACTATTGGGGTTATTGATAAAGAGGAAGGTTCAAGCAGGAGAAAAATAAGATTAAATAATAAACAATTAAAACTTGTAAACAATTTGAAAATAAATATAACATATACAACTGATGAGTTTAGGTAAAGTTAAAAAAGACTTTTACTATAGCGTAGAAGCAAGAATTACAGAATTTTTTAGCAATGCAGAAGATGCAGCTAAAAAAGAAACGCCAGGTTCAAACTGCGATGTTGAGATACAAAGCATAAAGTTTAACAAGGCAAACATAAAACTAAACGATAAGGCGAATGATGTACGATCCAAAGGAGATCAAAAGCCTACAGGAGAAGCAGAATGATTTCATTAGAAAACAATGGAAATACAAGAAGCTTTTCTATAAGTTCCAAGAAAGGCAACACAAGATTGGAACTAAGATACAGGCTATAAAAGAAGATCAAGGATTTATTTATAGTTAATTAAATAAATTCTGAATGTATTTTAAAAGTTGTAATAGACTTAAAGGATATTATTCGCTAAAAATAAAGGGAAGATAAACGATGACAGAATTAGAAATAAAAAAACAAATGGGTAAACGATTGAAAGATATTCGTTTGATAAGAAGATTATCACAAGAACAAGTTGGAGCAATTTGTGGAGTTACCTTTCAACAAGTACAAAAATATGAAAAGGGGAGAAATGGAATTAGTTCGTATAGGTTATTACAACTATGTTATGGCTTGGATGTACCTGAATCTTATTTTTTAAAAGGATTAAAACCAGAATTACAGAATTTTGGGAGTTCTACTAATGTCTCACAAAATCAAGAGTGTACTCTTGCTGAGAAAACATTAGAAAACGATATGTAAAAATCGTTTATTGTTGTGTGTAGATTGGGTGGTAAGTACATATATCCTTTTGGCTTACCACCTGATCGTAATTATCCCACCTACCACCCATGATGCTTAAGCACCACACCGGCTATGTTCATAGCCACAAACTTATGTTCTTGCGTAATTAGGCTTCTTGCCTTGTCTTGGTTTTTTTTCTGCTGTTCTTTTTCTTTTGATTGCAGCAGCTCTTTGTGAAGCAGACATTGATCTAGCTTTTGCAAGTGGAACACATTTGGGGTACTTGCGTTTAGCATCAGCTATTTGTTTGGATCTTCCACATTTTGCAAAAGAACCATCTTTTTTTCTTGAACTAATATCTACCCAATTTTGTTTAAACCATTTTGTAAGTCCACCACTTGCTCTGGTCATGCTTTTTTACCTGTTCTATATCCGCCACCTCTTTTTTTATAAGTTTTGACTAACCAAGCGTTTGCATACGCTGAAGGATATACCTTAAATTTTCTTTTCGCTTCGCTTTTAACTCTTGAATACAAAGCCTTGTTCGTTGGTATATTAGCCATTATGCCTTTGCTTTCTTCATCTTTGCTTTAATGATTTTTGCTTTTAACTTAGGTGGTAAGTTCTTTTGTTTACCGGTTAAGAATTTACTTCCATTGTTATTTTTTTTCATCGTATCTCCTTATTTGTTAAGTTTTAAGGTCAGTTCTAAAACATATAAATTCAAATATATCTAATGCAAAAATATAACCTAAATAAAAAGAACCAATTAATAAAATTGCAAAAAATAAACTTAAATAAATTATTTTCATTAAAATTATCCTAAAACCTTTTTCAAAATTTTAGCTTGAGCTGAATGTAATTTAGATGCTTTCTTTAAGCCTTTGATTACTTTTTTTATTTTTTTTTTATTTTTTTTCATTTTTTCTACCTTTACTTTTCCATAAACATTGACATTGTTTGATACATAAAATTTTACACAAAAGGTGTTTTATTGTTGTAAGTATGTTATTCATCATCTACTCCATAATATTGATTGTTTGTATTGTCTGTTTTCCAATTATCATTTTCAACAGATAAATATTCCATGTTCACTTTATAATCTGGCACAGCATTTTCAACTGTAAAATTTGGTACATTAAACAAACACTTATTGTTTGGCATAAGTGCAAAATTACCTTTTAAATAACTATCTTCAATAATAATAAAGTGATGATACTTATGTTCTTGTGCAATTTCAGAGTGTGTAGTGTCTATGATATTTTTGTTTGGATGTGCATAATCAATAGTAAATAAATAACTACCATCATGTGTAGCTTTATCTCTACCCATAAATTTTACTTTAGATGAACCAACAAAATTAAAATGATGCACACTACCAAAGTAAGACATACAATCCCAATACGTTAGTTCTTTAAGTTCTGGGTCTTTAATATCTTCTCTGTCATAATCTTTATGAAAGAAAGCATGAATGGGTAATCTGCAATAGAAAGCTCCATTGGGAAGAAGAATATTAAATAAAGGTGTATATCCTTCCATTGTGGTTACTGAATGTATCACACAATCCTCTGATTCCCCAATGTGCTTTTCTTTGTTGTAAAGAAACTCTTTTCTAATCTTTGCGTATTGTGGTGGTATATTATTGTTTAGATTCATTTTTTTTCTCCTGCATTTCTGCGTCTACTCTGTAACATTCATGATGTGCTGCTGACTTGTCTGCAAAGATAACAAAATTATCGCTGGTGTCTAGTAATTCATCACAATATCTACAGACACCAACACTACGAATACTAACCTTTTTAGGTTTTTTTCGCCTCACCTACAATTCCATTTACGTAATGCTTTATTAATTCTTGAATTAGGATCTCTTGCAGTCTTTGCAGAAGTAAGTTTTGCTTTCATTCCTTTCATGCGTTTGCAAAATGCAATCCTTCTTTTGGATGCTTTTGATCCAGCTTTAAGTTTACTGGGTTTGGTTGTAACCGCAGTTTGTAATTTAGAACCAGGATTTTCTCTACGATATTTTGCAACACCTTTTTTTGTTAGACCACCTGATCTTGATTTATGAACGCCTATTTTATACCCTTTCATTTAACTCTCCGCAGGTATAAAGAATTTTATATTCAGTTTCATTTAATGCTTTTTCGTCAATAAGTTCTAATACTTTTTGACTTTTGGCATAACCATCTTTTATACATTCTTTTTCAGAAACAAACATACCACCCTCAAGTGGAGGCATACAGGTTTGTTGTTCAAAAGAACATAGCATAATAAATAACATATATTTCATTTAATTTGTTTATCCTTAAATTTTTCTCTTCTCTTATCAGCTTCAATTTCAGCAATCCATCTTTTTGTATCAGGATCGTCTTTGTCTTTAATCAAAAATGATTTGTTAAAATAGTCTAAGAAAATAATGAGAGTGCATACAAATAATAGTGCATCAATCATATACCACTCATATCTTTATTAATTATATTTTTTTTAGTTCTAGGTCTGCTATTTCTTTGTTTAAAAGAATAAGTAGAAAGTAATTTTGATTTAGATTCTTTCATTTTGTTTTTAATTAATTGTATAAAATCTTTAGAGTTCATTATTTTTTGCCGTTTCTAAATATCTGAGTTCCTTTAATACCAAAAATACTTGCAACGACAAGAATCCAAAGATTGGAAAACCAGGTCGGAAGAGATTGAAAATGTTCAAAAAATAAATTTATTTTTTCCATAGCTGCTGCATCATCTGAAAATACACCATAAGCTAAAACCAAGATTGGCAATGTAAGTATAAATAGTACAACTTCATCTTTGTAATCGTTTTGTCTAGCTTCTAAAAGTTTGCCTTGATACTCAGCTTGTCCATTTGCCATTTTTTCGGCATGACGCATTTGAGCATCTGCCATAAGCATTTTAGTTTGTTGTCTTTTTTTATAGATATGACTACCAGCTTGTGCTGCTAGTTTTAATGCACTTAACCACATTTTTTAAACTCCAGGTTTGTATTGTACTTTACCATCCTCATCTCTGTATGCAATGAGAGATTGGTTTCTGTTTTCTGTTGTACTGTATGAACAATGAACCCATCCACTGTTAGGTTCATCTCTGTTGTGAAATTCAAGAATCAATTGATCTATTTGAAGGTTATTCTTGATCCAAACAGCTAAATCATAATTAGATACGGAATGTATTTCAAAATCTGCTGCTTGACCTTTTGCATGTTGAGAATTAATTGAGCTTCCAATTCTTACACATAATTCAGGTGATCTATAACCTGAACTAATCATTACAGGTTTTTCAAATTCTGATCTTATGGGTTGCAATACATTAATACATAATGCTTTAAGATTATCTATATGATCAGCATTAGGTTCGTTTGGTATTCCATGCCTAATAGCTGTTTGACTTTTTATAAGTTCTGATAAATTAAAATTAGCTGATAGTTTCATCTGTCGTTAATTCTTTTAACGTAAAGTTTTCTCCATAAACGATTTTCCCACCTTGATACAATTTTGAGAAGCCATCGTAAAAATTTGTAATAAAGTTTTTGCATTGTAACCTCCTAAAACAGCAAAAGCTGTTATGTTGATATGATTCATTTTAACAATGGATTTGAATTTTGTGCTTTAAATTCTTTGATTTGTAATTCTAAAACTTGCATACTCTTTTCTAGTATTGCAATCTTTCTATTCTGTTTTTCTATTTTTATATTTTGTTGTCCAATTTCTTTAATTAACGGATTCAAGTCAAGTCCAGCGACAGCATTTATTTGTTCTTGCATTTTACCATAAGTGATAAACCCTGCACCAATTGCACCCACCACACCGATAAGTGCTGCGATAGCTGCTAAGTTATCTTGTAATTTTTTAACCATTTTTCAATACCTGTATTTCGTTTATCAATCTTTGCTTTTCAAGTCTAATATTATTAATTGCCTTTTCTTTAGCAAATATTGGGTCGTTTTGTGTATAAGATACAAGGGTCTTTGTAGAATATAATGTTCTATTATCTCTAATATTATTTTGATTTTCATAAATACGTTTACTTTTATAAAAAGGAATTTTGTATTGTTCAAGCAAATTATTAGATGTCATCGCCTTAATTTTAACAAAATTTTTAAATCGTAAGTTTTTGTCTATATTCTTGATTTTGGCATCAATCTTTGCCATAGTTTTATTTAATGAAACATTTATATTATTTTTTGAATCACCTGAAGCAGTGTCCGATTTGTCAGGTTCACTTATTTTCTGCTTTGTCGTTTTTTGCTCTTGGTTTGTTTCTTTATTTTCAGCAAATGACTCTTGAGGATTTGACTCCTGTTCCTCAGTCATTTCTTGTTTTGATGTAAGACCTTGACCACCTAATTCTTCTTTTTGTTTTATTTCTTTTGGTTGTGGTGCTTTATTTTCAATTAACATTGTTTCCATTGGAGCTTCTTCCAATTGTTCCATAGGAGCTTCTTCTTTTATTACTTCAAACTTTGGTTCTTTTTTGATTTCTTCAAATTTAAATTCTTGCAATGTTAATGGTTGTTCAAATGTAAATGTTTCTTCAATTTTAATTTCTTTTTCAATTTTTAAAATTTGTTCAAACTCTCTAAACTCTTGGCTAATTTCATTGTTAAAAGATGTTAGCTCTGTTTGTATTGCAGGTGGTAAAATAGTGTAATCTATATCAAGAAGTGTAGCAGTAAGTTCAGCACCTAATAAGTTTGGTGCAACTGCACTTGTGCTATTAATATCATTTCCATCAATACCTGTCCAAGTCCAATCCCAATTTCTAGCACCAGTTCCATTATGTATTACTGTGTCTGTGTAGGTGTAAGTGTTTCCATAATATCCTGCATCATTGTTTCTGTTTTGTGTAACAGTAGCTAATGAATTATTATTACTATCTAAAATGTTTACTGTTGTTGAATAGCTATCTCTGCCATTTGTTGCTTGACCGCATTGGTGAGCTGAACCAGACCATTCACAGTTTTGAACTTCGGTAGTTGAATTTAATCTAACGCCACCATCTAAGCTATCAGCAGTTGTTGTGAATTGACCGCCATTTTGTTTTTCTGTTGTAATTCCTACAAGCGATCCATTAGATGATACTGTACCTGTACCATTGGCTTCTAATTCATTGTTAAAATTAGATATACCTGATGTTGTCCAACCGGTTGATCCGTTAATACCATCTATTGATCCAGATTGGTTTTGTACTGATGTTGTGCCTACACCAGCATTAGGCAACAAGTTACCAGATGTAGCTTCTTCTGCATTACTTTGATTTATTAGAAGAAGACTTAACAGTAGTATTAAGTTTCGCATCGGTCTCCTCAATAACTTTTAAATTTTTAGTATATGTATTATGATCTGGTCTTAGTTTTCTGTATTTTTTCCATAACTTATCTGCTTGTTTACCAATCTTGCCATTAAACGGACAAGGAGTTCCAGCATGAATCATGGCTTCAAAAACTCTTGCGTCTTGGCAAAGCAAAGCTACAGAAGCTACTGCCATACCATTTGATTTTAATTCTCTAGCTAATTTAATTCTTTCACAGTTTTTGTCTCTAAAACTCTTACCTGCTGATAATCCCATACCAAAAGTTTGAATACCACCAGAAGCAGATACTGAACAAACATCCATACCGGATGGTGAAAGGTTTGGTGCAAATGCACTAGGTGGTGCTGATCTTATATTAGAGGAAGAATTATTTGTAGTTGTTGTATTACTTGATGAACCGCTTTGATAAGTGTTAGTTGCACTTGAAGTATACCCACCAGAAATATTAGTGTTACTACCGGATGAATTATTTTGTGTTGTCTCTGCGTAAACAAAGCTACAAACAAAAAATAATAATGTACTAAGTTTTAGAATCTGTTTCATTGTGTGTGTCTTTCTTTTTAAACATATTTTTATTTGGGAAATTATCCAACATACTTTTTAATTTATCTAAAAATTCTTTTTGATCTTTTCTATCTTCAATTCGTTCTTGATCAATAGTCATTATTTGAACACCCATTTTTTTTTGTTTGTCATTACGTACTCTTATAATCTTACAATTATTTTTTTTTCTGTAGGTTTTTGTTTTGACATCAATTAATAAAGTATTACCATATTCATCTACAGCTATAATATCAAAAGGAGATGTAGGATGACATGATTTTGCCACATAAAATCCACTTTTAATTAAGATATTTACAGCCTGTAGTTCAGAGATTGTACCTATATCTATTTTACTAAGAGGGTTACGACTAGGTTTGCTACACTTGCCATTCCTGTTCCTAGAATCAACCATATAAACTTATAGATTAGATTTATTTTTTGATCAATGTGTGCAAGGTGATTATTTTTAATTGTGTCAATTTTGTGATGTAGTAAATTTATTTCACCTTCTAATTTTACTATTGCAATTTCATTTTTTTTTGATTGACTAATTTCGGTCATCTTTAATACTTTCTTTTATATCATCAGCATCGTCATCGCTAATGATGTTTACCGAAGCCATATATGATACAAGCCTTACAAAATTTTTAATTGCAGCATCACTATCAGGTCTTAAATTAAAACCTTTTTTTAAAAAACCCACAATTTTTGGATTAGTAAAAGTTCTAGCAATAGCAATTGGTGCTAATAATATTGCTGCACTTTGAGCTGCGAATGTTCCTGTAAGCAAACCTAAAACTGCACCAGCTTGTGATAATTGTATAAATATTGCTCCAGGTACTCCCTCACCTACGAATTTTTTTTGTGAGATCTCTAAAGATTTAAATAAAGATCGTATTGTTGAAATTTCTTGTTTACTGAATATTTTTTCTAAAACGTTATCACCAAATTTATTAAATTCTTTCGCTAAAATAGCACCATCTAATTTGCCTTTTTGCCTTTCTGATATTTTTGCAATATCAGTTAATAGAGTGCCTTTTAATTTAAGTTGTAAATTTACTCTATCCTCAACATCTATTGTATCTTTAATTATTTGTGATAATCTTTTGACTGTGCTTGGTCTACCAGGAGCAATTAAAGTTTTGTAAACTATCTCAGGTTCTTTGTCAGTTAATCTTCTTATTAATTTATTATTATATTTTTTAACGTTATCTTTATAAAATCTTTGAGCTTTATTATAAGCAGATTTTGCTGCTGGAGATACGTCTGCTTGGTCAATGTTTCTAGTAAGTTCATTTGAAATTTTTGCTGCGTATCTTTGTGCCTGTCCTCCAACCAATTCTGTTGATGATCTATTTATACCCAATAAAGTAGATCTTATAGTGTTTGCTGTAGCAAAATCAACTTTGTCAGCATTGTCTAATACCGCATTTGCAACCCTTAGTGCAGGTGCTTGTAGTTTTGCAACTGGTTTTGCTTCTGCAATCAACTCTCTAGCAATTTTCTTAGATGAGATAATATCAACTCCACCTTCTACAATTTCATTTACTGTTTTAGTTTCAGTTTTAAATACAGGATTACCAAAACTGTCTACAACACCTGTGCTTTTTTTTCCTGCTTCTTGTATTGTTTTTTTGTAAACAGGTTTTGTAAGTTCGTTTACTTTTTGATACAATTTATTTGATTGTGCTTTAAAAGCATCTAAATTGTTTTCAATAGCTCTAGTAACTAAAGTACCATAATCTTCTCTACTTAAATCTTTTCCGTATTGCTCTAAAAAATCATCAACAGATTTTGTAGATAACAATTCAGCACCTCTTCTTGATTGTAAAACTCTTCCACCACCAATAAGAGATTTTTCAGCAACATTTTCTGCAACATCAATAAATCTATTTTCAGATCCTATTCCAGGAGTAATCATCCCTGTATTTGCAATTTTTTGTTCTTCTTCAGATATTTTTGAATAACCTTTATTTACTTTTTCTTTTTGATTTTTAATAAGTTCTTCAGCTTCTTCTGCTTCTTTTGAGTATTTAACTCCTTTAAAACCAATCTTACCTAATATTCTTGGAATTGCAGCACCTATAACCTCTGCACTTGCTCCTGTTGCAAAACCTCTTAACATTTCCCTTACAACACTTTCTTTTGGATCAAAGGCTTGAGATGCACCTGCACCTAAAGACTCACCAGTTCCAGCGAATAATGATCTTGTAAGTATAGGTCTAGCTCTTAATAAACCACCAATAGCTGTCCTAGCGGTTGTTAATGTTCCTGCTGTTACAATACCACCTACAGCACCAAAAACTTCTACAGCAAGTCTTTGAAAATCGTCTGAGTTTAAATAGTTTTCTAATTCACCAGCTTCATCTCTTCCAAATTGAAATTTAGTTGGAGTTCCAGCTACACCCTCACCAGCAGAAAATATATCTGTTTCTTCCATACCAGCTTTTTGTTCTGCGGTAGGTAAAACTTTACTTTTAAATTCTTTAATATCTATTTTGTCTTTGTAATACTTGTTAAAAAGTTTATCTGCTAACTCCTCATCTGGTATATCATTATATTGAGGAAATTTTTTTTTTAATTGTGGAATTGTAATCATACTAGAATCCTAACCCTAATGGATCGTCTTTTTTCTTAGGTGTTTTTTTTGTTGATGCAGGTTCTGTAGGTAAAGCACCACCTTTAATCTGAACATCAATTTTTTGTAGATATTCTTTTAAAGATTCTAATTTAGCTAAATAAACTGATTCTGTATCATAAATAGATGGTAAAATTTTTCTAACATTTGTTTCCTCTGCTGCTGATACTTGAGCTCCTCTTAATGCTTTTATTACATTAAGTTCTAATTGTTTTGTATCTGCTTTAAATTTTGCATATTTTGAATTTAAACCTGCTTCAGAAGCTAAACTTTTAGCAAAACCTTGAAATAAACCGCTACCTTGTTTTTTGACTTGTGTTTTTAAATTTTCTATAGAACCTAATACGGCTGTTCTTGTTGCAGCCTTTTCAATTTCACCAGCAGATTTTTTTGATAAATACCTATTTGGATTTAATCTTACTAATCTTTCATCAATTTTAACATTTTTGTTTTGTTGCACATCAAAAACATCAACTAATTTTCCTTGTCCAATACCAGTACCCATTCTTTTTGCTCTTAATAGTTTTGCTTTTTCTGCATCAATCATTGCTTCTTGCAAACCTTTACCTCTGAACCCAG
>Ga0098043_1000496_pt1 | contig 13838 bp, 29 predicted proteins | sample 9B_taG_FD_92581 | JGI IMG/M metagenome (GOLD analysis project Ga0098043, IMG submission 92581) | Marine viral communities from the Subarctic Pacific Ocean - 9B_ETSP_OMZ_AT15188_CsCl metaG | ecosystem: Environmental > Aquatic > Marine > Oceanic | place: Subarctic Pacific Ocean | collected 2015-01-10 | reverse complement strand
GCTCATAATGGTATCATCAATTTTGTTTCAGACCATAAAAAGAAGTCTGATACTATGATGTTCAAACGTGAGATTCTTCAACAATTACCTGATAATTTTATCTATAATGATACTATTATTAAGCTAATCGAGGAGTCAATCGGAAATTCAAAACTAGTATTCTTAAATAGTCAGGGAGACTATAAGATTGCTAATGAGACTTCAGGACATTGGAATGATGATAAAACCATATGGTATTCTAATAAATCTTATTGTGAGTCACCTACTCAGACATGGGTTAATGCTTGGGGAGGTTACAATAAGTACTATGATGATTACGAAGTACTGAATATTACTAATAAGAAAAAGAAGAAGAAGAATACTCATGATGATTGTCGGACTTGTCAGGGCAATTTGTTCACACAAGACGAAAAGAAACTCGGACATTGTCACACTTGTCAGGCTGAATTTCAGACTACTAGAAGAATATGATAATAAGAGGGGAGACTAGCAATCTCCCCTCACAACTTAGGAGGTTATTATGCCATATAGTAATAGACATGAAATAAGTGCTGAAGACATGAATGCAATGTTGGAAGATGATTACAGAAAAAGAATGTTACAATACAGAATAAGAGTCAATGATGGCAAAGCTAAAATTACTAGAGGAAAATTCGGTGATATAATAAAAAATAGGAGGTAATAAAACAAATAAGGGAGAGTCTAGCAATAGGCTTTCCCTTTTTTTGTGTCCAAAATTATACAATGCAGCAGAGTTAAACGCAGCTACAGCAGCAGCCCCAGAAAACACTGGAAAACAGCCGTAATTACCCTATTTTAACACAACTTTTTTATGTTATGTATAATACAGAAGTTTCTATTATACATAATACATTAAACTTGTAATTAAATCACCTAATCCCGCTTCAAACAGAATAAATTTATTCTATGCTGGTTATATTTATAACGCCATATTATTATACATATTACTTATAAAGTATGCACGCTGGTAAACGCAGGCTGGTAAAAGTATATTTTATGCACGCAAGTATGCACGTAGGTAAGTAAGTATATATTTCATGCAAGCAGGTAAGCAGGCAAGCGAATTTATTATTATTAATATGCATGCACGCAGGTATTAATGCTAGTAGTGGCTTATATATATAGTTTTCATGCACGCAAGTAATTTAGACGCATTTAAACGCATTTATTTAAGTATGTGCTATTATACATAAGACTATAAAAGGGCATCTAAGTATACTTAATTATATATATGTTTTTTACTTTTCCCACAGCTTTTCCCCCGACAGCTAAAATAATTTACTTTTTTATGGAACTTTTTTAAGGTTTCTGCGTATATATATTATAACAAAAACAAAGGAGTTTTATCATGGATAAAAAAATGTATATAGTTAAAGGTTCAGAAGATGGTAATCTAGGCATATATAGTAATTTAAAAAAAGCGTATGCAAAAGCCATTAAATATAATGAGCATAATGAAGAAAGAGATATAAAATCATATGCTAAAGTATGTAAGCAATTTAATGAACATAAAGATTATTGGAGTTGGGTAGTAAACGTAGATAATAATTATTATAACATAGGTGGTGCTAGTATAGAGCTATTTTATGTTAATAAAGGATTTGGGGAGGGTTAAAATGAATACATTAACATTTAAAGATAATGAATTAAACGAGTATATAACAGACACTATAAAAGAATGGAAAGAAAATGGCGATTGGTCAAGCCAATTAAAAGAAGATTTACACTACCATTTATTCAATGAAGATTACTACATAATAGGCAGGTACAAAGCTGAAAAATGGTTAGGCGATAAAGTATTTGAGGTTATTGAATATATACACGACTACGAAACAGAAAACTTTGGAGAGGTAAATACAACGCTCTCAAATCCCGAATCTGTAGCAAATATGTTTGCTTATATTAGGGGCGAGGAATTACTCGCAGATAGAGAAGAAGAAAAGGAAAATTGGAGAGGTATATAAAAATAAATAAAAATAATACGGAACTTTTTTTAAAGTCTTGCGTATAAAAGATGTAAGCAAGTAAATAACAAGGAGCAAATAACATGACAAAAACACAAATAAAAAAGGAATTTAAGAATGCAGGCGTACAAATTGGCGGGGGTGCTATGGATAGTATCGACTATGAATTAGTATGCTTTGTACGTAGGATGGCAAATAGATGTGCCGAAGGTAATTTAAAAAGACTTACACCCGAATTAATGTGGTGTGCTTTAGGAAGGAACAAATAATGCTAAATAAGGTAAGTAAAAAAGAATGTATGGATGCTATAGAGTATTTATTTACTATGGGTTATACATTAGAAATGACTAGTGATAAAAAATATTATACTGAGATTCTACTTAAAAAAGTAGCTAATGATTATAATATAGAACTTAAGGGGATAGATGATGAAACTATATAACATATATTATATTGACACTTTCAATCACAGAAATGAGCGTATCTATGAAGATACAACGGATAACTTTAAAGAGTGGCTAAACTTACATAATAAAAAAAGAGTTGCAGATGGAAATGGCGAAGAAAAAGCAGATGAGTTTGATGTAGAAGAAATACACCCAATATTATTTAACAAGGAGAATAAATAAAATGGCTGATTTTAAATTAACTAAAGAAGAATTTTGCTACAACGATTTAAGAGATAGACTCATAGACCATGGAGAAAATGCTTTTATTCATTATGTAGAGAGGCAGTATAATAACTATAAAGAGGGGTATAAAAATGACTAGAATTAAAGATGTAGATAAAAAGATTAGTAAAATATCTGAATGGATTTTATACGAATCAAATTCATCTTTTGATGAGATAGAGCATTTATTATTCGCAATATATTATCCAAAAATATCGGGGTTAAGTGGCGATATAGATGATGATTACAGGGATGTTTTAGATATTATGTATAATAGGAAAAAGGAATCAAGGCGAGAATATGAATAAGAAAATATTATCTATGATAGAGGAACGCTTAGAAAAAGGTAAGCGTCAGTATGGGGAGCAGTTAGAAGTAGACGATGGCAGAGAGTGGCTAGAAGAGGCACTTGAAGAATTATTAGATGCCATTGTTTACCTAACTGCTGAATTATTATTAATTAAAAAAAGGAAAAATAACATGATAACAACTAACGATTTAATGTTTGATGAACTATATGATGATTTTAAAAGAACAATGAAAGCAGAAGAGGGCGATATAGATTTTGAATCTTATAGAGAAGAGAATAATATAGACCATGACATGATGGAAAATATGATAGAAACATATTTAACACACATGGAACTAAATAAAAACGGAGGTATATAATGATACTTTATGGATTATGTATAACAACAATGATACTAGTTATAGCAGTTGCACACTTAAAAAGCAAGTTAAATGTAGCAGAAAGCAGGCTAGATAGTTGGAGACAACTTGCTTTAAATGTAAATAAAGTCATAAGAAAGTAGGTTCTATTATACATAATGTCAAAAAAGATAAAATTAACCACAACTCGTAAGGGTTATCTGGGAGAGTTAATGGTAATTGAATCATTGCTGGAAAGAAATTTAAGGGTGTATGCACCTATAGTAGATGATTTTCACATTGATTTATTAGTAGAGCAAGGTAGGAAGTTCACAAAAATACAGGTTAAGTATCATACTACAATGATGACTGAATCATCTGTGCAAGTTAGGGTTCATCCTACCGATGCTAAGTATATCGCCATACCTGTTAAGGCTTATGGTAAGATGCATATCATGTGGTATAAAAACACAAGGAAAAATAAAAGATATACGATAGCGTTTAATAAGTACACACCAAAAAACAACCAAGTAAAAGGGGTAAATTTTTTTAAATCATTTTTAAAATGCCCCTTTGATAAATAAATTGGAACTTTTTGAAACTATGTATGTATATAAGTAAAGGAGAGATTATGAAAATAAAAAACAAATTACATTTAACATATAAAAGTAATTCAGTAGGAAAAAATCTAAAAGATTTAGTTGTAGTTAAATACGATGCAGTTCAAAAGGAAGTGGATGGTACACCCGATGTGGTTGTTACTAATGTGTACAACCTTATGGAAGTATTAAATGAATGTATGGATGATTATCACGAAAGGCATAAACATGGGTAAGATTAAAGAAGTACATAGATTGATACAAGAAGATAATTTTGAGGAACTTTCTATGATGATAGGCGTAAAATTAGCAAGAGAGTATTTTGATAAGTATGGATATAAAGAAGATGTATACGACGACTAAACAAATAATAAAGGCATTCAGTTTAGTTGTTTATTAGGGCAACGTCATGTTAGTAGTCTCTGATTATGTTCCTTTTCGGAGGCTACTGCCCTTATCAAAATCACTAGTAAAATTAGAATTTAATAATTAAGTTAGGAGTAGGTATGTTAGCAGAGTTTATATTTATTAATAGGATTTATAAGTTTATAGGGAGTGAGTTTCTTATACATATCATGTGGCAAGGACTCTGCTACAACCTCCTTGTTCTCACTCCCTTTTATATTGGAGGTACATATGTTTGCAACATTAGATAATTTAGAAAAAGAACTAAAGCAAGAAGTAAAAAAGTTAGAAGATAAATGGGATAAAGAACCTAAACACGACTATCATTTTCATGAAATATGTGGCATAAATATGGCTATAGATGTTGTTGAAAGATTTAAATCAAAAGAACTACTTGAATTAGACAAGTGGGCAAACGATTATATTAACAATCGAGAGCAAGGAGATACTTTAAGTGATTGATATTAAAGAGGTATACGACAAGTACATAGCAGATAAGAACGAAGTCAATAGGCAAAAGAGATATGTAGGTAATGAGAAGTGGTTTCATGCATCTTCAGCAGGTATGTGTATGAGAAAACACTATTTTAAAAATGTTGCAGGTGTCAAGCCATCGCCTATTGATGATAACACAATGAGGTTATTTAGGATGGGAGATATGGTACATGAAGATATTCAAGACGCTTTAACAGAATATGCACAATTAAATGGTGCTAAGATATACATAGAAAAGGAAATACAACTACCTGAAGTAAATGTTAGAGGGTTTTTAGATGTCTTGATTGCCGATGACGGAGCATTGTACGATATAAAAACTTGTAACTCTAGAAAATGGAGTAAGTTATTTGGATATAAATATAAAGAACCAAATGCATCTTTAGGCTACCACTTACAATTAGGTACGTATGCATGGTGGTATGAAAAAGAGACAAATACAAGGCTTAAAAAACTTGCATTATTTTTCTATAATAAAGATACTTCAAGAGTTAGGGAACTTTCTGTTGATTTAAGCTTTATAGAAGAAGCAAAGGCTTATTGGAAGGATTTGAATAAGCGATTTAAAAAAGGTAACCCTGCCATAGAAATAGGAGTTGCACCAATGTACTCTTGGGAGTGCAATAAATTGTACTGCAACTTTTGGAAAGTTTGTGGCGGCGGTTTAAAAGGAGAAGGAGAAATACAATTATGAGCGAGAAACAACCCGATTGGGATAAAATAACAGAAGGTAAGATAAGGCATGGTATTGCCGTAGAAGCCTTTAGTAAAGGTATGGAACTAAACGCTGACAATATGAAGAATATTGAGAAGTGGGTGCAGTTCGTAATACATGGCTATGATGGTATCAAGAATATCGTAGATGATAGCAAGAAAGACGACCTACCAAAATGAGATGAAAGTATTTTATTTCCTGAGAAAAATGATATTGGCGAAACTTTTGATGTGATAATCAGAAAGAACGCTGAGTCTTTAAATGCTACCGATAAGGCAAAGGTTATCAAAGCATTAGATGATGGTAAGATAACTGCCGATAATCTACAGGTTAGTTTGGATAGAATCAGCCAAATGATAGCTGGATATGGAGACCTATAAGGATGTTATCCCCACAGGTAGATATAGGGCACGAATAGTTGATGTTGAATGTAATTCAAATGTCAGATTTGGTAACCATATATCTGATGTCTATAAACCTGTTTACGCTATAGAAGATAATGAGAATTTATCTTATAAGGGTAAGCAGGTTAAAGACAATGGCATATTTATCTATAAGAAGAAGGCAGGGTTTCAGTTTGAACCAAAGAGAAATTGGGGATACTCTAAGTATTTGAAATTAATGGATTTAAAAAAACAAAGAGACAACGAAACAGGCATGATTGCACCATTAAATAAGGGAGATATTATACATAATGTCGTAAACATTGATGTGTTTGAAAAAACATTTACTAATGATTTTAGTCAATATGTTAAATATAATGTCGCTAGAGCAGTAGAACTAATAAAGAAGGGAGAGTTTCCATTTTGAATATTGAATACGAAAAAATAAATGCTAAGATTAATTTTAACATTAAAGAGTTAGATATGATTGTTAATTCTTTGCAAAATATGGTAAAGATAAACATCTATAGTTCTGATTGGTCTAAATCTAATGTTGATTACAAGCAACCATTTTACAAGTTAATTAGCGACTTAAAAGATATAAGAGTTGATTTAATTGTTAAGTATAATGATGCAATAGCAGAAAATAATATTAGTACTGAATCAATAAACCCCGATTATAGTCGGGAATGTTAGGAGAGAACATGAAGAAAAAAATAATGAAAGGGTATAAAGAGTATTTATTAGACGATGGCATAAGGTTTTATGCTAAGAATGATGAAGATGCTGATTTATATCGAAAGAAAGTTGGAGATAAAATTAAAAGATTAAAAGAGAAAACAAATGAGGTGGGTTAGTAGTATGCCAGTAAAATATAAAGTAAAGAAAAAACCAAAGAAAAAGAAGAGCATAGATAAGTCAAACATATTTATGACTAAAGTAATTAATGGTACTTATAATTTTTTTGCATCTCCTTGGGATAAGTGATGGATAATTTTACATATGAGGAACTTGGTTTAAATGAAGTTGATACAAAAATATTAAAGGCATTTAAAAAAGGAAGTTTATCAAACGATGATTTTCCTAAAATGACAAAAGAACAATTTTCTAATTCTTTATGGAACATACAAGAAATGCTTTGGGGTTTATTCCCAAATTTAAAAAACAAAAAAGCTTTTGTATACGACAATAAAACAAAAAAATATACAACTCTTTTTAAAGTTGAATGAAAGGATAGTTATAAATGGCTAAGAAAAAAGACCCGAAAAGAGTTAGGCAAGGCAGAAGAAACAGGCAGAGAGGTGCTGAATTACAAAGGTTTTCTGTTAAGCTAGCTAAAGAATACAACCTAGAAGCCTATAATAGAGATAGAGGTGGTGCTCAACATGAGAAAGGCGACATAGAAATTGAAGGCAGATACTATGGTTGTAAGCGTAGAACCAAGATAGCCAAGTGGTGCAAACCTGAGAAAGAAGAAGATGGTGTTGTCATAAGAGAAGATTATGGTAAAGCATACATGGTACTTGATTATGAAAAATTTATCATGCTACTATCAATGTTAAAGGAATTTAACGATGACGTATAACCCCGATTTTGATATAGATTTAGAGTTTGGTATGGTTTATGAAGATAAACTAAAAAACATACTCCAATCAGAAGGTGGAAAAATTGAGGTTAAAACAGAACGTGATACTTGGGTGGATACAGGAAACATAGCAATAGAAGTAAGTTATAAAGGTAAGCCATCTGGTTTGGCTAGAACTAAGGCAGATTGGTGGTTTCATATATTAACAATAGATAAAGATATTATTTCTATGCTTAGTTTCCCTGTTCCAAAATTAAAACATATTATTAGGGAACTTTATAAAAAGGATTTAGTTAGAAGTGTAATGGGTGGAGACAATAACGATTCTGAAATATTATTAGCACCTATTGATAAATTAATATCAAAAAGTTTTTTTAAATAACAGGGTGTTGTGCATAATAAAAAAGGCTGATTGCTGATTGGCGTTAGTAATTATGATTTTAAATGTATTATGTATAACACCTATAAATAAAGGAGAGTCAATATGGCTTATGAAATGAAAGATAATAGTATGAGTTTGTTAAAAAACGGCTTTAAGAAAGAAGGCGATAACAAACCTGACTATACAGGTAATGCTAAAGTTGGCGGAGTTGATATGAAAGCATCTATTTGGATAAATAAAACCAAAGATGGTAAAACTCAACTTAGGGGCAACTTCCAAAAGAAGGATGATAACCCTTTCTAGACTTAAATATCACTTATTTAAGTTAAATTGTAATGGGGGTTATTAATTTAACCCCTGTTGCATTATAATAAATAGTCGAACCTTACTATTAAAAATTAATAATCTAACCATATAAGAAGAATTAGGAGTAGTTTTTTTGAGCAAATTAAATAAAACTAAGAAGAATAAGATAAGAATGTATGATAACTACTATAGCGATGAATTGATTAGTATTTTTACTGCTGATAGCATTTTATCCGATGTTTATTTAGGTAAGTGTCATACAAGCCATGCATATAAGACAACAAAAAGAAGAAATATTGATAGAAGTAGCGATAACTACTTAGTGTATTGTACGAGTTGTAAATTAGTTTGGGAAAACCATTATAAATATAAGCCAAGAGTATATCATGATAACGTACCAGCGTATGGGAAAAAAAGATTAACTTGTGAAAAATGTGAAAGGAAAGCAATAGATGAACAGGATAACTAAATTAGAGCAATCAGTTAGAGAACTTCAAGTTCTATGTAAAAAAATGGTGCATACTATTGCCTTACACGTAGAATCAACTCATGATACAAAAATACAAGTAGATAAAAAACCTGTAAAAGTTGTAAATGATTATAAAGCAAAGCCTAAAGATTTAGATATGGTTATTGATTACTTTATAACTAAAGGTTTAAGTAAGGATAATGCTACTAAGTTTTATAATCACTATGAGGCTAGTGGTTGGATGAGAGGTAAGACTAAAATTAAGAATTGGAAAATGTGTTTAAGTTCTTGGGACTTTAAAAATGATAAAAAAACCATACATGATAATTTATGGAGTAGAAACCCAAATGGTTATGTTGTGGGATACTGCGAAAAGTGTGGCGATTCTGGAATGGGCAATACAATATACGATTTAAAAAGTTCAGCATCTTGTTGTGGGGTTCAATACCTACCAACTAAACCAAATAAAAAGGTAGTCTAATGTATAAAGTATTTGTATATGGAACTTTAAAGAAAGGTGGTAGTAATCATTACTTTTTAAGGAGTTCTAAATTTATTAAGAAACAAACACTAAAAGACCATTCTATATTTGCACCTAGTGGATATGGATTTCCTTTGTTATTAAAAGATAAAGGTGGTAAAGTTCATGGTGAGTTGTATGAAGTAGATGATATAACCTTAATGAGTTTAGATATGTTAGAAAGCGAAGGATATTTATACCATCGTATTCACGATAAAGAATTAGGGTTTCAGTATTATTTATATAATGATACAGGTTACTCACGTATTGATAAAAAGAAAGATAAAATAAAAGACGGGATTTGGAAAGTATAATATGAAACAACTAAAAGAAATATTTGACAGGCTTGCAGAAGTACAGATTGCTAATAATATAGCAAGAGAAGATTTAGATAAAAAGATTGATAACGACCCCCCAAAAGAGCCTACTAAAGAAGATTAAGGATTCATTCTTTTCTCTGCTTTTTTCATTGCTCTATCATATAAAGCATCTGCACCATAATCTGTATAATTAAAGTATTCTTGAGGGTAAGCATTATTCCAAGCTTTCATTATTTTTAAAGCCTCGTTTTCATTGTCATCTAAGAAAGCATCTAACATTCTACCTTTTACAATACCTCTTCTATATTTAATGTAAGTTTCTTTTTGACCTTCTGTTTCAAGTTGTTGTAACAATCTTCTTGGTGCAGTACCAAATATTGGTGCAAAATATTTTAAAGACCTTTGACCTGTTTTTATACCCATTCCAAAATCTCCTAAATCTTTAAAAGAACGCTGAACTGCATCATAACCTTTTAAAACATCTTGTAATATAGCAGGTTTAAGTAAAAATTCTAATGCTCTAGTTTTATCTTCATTAGCTAAAAAATCACCTACTAAACCTAATGCACCTACTGACCCTATTACATCAAAGAAATCAGACCATGTAAATTTAGAAAAATCCATATTCATATCTTCACCTAGATATTTATATTCAACCCCTTTAGGTAAAACAAAGTCTGGTAAGAATAATTGATTTTCATCATAAACTGCTTCATCACCTGCTAAAAAATTATTCATTGCTTTTTTAGAAGCTATAACAAATTGAGCACCAAAGAATCCACCTACACCTAATCTAAGTAAAGGTAATACATTGCCATGTACAAGAGCTTCTCTACCAACATTTTCTCTAACCCAATTAAATTGTTTATATCCAAATCTTTTAAACAAAAAGAAAGGTCTAAACCTAGGGTCATTAAACATCATAGGGTCATTTAATACATTTCTTTGTAATTGTGCATCTCTAGAAAAACGATACATAGCTTCTAAAGATTGTCTTTCAGATAAATTTTTTACATTTTCTGGTAAACCTAATTGTCTAAGATTGTCTCTCGCCCAAGATTTAGATTTTAATTTAGATAAACCTGTACCTCTACCGTTAGCAACATCAACTAAATTTTTCATATATTCGTTACCTGCGGCGGCAGATATGAATTGATTTAATTTATTAATATCTTGGAAACCACTAAGCTTTGTAAGTCTATGAGCATTTCTACCAAACACGGTATCAGATGGTTCAAGACCAGAAATCATTTGAAATACTGATAAATTACTAAGACCTGATTTAGAAATCATATCTTTATATTTTACTTTTTTACCATTAGGTAAGTCTATAACTGGATTTCTAATTAAATTAAATGTGCCTTTAAATGTATTATAGTATCCTGCTTTTACGGCTGTAGATATAAGAGTTTGTGTTATATTAGGTATAGTTGCATATCCTAAACCTATTTTAGTAGAAACCTCAAAATCAGTTGTAGCTTTCCAAATATTTCTAGCACGAGGGGATGCCCAGTTTTTAGTAGGGTCTACTTCTATCATATTATTCCAAGAATTAAATGTCTGATTTACCCAAGCTATTTCCTTGTCTATTGCTATTTTTGCTTTTTCATTATTTGTTTTAATAGCTCTTGCTCTTAAACCCTGTAACTCAGCTAAAGCAATATTTATTTTTTCATTTTTAGCTCCAAAAAATTCAGCGTTAGCAACATTTTTAGCTACATCATTAGCATATTTAGTTAATACTAACCTAGCATCTCTTTCATAAAATCTGTCTGGAAAATTTGCAGTCCTTGATTTAACAAGATTGCCAGTATTAGAATATCTTTGCTTATAGATAGTATCTCTAATTTTTAAAAATGCGTCTGCTTTTGCCGCTCTTTTAGATAAAGTATAACCATTTTTAGCTGCTTCTTCAATTAATTCATTTGCTAAATGTTCAAATGCCTCTTTAGTTTGTTTATTTAATTTGCTACTACCAAGAATTTCTTCAATATTTTTAACTATAACTTCTTTATTATTAAATTTTTGAGTTTCAAAACGTGGGTCTTTTTCTATTAATTTAAATATATCACTACCTAAAAATTTTAAATACTTTTCTTTTAATTGATTAGGAAAATAATTTTCTCTAAAAGCTCTTACAGGAATACCAGCTTTTTTTGCATCTGCATATATATCATTTAATATATTTCTAAAATTTATAACATCTGCGTCACCTTGAAATTCTGTTTTACCTAATCTTCTACCTAAATCTTCAAAATATTCTTTAGATTGTTTTTCACTTGTTAATTTTATGTAAAATTTATTTCCTTTTTGAGTGGGTGCTTTTTTACCTATTCTGTAATCTGCACTAGGCACTTCTACTTCTATTCTACCAGTCTTTCTACCTAATATATTACCAGAATAAAGACCAGCTTTTTTTAATCTAAATATATAAGTGCCAGATAAAGTAATTCCTCTAGCGTCTGCGGCATCTATATCCCTAGCTATTCTTTTACCAGTCCTAGTGTTGTATCTATTTTTAGTTTGTTTTAAGAAATCAGGAATTAATTTATTAGTAATTACTCTTTTAGGTATAAAAAATTCATCGTATCCTGATTTTTTAAAATCTTTATATAAATCTTTTTGATTTTGTCTTTTTCTAAGTAAATCTAAAATTCTTAATTGTTGTAAATCACTAAGTTTACTAAAACCAGTTTTATTTTTTTTAGGATTAATATTAGAACCAATTTCTGTTTCGACTATAATTCTAAATTCTTTGTCAGAAATATTTAATTTCTTTTTTCTACCAAATATTTCTTGTCTACGACTTTTTTTAAGAACATCTTTTGATTTACCTGCTCTTTTCCTAGCATAACCTCTATTTGTAAACTGTAATTCAGTTAACTGTATTGTTTCTTCTGATATTCTATTAGTTCTTAAATCTATTTTTTGACCAGTAACTCTAGTACCAGTTTTTTTCCCATTCCTATCTAAAATATCTTTAAACTTTACATTTGTTAAAGATGAACCCCTTCTAGATGTCCATATATCTGCCTTTGCCTGCTGTTGACTTATGCCTTCTGCCATAGCCTTAGCAGCACTTTTCTTACCAAGCTTTGGGTTATCAAATCCAGCTAAGTATTTAGCAGTAGGTATTACTTTTTTAGCCACATTCATACCAGCTATAACACCAGCGGCATGAGCATAATCTTTCCATTCAGGTGCTCTACCCTCTATTAAAGGTGTAGCAGTACCAAATTGTGCAGTTTCTAAAGCTTTAACAGCAGTTGTATGAGCTAATTTTTGAGTTTTGGTTACAGGTGCACCTAGTTTAGTTGATAGGTATTTACCAAATGCAGTACCAGAACTAGCAGTAGTAAACCCTAATCCAGCATTGATAGCGGCATCTTTTGTAACAAGTAAAGCATCAATATCACCTGTTTGTACTTTTTGACCAAATGCAGATTGCAAGCCACCATAAAGACCCATACCTCCAGCACCACCTATTCCTGAAGACATTATTTTACTAGGAAGTCTTTTAGAACCTTCTTCTACTATTTCTTTTGCTACTTCTTTACTAATTTTATTTTCTATACCAGATGAAGCTCTAATTACTTGTATTGCTTTCTTTTTATTTTTTTGCACAAGTTGGGTAACAGTTTTTTCTGCCGCTCTTTCTGCGGCTTCCTTACTCATACCCTTTACTACATTTTGTTTTATTAATCCTTTTACAGTTTCTTTTGCAGCTTTCTTATACCCCATGTTAGCAACAGCACCTGCAAAACCACCACCAATAACTAATGAACCCATGTCAGCAATAGTAAAAAATGATGCTATTGCCTCGCCTACGTCATGACCAAATCCTTTGTTTTGCTGATAATCTATACTAACGTCAAAAAATTTTTGACCTGTAGCCATTTGATAACCAAGACCTTCTATACTATTATTATACCCCTCTCTTACCCATTCAGGTAACCAATCACCGGGTACAAACCCATATAATTTAGCGTCTTCTCTTGATTTAAATATTTCGTCTTCAGCTAGCTTTGTAGCTTGAGGTATGTATCCTTCTATTTGTTGTTCAGATACTTCAATATCGTTATATATTGTATTACCAAGTTTCTCTATACCAGAAACAGATTTATTATATTTATCTGGATTTTGTCCAGCTCTTTTTAATAAATCTTCGTAATAATTGTATGCATCAGGCATAATATATTAATCACGTTGTAAATCTGTAGGTATTTTCTTTATGGCTTGTTGTATAGATTTTTTATATCCTACAGACTTTTTAGAGCCCCCTCTATTTACAAAAGAATCATCTAACGATAAAACACTATCAAAGATAGTATATAGGTCTCTAATTAATTGTTCTT
>Ga0098043_1000492_pt1 | contig 13876 bp, 23 predicted proteins | sample 9B_taG_FD_92581 | JGI IMG/M metagenome (GOLD analysis project Ga0098043, IMG submission 92581) | Marine viral communities from the Subarctic Pacific Ocean - 9B_ETSP_OMZ_AT15188_CsCl metaG | ecosystem: Environmental > Aquatic > Marine > Oceanic | place: Subarctic Pacific Ocean | collected 2015-01-10 | reverse complement strand
GAGAAGGCTATGAGCTAGTACGACAGGACGAATATCCCGATTTTGAGTCCCCGGTAATTGAATCAGGTAGATATGAAGGTGTGTTTGGCGTGGGTGGATTGATGCTCGCACGAATACCAGTTGAAACAGTACAGGAACGCGCTGAGTATTTTTCTCAACGTAACGCGGACCAGATCGAAGCTGTTGAAAGTGATATGCTGCGAGAAAACGCTCATCCAACTATGACAATCGGCAAACCCGAGCGTCAAAGTCGTGTAACTTTTGGCGGCCCCAAGAAATAGGGCCGCACTGAACGAGGAACTAACTCATGGCAAATCAAGATACTGCCTTTGGTCTTCGTCCTATTGGCCTTAACGGGGCAAGTGCTAACACTACAGGCGTTACGCAATATGAAATTGCGAGCGACAACACTAATGCAATTTTCCAGTATTCTCCGGTGATCCCGTTGGCTGCTGGTGTGATTGACATTGTTGGCGCAGCTAATGGTGGAACAGTGCCTGCTCTTGGGGTTTTTATGGGCGTAGAGTATGTTGATAGCTCTACAAAGAAGACTGTGTTTAAAAACTTTTGGCCCGGCTCTAACAACGTTAGTGTAGACACTAACTTCCCTGTTAAAGCTTTTGTTGCTGATAACCCTAACCAATTGTTCATGATTGCTGCGGATGCAAGCGTCACTAACCGGGCAACCGCGTTGGCTGATGTTTTTTCCAACTGCTCCTTGGCAAATGGTACTTCAGGGTCTACCAACACAGGCCGATCCACTGCTGAACTAGATATTTCAACCGCAGCTACAACAGCAACGCTGTTTATGCGTATTGTCGGGTTGTCTACAGATGACGCCAACCTTGATTATGATGCGGCTGGAGTGAACTTCGTAGTTCGGTTTAACTTCCACTTCAACTCACCAGCGTCAGCTTCAGCGTCTCAGACGACTGCTGACTCCACTGGCATTTAAGGGAGATTGAGTAATGGCTATTTCTCGCGCACAACTGGCGAAGGAGCTTGAGCCCGGACTGAATGCTCTCTTCGGCCTTGAGTATGATCGCTATGAGCAAGAGCATTCTGAGATTTTTGAAGAAGAAACCTCAGACCGTGCTTTTGAAGAAGAAGTAATGCTATCTGGCTTTGGCAATGCGCCTGTTAAGTCAGAGGGTGGTGCAATTACGTTTGATGACGCGCAGGAAACTTTTACTGCACGTTATACTCACGAAACAATTGCTCTTGCCTTTAGCATCACGGAAGAGGCAATTGAAGACAATCTTTATGATCGTCTGGCGTCTCGCTACACCCGTGCCTTGGCACGATCTATGTCACAAACTAAGCAGATCAAAGCAGCGTCCATTTTGAACAATGCTTTTGATACTACTTTCCCCGTAGGGGACGGTGCTGCTTTGTGTTCAGCCGCTCACCCGTCTCTGTCGGGTAACCAGCGAAACCTTTTGTCTACTGCTGCGGATCTCAATGAGACTTCGCTGGAGCAGATGATGATTGATATCGCAGGTTTCACCGATGAGCGTGGCTTGAAGATTGCTGTTCGTGGCATGAAGCTGATTATCCCGAAAGAACTGCAATTTATTGCAGAAAGAGTTATCAACTCTAACCTTCGCTCGGGAACAGCGGACAACGACACCAACGCAATGAAGTCTATGGGAATGCTCCCTGACGGCGCTGTCGTAAACCACTTTTTGACCGACACAGATGCATTCTTCATTAAGACTGATGCACCTAACGGCTTTAAGTTGTTTAACCGTAGCCCGATCAAGACTGCCATGGAAGGTGACTTTGACACTGGCAACATGCGCTTTAAGGCGCGTGAGCGTTACAGTTTCGGAGTTTCTGACTGGCGTTGTGTGTTTGGCACCCCAGGTGCTTAAAAACTAGAGCCGCCTTCGGGCGGCTTTTTCCTGACTAATTGTTCCACGTAGAACATTAGACACTAGCCAAGACAGGAGACAGACATGGCTAATACTACTTTCACAGGACCCGTCCGTTCTGAGAGCACGTTTAAATCTGTAAGCAAAAATGCTACTACCGGCACGATTACAGAAGTTGCCACCCTTGGCGACGGTCCCGTAAGTCTTGCTGACGCTGATGTAACCTTAACAAATGCCACCCATAGTGGACGGATTCTATTAGTTCCAGATGGCGGTCAAGACAACACCTACACGTTGCCTGCGCCGATTGCAGGATCAGTGTTTCGGTTTGTTTACGCGGGCGGTGCAGCAGATGCCACTGACGCAATCATTGTCACTCCAGGCAACACCAACTTTTACATAGGCGGTGTAACTTTCTTGGATACGGACAATGAAGTTAGCGCAGTGTTTTCTGACGGTAACTCAAACAGCAGCATTCAAATAAATGTTCCTGCGGGCTTTGACGTAACTATTATTGGCCTAAACACCACCAATTATCAGATTTTTGGCACTGTGACGGGCGCGACAGCACCCACGTTTGCTGATCAATAATCTAAGAGGGGGTCTTGGCCCCCATTTTTGGAGGTTTTTATGGCTGATGCAGTAACGTCACAAACGCTAATCGATGGCCCTAAACATGCCGTCATGAAGTTCACGAACGTTTCGGATGGAACGGGTGAAAGTGCGGTCGTAAAAGTAGATGTTTCTGCTTTGGCAGCTAGTGCAGACGGTGACACCTGCAACGAAGTTGTTATCGAACGAATCTGGTGGCAGTGCATAGGTATGAAGGTCAAAATCTTTTTTGACGCTACTTCAGATGCTTTTTGTATAGAGCTTGGTGAAAACCAAAGCGGCGACCATGACTACACGTCGTTTGGTGGCCTGACAAACAATGCAGGTAGCGGAAAAACTGGAGATGTGGCCTTTACTACTGTGGGCCATAGCAGTGCTGACACTTACACGATTATTTTGTACATGCGGAAGAAGTTTGCTTGATATGGCTACTACCAAGGATGTTACAAGACTACCTTCAGGTCGTTTGAAATACCGGGGTGAGACTTTTTCAGGCTACAACAAGCCGAAAAAGACCCCCGGTAAATCAAAGAAAAGTGCCGTTTTGACCAAAAAAGGCAATGAAGTAAAGCTTGTTCGTTTTGGTGACCCAAACATGTCGATCAAAAAATCGCAACCGGGACGTAGAAGCAATTTTAGGGCGCGTCACAATTGTGATACGGCAAAAGACAAGTTTACTCCTCGTTATTGGTCTTGTAAGGCTTGGTAAAGATGGAGATTCAAGAAATTCTTGCTCGAATAGAGCGTCATGAAGCAGAGTGCAATTTGCGATACGCGCGGATCGAAGAGCGATTAGAAGATCAAAAAGAGTTGATATCTAAAAACTCTACCTCTTTAGAGCGTTTGGATCTAAAGGTTTGGGGTTTAGCTGTTTTGATTATAACAACGCCGTTTGCGGCTAAATTTTTGGGGTGAAGTATGCAAGCTTGTGGTTCAAGGGTTAAAACAGGCCCTAAAAAAGCTAAGGTTCAAGTCACCTATATGCGTAAAGGGGGCGCTGCTTCCAAGAAAAGTAAAGGAAGCAAGATATGCCCAGAGGGTAAAGCGTGGGCCAAGCGAACTTTTGATACATATCCGTCTGCGTATGCTAATTTAGCCGCAAGTAAATATTGTAAAGACCCTAACTACGCCAAAAAAGCCAAAGGTGGTAAGCGAAGAGGTCGATAGGAGTTTGAAATGTCAGAACTTACTGTTGCACAAAAAAGAAAAATGATAGCTGAGTTGAAAAAAGCCTCAAAATTACATGCCTCTCAGGCGGTGAGGTTAGAAAAAACGTTACCTAAAGCAAAGACAACCCGGAAAAAGCCTTAATGGGCGAGCTACAGGATTGGTTGGACAAAAAATGGGTCCGAATTGATACGGAGGGCAACATTGTTGGTGAATGTGGCACCTCCAAAAACAAAAAAATGCCTGACAGGTGTTTGCCCGAGGCAAAAGCACGTAGTTTAAGCAAGGCAGAACGTGCGGCTACAGCACGTAAAAAGAAACGAGAGGGCGCTGAAGGGAAGAAAGTTGTGGCTAACACAAAAGCGGCCAAAGTCCGTAAAGCAGCAGGTGGCGGAGAAATTCGTAAAAACCATAGGGGGTGTGGTGCGGTGATGCCTAATCGTCGAAAACGCACTCGTTACACATAGGAGGCTTAAAATGCCTGGAAGTAGAGTAAATCTTGGAATGGGTCAGCCCGGACGCAAAAAAAAGGCTAAGGGTAGAGCAGCTAAAAAGGCTAAAGGTAGTGCGGTCAAAAAAGCGAAAGGCGGCGCTATGATGGAGCCCCCCGGTATGAAAGGCGGTGGTGGAGTTGAAGATTCCACACTACCGAAGGGTAAATTTAAAAGTGGCGGTGGGGTTGGGAAACGAGGTCTGAAAAAAGTTCCCGCATCGAATCCGGGGCTTGAAAAGCTGCCGGAAAAAGCGCGAAACAACATGGGCTATATGAACCAAGGCGGCGCGGCCAAGAAAGCAAAAGGTGCCGCTATGATGAAGCCTCCGCCCAAGATGACTAAGGGCGGCTCTGTGTACAAAAAAGGTAAAAAATCCGGCCCGAAGCCTTAATTGTGTCGTATGTAATCAGCAATATCCCATATTTTAAATGTTGGGTACGCAAAGAATTTACGTGTAACCATGACCGGTATCATGGGGAATTTTTACACGCTCTTGCTATTGCTGTTAACACCATACCAGACCGCTCTTTAAGTTTTCAGGTCGTTTTTACCGGCATAACGTGCAGTTCTGACGGAGTGGAAGAAAACGTTCACGGAGGGGCAATGTGGGCAAGGATGCCTATTCAAGCTCTGGTAGCGGATCGACCCATGGAAGAATGGCCAGAAAGGATGGAAGATCATCTTTGCCAGCCTTGGGACTGTGAAGCCCGTGATCACAGCGTTGTTGTGCTTGATCGGGTTAGTTCTAGCCCGTGGATTGCCAAGATAGATCATGAGTTCCATGAAGCCCGTTACATTTTGACGGTGGATTACACCGGCAACAGCATTGCCGACTCCCCGGATCAGCATAAGCAGAGCCACCTTTTATATCTGACAGACGGGCCGTGGGAGGGTAATATAGTTGCCTTGCCCAATAACCGCGCTCGTGCCACGTCGCCTGCTTTGTGGAATACGGGGGAAGGGGCACCGGATTTCAGACCTTCTCAGTATTTGCACTCTGCGGAAGGCCATAGTAGCTATACAGATCCTAATGTAACATTTGACAATCTGTACTCAGAAGGGGTGGAAGACTATGACATATGAGGGGTCTAAAAAATGACCACGTCAGGTTCCACAGATTTTGAGCTTGATGTAAGCGATTACATCGAAGAGGCTTTTGAGCGGTGCGGCTTGGAAGTTCGCACAGGCTATGACCTTAAAACTGCCCGAAGATCGTTGAATTTGATGCTTGCGGAGTGGGCTAACAGGGGCCTGAACCAGTGGACGATTGAGCAGACTACGGTGACCCTGACGCAGGGCACAGGCTCTTACAACCTTGGAACGTCCACGATTGACGTTCTTAGCGCCGTTTTACGCCGTAGCACCACAGATTTCAGTCTAGAGCGCATCAGTCGTAGTGATTTTATCAATATCCCCACAAAAACCACGCAGGCGAGGCCCTCACAGTTTTTTGTAGATCGTCAGATAAACCCGGTGTTGAAGATCTGGCCGGTGCCAGAAAACAGCACAGATACCATTCTTATTGACAAACTGGTTCGCATGGATGACGGGGACGCCTACACAAACACCATGGACGTGCCTTTCAGGTTCTACCCGTGTTTGGCGGCGGGTCTTGCTTACTACATTGCAGTAAAAAGAGCCCCGGATAGGGTGCAGATGTTGAAATCTATTTACGAAGAAGAATTTAACCGTGCTGCTGCGGAAGACATAGACCGTGCGGCGTTTAACATCCAGCCTTCTATGGCGTATACAAGGCTCTAGTCATGGGACGTTTTGCTACAGGAAAGTTTGCCTACGGCATTTCTGACCGCTCTGGACAGCGTTATAAGCTTAACCGGATGAAAAAAGAGTGGAATGGCTTGTTGGTAGGCCCGGATGAATATGATCCCAAACAGCCTCAACTGGAGCCTCGACGCAAAGCAGTAGATCCCCAAGCTTTGATGGACCCTCGTCCAAACGTGCCCGAGCCTTACAATATTTATGTTGGGGTTCCTAATGTCCAGCAAAAAGATTTTAGGCCAACGGTTGCTTATGGGGTTGTTGGAACGGTTACGGTGAGTGCGTCATGAGTTTTACATTTTCTAGCTTAAAACAAGCGATCCAAGATTATTCAGAGAATGACGAGACTACTTTTGTCAATAACCTTGATATTTTTATAAAAAATACAGAAGAAAGAATTCTTAAAAACATCCAATTAAGTTTGTTTCGGAAGAATGCTTCGGGCACTTTGACCAGTTCAAACCAGTTTTTGAACTGTCCCACTGATTTTTTAGCGCCTTTATCGCTCTCTTTCACCAACGCCAGCAGCGAAAAAGTGTTTTTGGAGTTCAAAGACGCTGATTTTGTACAAACTTTTGCCCCGAATAGCTCTACAACGGGCACACCAAAGTATTACGCGGTCTTTGATATTACTAATTTTATTATAGGGCCGACACCCAACTCGTCTTTTGCGGTAGAACTTAATTATTTTTTTAGACCCGCTAGTTTGACGGCGGGGGCTAGTTCTGGAACTACCTGGTTAAGTGAAAACGCTCCTATGACTATGTTGTATGGGTGTTTGGTAGAAGCGTACACCTTTATGAAAGGGGAGCCAGACGTTCTTCAAAACTACCAACAACAGTTTATGCAAGGGTTACAGGGCCTCAAGTTGTTTGGAGAGTCTAAAGAGGTGACGGATCAATATCGAACGGGCATGGTCATACGGCCTAAACAATGAACGCTGATGCAGGAAAATTAGAAGTTGGCTCCGTCATGGTAGAAACCACTAACAATCGTGGGTTTACGCCAGAAGAGGTGGCCGAGCGTTGTTTGAACCGGATAGTTCGTGTTTCAGAGGACGCTCCCCCGGTAATTAAAGACCAAGCTTTGGCTTACAAAAGGCAGCTTCGGGAAGTATTGTTACATTACATGAATGAAGCGATTAAAAGTGACAGAACCACCGTATATAATGCTTTGATACATGCGGGTCACAAAGACTTGGCAGATGCAATTAGGAGACTTTAGCGATGGCGTTTAGTGGAAATTTCATGTGTACGTCCTTCAAAAAAGAGCTATTGGAGGGGGTTCATAACTTCAAAAACTCGGGTGGTAACACATTCAAATTGGCCATGTACACTAACAGCGCCAGTTTTACGGCTGCTACAACGGCTTATACAACCAGTAATGAAATCAGTGGAACAGGTTATACGGCGGGAGGAGGCACTTTAACCAGGGTAGACCCTACCACCTCTAGCACCACGGCTTTCACAGATTTTTCAGACCTGACATTTAGCTCTTCGTCACTTACAGCGAGAGGTGCCTTGATATATAACGATAGTGCAAGTGGTGATCCCACCGTGGTCGTTTTGGATTTTGGTGCTGATAAATCGTCCAGTTCGGGTGATTTTACTATTGTTTTCCCTGCCGCTGACGCAAGTAATGCGATTATTCGCATAGCATAAAATGTCTGACGTAATCGTCCCTTTAACAGGCTGGGGCCGAGGAGGCTGGAATAGCCTTGCTTGGGGCGAAGGCAGCATCACTAATGCCGGTGCGACAGGTGCGGTAGGTTCTGTCACAGCCACCGGTGACGCAAATGTCTCTGTTACGGGTCTTGCCGCTACAGGTGCGGTAGGTTCTGTTTCTGTCACTACGGATGTAAATCTTTCCGTTACAGGTCTTGCCGCAACCGGTGCTGTCGGTTCTGTCACCGTCAATGCCGCCGCAAATGTTTCTGTCACCGGACTTTCTGCCACGGGTTCACCGGGCTCTGTTACGGTCACAGGCGATGTAAATGCGTCTGTCACGGGCATTGCCGCCACAGGTGCGGTAGGGTCTGTCACCATATCGGAGGGCACAGGCGCAAATGTAGAGGTAACGGGTCTTGCCGCTACAGGAGAGGTCACAAATGTTTTGGTTTGGGGTAGAATTATTCCATCTCAAACACCGGAGTGGGCCGCCGTGAGTCCATCTCAAACACCTAATTATTCGGGGGTCACGCCGTCGCAGTCGCCTAGCTACACGGTAGTTACACCGTCGCAAGCCCCTAGTTGGTCAAATATAACGCCGTCGCAAAGCCCTAATTACGAGGACATTGCAGCCTAAAAGGACTGAAAAATGGCTAGTACATATACAACTAATCTTGGTATTGAAAAGATTGGAACTGGCGAGCAGTCAGGGACATGGGGCGATACCACAAACACCAACTTTGACATCCTAGATGAAGCAGTTAATGGGATTATCTCAATCACGCTTTCGTCTGCGGGAAGCTCTGGGTCTCCTACAGCCCTGCCTATAACGGATGGTGCCTCATCCAACGGTAGAAACAAGTTTATTGAGTTTGTGGATGGCGGGGATTTGGGCGGCACGGCGTATGTGCAACTTACGCCAAATGACGCTGAAAAAGTCGTTCACATCCGCAACAGCCTATCTAGTAGCCGGTCAGTCATTGTTTTTCAGGGCACCTATAACGCATCTAATGACTTTGAGATTGTAAATGGCGCAGATGTTCTGCTGAAGTTTAATGGTGGCGGATCGGGTGCCACAGTTACTGATGTTAATGTTGATCTTACTGTGACTGGGCTTACGGCCACCACTGCAAACGCTACTACCGTTGATACAACTAATCTTGAAGTTACCAATATAAAAGCCAAGGACGGGACCTCTGCGGGTTCTATTGCCGATTCCACAGGGGTAGTGACTATAGCAAGTGCGGTATTAACCACGGCTGATATTAACGGAGGCACCGCGGACAATGTGACTATTGGAGGCTCTACCGCCGCGGTAGGAACATTTACGACAGCCAACGCGACAACGGTTGACACCACCAACATTGAAGTTACCAACATCAAAGCTAAAGACGGTACATCTGCGGGTTCTATTGCCGACTCTACCGGTGTGGTTACTCTCGCAAGCTCTGTGCTTACAACCACCGATATCAATGGCGGAACTATTGATGGTGCTGTCATTGGAGGCGCTTCTGCCGCTGCAATTACGGCCACAACCATTACAGGCACCACCATAACCGCCAGTACGGCGGTGGTCCCAGACGCTAGTGATGGCGCAACACTAGGATCAACCTCCCTGGAGTGGTCTGATCTTTACCTTGCAGACGGTGCCGTTGTGTATTTTGGGGATGACCAAGACATCACGTTGACGCACGTTGCAGACACGGGTCTTACACTAAAACACGCCAATACCGGAGACGATAAGTTCCCTACCTTCTTGTTAGCCACCGGCGATACAGATATTGCCGCAAATGACAAGCTGGGTGTAATTAACTTTCAGGCTCCCGATGAGGGCGCAGGCACAGACGCGATACTGGTTGCCGCGGGCATAGAAGCTGTATCTGAGGGTGATTTTAGCGCCTCAAGCAACGCTACCTCACTTGTATTCAAAACAGGCGCAAGTGAAGCCGCCGCTGAAAAAATGCGCGTTGATAGCTCTGGTAACGTCTCCATTGGCTCATCTTCAAACCATTCTGGCGCAAGAGTGGTTATTAACGATACCCGTGATAATGGCGGCGATAACCCTGGGCCGCCAACCAGTTTTGGTGCGCCAATATTGCAGATCGGACAAGAAACCTTTACGAGTAGCGGGCTGTACTCTATTGGTTTTGGGTATACAGCTTCAGGCTCCGATAACCCGCCCGTAGAAATTGCTGCCGTTACTACAACGGATGGTGGTAGCACTAAAGCAGATATTGTTTTTGGTACAAGAAGTAGTACGGGTAACGTGGCTGTTACAGAACGTATGCGTCTTGATACCTCTGGTGGTTTGCTCGTTAACACTACTAGTACACAGGGAGGTCATAAGTTTTCTGTGTTGGGTGCCGGTAGTGCTAGTTCCGTTTTTAGAAGAGATACCAATGATGGTGCTGTCATAAATTTTATGAGGGCTAGTAGCTTTGTTGGGTCTATTTCAGTTGCCTCATCAAGCACCGCATTTAACACTTCCTCAGACCAACGCCTCAAAGAAAATATCGTAGACGCACCAGCAGGTAACATTGATGGTATCCGTGTACGTTCGTTTGATTGGAAGGTCGATGGCTCACATCAACCTTACGGCATGGTTGCACAAGAACTTGTTGACGTAGCGCCTGAAGTAGTGACGCAAGGTGAAAATGAAGACGATATGTGGCAAATAGACTACAGCAAATTAGTTCCAATGATGATCAAAGAAATACAGGACTTAAAAGCCGAAGTAGCGGTATTAAAGGAAGCATAAACTATGGCACACACATGGACTATCTCCGATATGGATTATGTGATCTCGTCGGGCGGAAAAACTAATGTAGTCACGCAGGTGCATTGGCGATGCACCAAAACCGTGGGCGATCACACAGGATCACAGTATGGCTCTGTGGGGCTTGCGGCTGTTGGTGACACATTTGTTGAGTGGGCTGATATCACGGAAGCAACTGCTATTGGTTGGGCTAAGTCGGCTTTAGGCGCTGATGAAGTGAGTGCCATTGAGGCCGGTATTGATGCACAGATTGCAGAAGAGGCCAACCCCACGACAGGCGAAGGCGTTCCGTGGTCATCAAGCTAGAGCTTAGTGTAGAAGAGGTTAATTCTGTGCTACAGGTTTTAGGTGAGATGCCTACCAAATCAGGAGCATGGCCCTTGGTTGTCAAAATCAAAGAGCAGGCTGAAAGTCAGGTCGAGCCCGAAGTTCAAAGCGATGACTAATGGACCCACTTTCTCTAATTGCTATGGCGTCCACAACTTTCAAGGGCATCCAGACCCTAGTCAGCAAAGGCGCGGAGATAGAGCATGTGGCCCAAAAGTTGGGCGCATGGTATGGCTATGCTTCTGATCTTAGAGAAGCAGAAAAAGAGGCAGAATCGCCTGGGATTTTTAAAAAGTTGTTTGATGGGAATACTATTGAACAACAAGCACTTAACAGTGTTATAGCCAAAAAAAAATTAGAGGAGCAGGAAAAACAAATACGTGAGCTAATAGTCTGGACCTATGGTGTTGAAACCTACCAAGAAATGATACTTCTTCGTAGGAAAATCAAGGCTCAACGGGAGCAAGTTATTTATCGACAACGCAGGCGTAAACGTATTTTAATGGATTCTGTTCTTCTTATAATCGGGGTTTTGGTTGCAGGAAGTGTGATTTTAGGCACAATTTCTCTCATACAAGGTGCTAAATAACGTGCCACTTACAAAATTACAATTTAGGCCGGGAATAGTTAGAGAACTGACCTCTTATGCCAATGAGGGCGGTTGGTTTAATTGCGATAAGATTCGTTTTAGGTTCGGAACGCCTGAGAAATTAGGCGGTTGGGTTAAATTATCTGCGGCCACGTACCTAGGATCGGCCCGAGCCCTCAAGCCTTTTGTAGCGTTAGACGGCAGCCACTTTAACGGTGTGGGGACACATCTTAAATATTATGTAGAAGAAGGTGGTGGCTATAACGATATTACCCCTATTAGGCTGACCACCTCTGCGGGGGATGTGACTTTTTCAGCCACCAACGGCTCCTCTACCATCACTGTATCGGACACGGCCCACGGCGCAATTGTTAATGATTTTGTTACTTTTAGTGGCGCGGCATCTCTCGGGGGTAACATTACGGCAGCTGTCCTCAACCAAGAGTACCAAATCGCCAGTATTGTTAACGACAACAGCTATACCGTTGCTGCAAAAGACACTTCCGGGACCGCTGTAAGTGCTAATAGCAGTGACACGGGTAACGGAGGAAGCTCTGTAGTTGGCGCTTACCAGATTAATACTGGTCTAGATACCACTGTAGCAGGTACAGGTTGGGGTGCGGGTTTGTGGGGCCGTGGAACGTGGGGCTCGGCGTCTTCTTTGATTGCTGTAGGGTCCACACTACGGCTGTGGAGCCATGACAATTTTGGCGAAGACTTGATCATAAATGCCCGAGATGCCGGTATTTTCTATTGGGATAAAAGCACGGGCCTGACTTCACGCGCCGTGGCAATTAGTGACCGAGCGGGTGCCGACTCTACGACGCCTACTATTGCCAAACAGGTACTGGTTTCCGATAGGGACCGGCATGTGATTGTTTTTGGGTGCGACCCTGAAAACGCTATTGGCACACAAGACCCGTTGTTGATACGTTTTTCAGATCAAGAAAACCCTCTGGTGTGGCAGTCTTTGGCCACGAATACTGCGGGTGATCTTCGTTTAGGCTCTGGATCAGAAATTGTCACGGCGGTAGAAACACGGCAACAGATCATTGTTTTTACTGACGTTTCGCTACACGCCATGCAATTTTTGGGACCGCCGTTTACGTTTGGTATCAACCTTGTGTCCGAAAACATCACGATTGTCGGGCCAAACGCCGCTAAATCGATCAACGATGCGATTTACTGGATGGGTAACGACGATTTTTACGTCTATACGGGTCGTGTTCAGACTTTGCCTTGCTCCGTCAAAGATTATGTGTTTTCTGATTTTAACGCCGCGCAAGGTGAAAAAGTTTTTGCCGCCCTCAACTCCAGTTTTAGTGAAGTTTGGTGGTTTTACCCGTCATCCGGATCTGATGAAATAGATCGCTATGTGGTTTTTGACTACCAGCAACAACTTTGGTTCTTTGGCACTATGGCCAGAACGGCGTGGGTGGACCGCGGTATTAATGATTTTCCGTTGGCCGCAGGCACAGACGGCATCTTGTATCAACATGAACTTGGCTTGAACGACGGGCAAAACGACACCGGATTGGACTCGTTTATTGAGTCTAGTCAGATTGATATTGGGGACGGCGAAAACTTCTCATTTATCCGCAGAATGATACCTGACGTAACGTTTACAGGGTCTGTTTCGGATAGTCCGTCTGTCAATTTTATCTTACAGACCCGTAATGCACCCGGAGCCGCGTACAGCACCACGTCAACTAACGGAATTACCCGCACGGCAACGGTGCCTGTGGAGCAGTTTACAGACCTTGTGCATGTTCGCCTGCGGGGCCGAAGTATGGCTTTGAAGCTGCAAAGCACCGGAGAGGACATTCAGTGGCGTTTGGGCGCACCTAGAGTTGACCTTCGCCCGGATGGCCGAAGATGAGCCGTCGCCTTGTACTACCAGAGTTCCCTAACGCCCCAGAGGCGTATAGCGCGGGGTATATGTCCGAGGTTGTGCGCTCTTTTTCCGTGTTTCTGCGCCAGTTCAACAACCCTGGAGATGCACGGCACACGGACCTTACTTTGACGAATTTGCAGCAGAATGATCACAACCTTGAGACGGGAGCCATTTTTCAGCAAGATGGTATTCTAAAGATAGTTTTGATTGACAAACCACACCCCGCGGGGCTTTCGGCAACGGGTAGCGTGGGGTCAGTAACAGTGTCAACGCCATAGGGCTTTGATACAATAATGTATTGCGATGGGATAGAACTATGAACGCAGTTGCAAACTCACAACCATATGAGGTCCCAGAGGGCGGGTTAGCGTCATTTTTGACGGCCACAGTTGGCGATTGGTCAGACGAAGCCCTGAACTCCGACACCTATTACGACATTGTAAAACCCACAGCAGAGCAACTTGCGGAGTTTGGCCGTGTTGGCGATGACGGCAGAAAAGATGATCGTATAGCGCACGTTGCCACTGGCGAAACAGTAATACCTTTAGCGGTATTTGAGGAAGATCCCAATTTAAAAGAAAGTTTGTTTCGACGTATGCGAGAAATGGGCCTTGAGCCTGAGCAATACATCGTTGGTAATGAACTTAACAGCATCAACCCTGTCACCGGTCAGCCTGAATTTATCTTTAAAAGTATT
>Ga0098043_1000490_pt1 | contig 13898 bp, 19 predicted proteins | sample 9B_taG_FD_92581 | JGI IMG/M metagenome (GOLD analysis project Ga0098043, IMG submission 92581) | Marine viral communities from the Subarctic Pacific Ocean - 9B_ETSP_OMZ_AT15188_CsCl metaG | ecosystem: Environmental > Aquatic > Marine > Oceanic | place: Subarctic Pacific Ocean | collected 2015-01-10 | reverse complement strand
TTACTTTTAATGTCCTTTCGCTATATAGTCAAATGTTTTACTAATTGCAGTTGCACCATTTTTAAAAGTGATATCAAAACCACTTACTGATTTATTAGTTATCTCATAAAAATCACCACTTGCCAATCCTTGTGCTGATACACCAATAGCAGGTGTTGAAATAAAAACTGGTGAGAATGTAATTGATTTTGTTCCTGCACCAGAAACCACATCATTCTCAGATACTAGACGTTCAATCATATCAGCATTTACCGATAGTGCTGATACCACAGGAGTTGCGGAGTTATCTAAACTCTGCATTATTAATCTAAATTTAAAATACCTTGCTGAATAATCACCCACATTGAAATTTCTAAATGATGTATAAGTAGAGTTATCTGTAGATGTAGCAATCTCTAGATGGCTAGATGCGTTCACAGATGCATCACCATCAAAGTTAGATGCTTGGTCGTCAAATAATCCTGATATGTTATCAAACAATCTATCTCTATCATCTGTGGTTTGGGTAATATTCGCAGTCAATCTAGTTGTTTGTGTACTTCCTAAATCTATCACATTACCAAATTCATAAGTTCCACTAGATGGAACATTGTTATTAGTAGTACCACCATCAAAGTTTCTTGTGGTTATATCGTCAAAGTTATCTGAAGTGTTAGCATCAAATAATTCAATGCTATCTAGTTCTAAGTTATTATCTACTGCAACACAGTTTGTTTTTGTTCCTGTAAAGTTTGGATTTTCTGTAGCAGTTGAGGCATTTGTAAATTCACCAATAGCAGTGATGTTAGTTGTAATAATAGCTTCATTAGATGAAAAGTTGCCTAGTTTATCTACTGCCTTGATAAGATAGCTACCTGTTCTGGCAGGTACAGTCACAGATGTTGCAGGTCTTGATACTCTGTTAATTAAAGTAAAACTATTTTGCCATTCTGGATTGACTGTTTCTGTAGTGAAATTAACAACATAATAATTTAAATCTGCATCTGGAATACTCTCCCAAGATAAATGAGCATCACTACCTACAATGTTAATAGAAAAATCTTCAACATCTGAGGGTGGAGCAATCTCACCAACAATATCTCTAGTAGCTGAGACATTGGTACTTTCTACACCCAATGAATTTATAGCTTTCACTCTAACTGTATAATTATCACCTGAGATAACATTCAATACTCTATGAAATAAATCTACAGTTCCCTTGCTATGAACGATAAAGTCACTATCAGCAGTTCTTTTGTATTCTACTTGGTACTCTCTAACAAACTTATCAGGTGATGCACCAATCGTTATATTCATAGCAACAATAACTGTTCCGTCATTGTAAGATATTAATTCATCAGCAAGTGTGATTGATGCAGGGGGTTGAACTGTGAATGGATTTGGTAGATTAGTATCAGGCTCAACTGCTACTTCTGTTTGCGTTTCAAAAGTATAAAAACTATCTTGATGCTCTGTTAATGATAAAGAAACTGTGTAATTAGAATTTATACCTAATCCTGCAACTCTAAAATTTTTAGCTGAAAAACCTGTTAAATCTTCTGTCAATGCAACAATATCACCAACTGCTAAATTCATGGCTTCATAGTTTGCAGTCAATGAAACTTGTAAACTATTTCTTGAACGTAATAAAAGAATTTTAGCCATCTCTCTAGCTTGGTAAGGTGATGTAATTGTAGGTAAATCTATTGCACCTTCTTGTAAGATGTTGCCATCTTCACTTAGGTAAGTTGAATGGTTGGTATCATAAACAATCGTATCACTTTGATAGTTCTTTTCAGGATTGATGAATGTAGCTTGAATTTTGTTAAACTTAGAATTTTTCTTTTCTGATTGAACTTGAATACCACCTAAAACATTATCTTTATTAAGTGTTAATACTGATGAGCCTGTAGTTTCTACAACAAGTCTATATTTACCTTGTTGATAAGTTAATAAACCTCTCATACCTCGTAAAAGGTTTTTAACATTATCTATAATTTTATTTGAAGTATCTAGAACGACATTTGTATCTATAAGATTAATTTGTGATGCACCTGAATAGGGAGTTATCTGTGTGGCACATACAGTAGATGCAGTATAGAAACTAGGTATATCTATATTTGCAATCGGAATACCTTTACCAAATCTTGTATCTGTTAAATAGTTAAGAAGAATAAAAGCAGGATTAGTTGAATATTGATTTGCAGTTTCACTACTACTTCCATCATAAGTAGATATTAATTTACCTTGTACTTTGGCTTGGATTTGAGGAATACCTGTATATTTATCTGCATCCCATTCTATTCTAAATGCAATATAAGCTACTCCAGATAATTTATGATTACTTCCCCAATCACTTAAAGTTGATAACAGACTAGATGCTGATTGGCTATCACCACCAAAAAAAGGTTGAATAGTGATTGTAGTTCCAAAGCGACTATCATTAGAAGTAATTTGTGTTCCATCTGCAATAGAGCCACTAAAAGTCACTGCATCATCATTAACTTTTATTTGGGTTATATTATTAATTTTACCTTCACATAATACTAATGCACCATACAGATATTGATTATCTGTGCCTGAAACTTCTAAGAATACTCTTGTACCACCAACTAATCTTTCACCATAAATAACAGGAATATGAGCATTGTTAGATTGTTTATTAAGTAAAACACCTCTTGCGTTTTGGTCAGCTAAATCTTTATCAAAATCAGGAACATCAGGTATTGGAATAATCCAAGAAATAACATCTGTAAGTATTTGCCCTACACCTTGAAAAAAGTTAGTGACTGCACCTACTATGCCATCAAATAAACCCATTATTTTCTACCCCATAAAATATCTTGAACTGTTAGTCCTGCAAATTCAAAACCAACATCTGTACTAAAGAATCTTTGTTGGCTTCCATTATTCGTTTTTCTTCCTGCAGTTCTACTAAAGTCTGCAAAGTGTGAAGTACAATTTAAAACTATTCTGCCTTTTCCAGTATCTATTCTAAAGCTATCAATAAAACCTATTTCATAAGTGAATGTATCTATCAAAGCATCTGCACTATTTAAAAAACCCATGTCCACAGTCACTTGGTCATTATTCACTACATTGTTTAAAACAATAGAAACAAAAGCACTATCAACTGCTGATAATTCTATTTGAAAGCTAGATACATCAATAGATGAATTTTCACCTTTACCACTGACACCTAATAAATGAGAACTTGCAGTATAGGTATTAGAATTATGGGTTATGTCTTTGTAATGGTTGGTAAGTCTTTGGGGTGTAGGAAAATTAATCTCTACTAAAGCAATAGGCTTAATATTTTGATTGCCTAACTCTGTGGTTATAGCATTAGATAACCCTCTAGTCATTACAGAGCCTCTATGAAATCAACTTCAAATTTATATAGATCTATATCGTCAGTATTAAATTGCTGAATGTCATTTGTTAGTCTTACAGTAAATGGAACATTGTCATAAGTTATTGTGGCATCATCAGCTAAATTTTCTCTTAGTGGTGGCTCTATAGTTATTGTAGATGCGTTCCCTGATGGGGTGACATCTTCAACAATCATATATACTTTGCTATGGCTACCAAACTTAATTAAATCACCTGCTAAAAATGCACCTGCTGAATTATTATGGTGTCCATCTACTGCTATTGTTGTATCACCTGCGGTATGTGCACCATTAACAGCAACATTATTTACTTCATGTCCTCTAGCACTAGATATAACTGGAGGTACTATTTGGAATGTTTCTTTTTGACTTCTTTGTTTAATTATAAATGCGTAAACAGGAGCAAAAGTAGTTCTAGTTAAAGGTGGGTATGAAGCTGAGAACTTCCATCTTTGACCATCTACTTGAACACTAAACATCTTACCACTGTCAGTAGTAGATGTGATTGTTTTTTGTTCAGAACTAAATCCTAATGCTCTGAATGTTGGTGATGTTGGATATGTGCCACTCATTAAACTAATGCTTCCTTCCCTTGACTGTTAAGTGCATCATTTATCACATTAACAATGGTACTTCTACGTTTAACTAATAAATCATCAAAACCCTCTGTGTCATTAGCATATATATTTAAATTAACTGTAGTTGCACCCATTCCACCTAGTTTGTTATTGGGTACTATTGTTCCTGCTTGTTGGGGGATAAAAAGTTCAGGCCCTGCCTCACCAATTATTGAAGGGCGACCAACTGGTGGCCTACCACCTTTTTCAAATCCTTTAATTTTATTAACCATTCCAATACCTGTTGCTATAACTCCTGCCGCTAGGAATGGCCCTAAAACTCCACCTTGTGCTAATGCTTTAGTTCCTGCTTCGTATGTATTTATTAATGCGGTTTTTATAGCCTTCATTTGGAATAATGATTTAGCTTTACCAATAGCGGCAGTCACTGCCTCACCTATTAATGCTTCTACTAATGCTCTTTTTACTGCATCACCAAATCCTTTCATGTCAAGTTTTCCTGTAATGACAAAATCACTTAATGTCTTAGTTAAACTTGCAAATGCAGTCTTTCCTGCTTTTTCAAAACTATCAAATGTACTTTCGTTCATAGCATCTTGAAATCCACTTTTAAATCTCTGCAAACTAGATAATTGTTCATCTGTGTTATTTCTAAATTTTTCGTTAAATTTGTCTAATTCAAATCTAAAATTTTCTAAAGACATTGAATTTAGTTCTTCTGTATCATCTATAACATTTCTGTATTTTAGACGGAACTTTTCAAGTTCAAGACTTTGTTGTCTAAATATACTTGAATTATTTTTTTGTTCTTTTGTTAATTCTTTAAAGTTATGAGATAAATGTTTAGTTGATACTGAAATTTTATTAAATCCATCAACACTTGTTAATAATTCAATTCTTTCTTTTGTTTTATCTATAGTTCTTTGTAATTCTTCTAATTCTTTGATAGACAATTGGAAATCAGCTTCATTCATTTCTCGTTGTGATTTAACTATCTCACCAAATCTAGTATTCAGTGATTTTAGTAAGAATTCTGCATCTTCTAATTCTTGGATATTAACAATGTTAGCTTCTAATTGTGCTAGACTTGATGCTTGATTAAATAATTCTCTAATTTGACCAACTAAAAATGATATTGTTGTGACTGCCGCTACACCTTTTTTACCTAATAATAATGCTGAAATTAATCCTGATGTTTGAACAAATGAAGGTAGGCTTTGGAATCCTGTAATTGTTGTGCCTAATGCATCAGATACATTCTTTACTGCAGGTGCTACATTTTTGATTAGATTTGATGTTTTACTAATTGCTCCTGCAAAGTTTTCACCGATAGCAGTTGCAATATCTTTTATTTGTTGTTCATTCTGTTCTAAAAATACATTTAAGTCACCAAACTCACCTTTTAATTCTTCAAAAAATCCTGATGCTACATCCTTTTGAAATTTAAAATACTTATCCCCTATCATTGATAGAGTTCCTTCAAGTGTTGTTGCTAGGTCTTTAGTGGCATTTGCAAATTGACCATCTCCTGCAAATAATTCTTCAAATCTTGCTACTGTTTCTTCTGCAGTGACTTTCGCACCATTTTGAAATCCTAATAAGGCTCTAACACCTCTTTCTCTAAATAGGTCAGCAGCACCAATACCACCTGCAAATGCTCTTTGAATTTGTGATGATGTGGTTTCAAAATCTAATCCTGTGACTGCCGCTACATTACCAGTTATCTCTAAAACTCTATTGAGGTCTTGTGCATCTTTAGCAACAACTGCTAAATTACCTGATGCTCTTGATATTTCCTCTAAGGAAAATGGAACTCTACCTGCAAAATCTGTAAGACTATCAAAGGCTTCTTTACCTTCTTCTATTGAGCCAAATAAGAATTTAAAACGAACTTGTAGGCTTTCAACTTCTTTACCTACATCAATAAATGATTTAACAACTGCACCTGCACCAAGACCAACTAATGCACCTTTTAAACTAAAAACCGACCTTTTTACATTTCCAAGATTTTTTTGAACACCAGTTAGTGCTTTTTTGGTTTTATCATTAGCGATAATGTCAATCAGTAATTTTTTAGTCATTATCTTCTTTTACCTTGCATCTTCTGTTTATTCAATGCTTTTTGTTCTTCTTCATGTTTGAGATTATAATAAGCAACCCACATATTATATTCATCTACTGGGATTTGTAAAATCTCACCAATAGTTTTATGTAGCTTTTCTGCTAAGAAAAAATGAAATCTAAAATCTGAATCAGAATTTAGTTTTTTTTTAAGGTTTTGGTATCTTCAGTTGAAGGATTTAATATTTCACTAGACACTCTAGCAATAATATCTGGATCAACAAACTTCTTCATCCTAATCTTACTTTCTAAATCAAACATTAACTCACCATCTTTGGTTTGTGCCTTTTTTACAATGACATCAATTAAGACAGTTAAGTCATTATCATTAGAGCCTTTAAAGATTTCTGCTTTTTCTAAAAGTGTAAATGGTTTAACGTAAATGGCATCTTCGCCTGTTAATCCCCATTCTTCTACTTCAATGATTTTAATCTCTTGGTGCTTAAAATGATTTATAGCACCCTCAAGATAATCTTTTTTGGGCATATAGATTAGACTGTTGTATGTGTGACGCCACCAGTAAATTGAACATTAAATGTTCTACTGATTACACCATCCATTGTCACTGCTACTGATGCACCTGTCACTAAAGCAGTTCCAGTATAATAAGCATCTCCGCTATCTGCACCTTCAGGGTAAAGATTTAATGTGACAGAAGCACCAACATCAAGGCTTTCTTGACCTGATGAATCTGTTTCATCCCAATGGCATTCAATAGTACCAGTGGCATCTTTTCTTAGTGCAATATAGGTTTTTGCAGTATCAGTTAATGATGTATCTTCAACAGTATCGTTAGTTTCGTCAATGTTAAAACCTATTACTTCAGCTACAGTTGCTGATGCAATTTTGACTACTCCGCTTGTTCCGACGTGTGTTGCCATTCGTTATCTCCTTCGTTATTTGTTTCTACCTTTTTTTTAGATTTGGTAGGTTTTTTTTCTGCTTCTAGTTTATAACCATTAGCAAGAAACTTGTCTATATTATTATCCCATACTTCTATGGAAATATCATCTTTGTATAGCTTTACTCTTTTAGCCATTATGCCGTACCTCGTACAAATTCATAAAATACTCTTACCACAATTCTAACTCCACCCAAAGGATAAAGTGTGCCTTCATCTGAACTAACTTCTACTATTTGGCTATTAAGAGAATTACCACCTCTAGTTCTATCTGTATCAAGAGTTTCTTCAATAACTTCTATAAGCTGATTGCGTTTAGTATCTAAATTACTATCTGTTCCTTTTACATATCCAATCAGTACATAATCAATAGTTCCTGATCTTTTACCTGCAGCACTATCACCTAAAGTATAATCCTCTCTCGTTTCATCTCCAGTAGTGATATATAATGCAGGGAACTGAGGATCTGCCAATTCTTCAGGTTTAAAAGGCTCTCTGGTAATCTTCTTTAATTCAATAGGGGATGTGACTGCATCTAATACAGTAATAATATTTGCTGCTATATCTTCTCGTAAACTCATAATTTCAACTCCTTTTCTAACACAGAAAAGAATATCTTTTCAATCTTTGTTTCTTCATCTTTTGCAATACTAAAAAACTCTCTTTTCACTTTCTTTCTACCTGCACCTGCTTCATCATGGAAAAAGGCTTTTCTATTTGCAAATCCTTGTCTAAAGAACAATTCTCCTTTACTAGCTGATATTTTGCTAGTTAAGGAACTAAACATTTGGCCAGTATCTGTAAGATCAACCACTCCTGATTGTTTAACTGCTGCTCTTTTATATTTAGGTGAGTAGGGTGCAAATGCTCTACCTCTAAAATCAACACCTTTAGTTTGAGTTCTTTTTTTGATTGCACCAATCTCAAATGCTGCTGCATTTGCTAAGGCTTTCTTAATAGCCTTTGGTACTCTTTGAGAAACTTTAAGTAATTCTTTTTTTACTTGAACAGAATTGTCCTTGATGCGAACACTCGCTACCATTATCTACAGACACATTCACCATTACAAAATTCACACATTATCTCACCAACCTTAAATGATGTATAGGCTCTTTCTCAGAAGCAGTCACAGAAGCATCTCCATCTTCGTCATATTCAACACCATCTCTTAAACAAGCATTAAATTCTTCTGCATATTTGGCTCTATAAAATTCTATTTGTACTTGGAAAGCATCTTGTCCATCTCCGCCTTGTGGATCTTTCCATTTCGTTAATTGAGGATAAATATATTCTGCTAATGCTTTGTAAATAGTTGCTCTTTTCCACTGTGCATCAGTCAGCTTACTGTTATCCATCTCTAGCGTTGTGACTTTAGTAATATCTTTGTATCGTACAGTATGGCGGTATCTCTCCCACCATTCTTCCCTGATCTGTCTTAAAACATCATCTTCAGCAAACTGTAATTGGGTATCAAAATTTGCAATTCCAAATTCTAAGATATCTGGTTGATAAGATGTGATATCTGAACTACCTACTACAAATACTGATGTTGCTGCCATTATTTATCTTTCTTTTTCTTTGGTTTTTCTACCTTATCAATTTTAGGTTTATCTTCAATAGGCTTATCCTTTACTGGCTCAAAACCTCTAAGTTTCCAATGAATTAAATTTTTTTCGTAATCAAATCTTGTTCTAGTAATTGTCTTGTCACCTTTTTTTAATTTTATTAATTCCATAATTGTTCCTTTATACATTTTAAAAGGTGGGGAGTATATCCCCACCCATAGTTTATATTATTGGATTGAAGAATCAGCGATAACTTCAATTCCGTAGCTATCGTGCAATTCTCCCACGCCATAAACAGCGGTGGCCACAATTTCGTCAGCACGGAGCGAAGCATCCCTCTGAGTCTCAATCTTAATGTCCTGCATCATAGCTAGAGCAAGTGCATCTTTGTGGAACATTCCACCTTTATAGTCACCTGCAGTACCTGTGTTGTCCATGTTGCCTGTTTCAAAGATTTTGATACCTGCAATTTGACCAATAAAGCCATTTCTTAATGCTTCATTTGATAAATCATGGTCTAAACCTGCAAAGGTATTTGTTAAACCAGATTTAAGATCAAATGCAACCTTAGGATGCAATACAAGATATGTTTCATCAACAGGTAAACCTGCTGCTCTTAGTGTTGAAGCTGCATTGAATACAGTTGCAGGAGTTAATGCTGCACTATCTGTACCTGCTGCAGTGCTAAAGCCATCAAATAGAGCAATTAAGTCTTGATCCATTTTCTTAGCTATTGCTTCACCAAATAATCTACCAATATCTGCCGCTACATTTCTTGGTGCGGAGTTTCTTGCTAGATCTGTTAATGTAGTCATTACACCAACTTCTGATGCCGTAATGGTCACAGATGTTGGATTAATTGCGGTGTTAGATAAATCTGTTGCTTCGTTTACTGCTGCTGCTGCTACTGCTGCATAAATAGGAACTTCAACTGACTTACCACCACCTGCGATTGCGTAGTTCTTCACAAGATTCTTCATTATAGATTTCTCTTGAATGACGAATTGTGCTTCAGCTACGATCTCTGTATACAGTTCACTGACTGTACTGGAGGTTGTTTCATTTGCCATTGTTATATCCTTTCATAGATATTAGTTATTAAAAACAATCTTGCTTACACTATCTCTTTGCTTTCTATGTTCAGCATAGAGTTTCCTGTCAGCAGGATTATTCATGTCTAGTTCCGATATATTTATAGTCTTATTCGTATCCGACTTGCCCACATTACTTACACTTCCACTCCCAGAAGGAGTTGCTGCTTGAAAGTGTGCGTTCTGCGTTAAAAACTCTTGTACTGCCTCATCAACAGTCAATAAGTCACCATCTTTGTTATATCTAGGTGTTCCAGAATTATCAAGCACTTCTACTTTACCATCTGCATTTAATTGAACGCTATTCTTCATAAGTTCTTTTATCTGCTCAGGTGATATGGCTCTGTTCTTAGATGCCGCATTGATTAATTGCTTATCAATTCTCTCACTTTTTAGTTCTTGCTCTAACTTGGATAATTTCTCATTATACTCTAAGGTTTTCTTCTTCATTACCTCATCAAACTTACCTCGTTCTAGCTGCTTTTCTTCTTCAACCTTTTTGCGTTCTTCAATAGCTGCTTTAGCTTCAGTTATGTCATTAACACCTAAAGATTCTAATAATTGTTTTTCTTGTCTATAAAGGCGGTCTTTGACTACCTTATCAATATCAAATTGACTTGGCTTTGGTTGTTCTATTGGTTGTTCCTGCTTTGTTTCTACTGTTTCAGTTGTTGATTGTTCCACCTGTTCCGTTTTATTCTCGTCAGACATAATTATAACTCCTTTGTTAGTTATTTATTTAAGAAATATAGTTATTTATCTTCTTCTTCAAGAAAATTGTCATTACCTTCTTTTTTTACAATCTCAGGTAATCTTAAATACAAACCTTCTGACAACCATGCAAAATCTCTTTCTTCATTATCAGGGATTTGCCTACCAATCTCTTTAAATCTTTTATAATCATCTGCATTTAAAGTTCTTTCTAATTCTAATATAGCTTCTGCTTCTTCAAATAATTTACTCATAATACTTTCTCCTTTAAGAATGTAATAAAGTTAGGATCAACTAATTCAGTCTTACCCATTTCATAAAGAGTAAAATTTTCTGCAAACCATTCTTTTGCATTTTTTTCTGAATATCTGGTAGCACCTTGATTTCTCCATTTACCACCTAGTTGAATTAAGTCTTGTTCTAATTTTGGGCTAAAATACTGTGATGTAGTTCCAACAAATTTTTGCTGATGTATTTGATGTGCAAATTCATGGTAGTAAGTTGATCTAATTTTATCTAATTTATTTGTGAAATAACTATCAGCAGTAAAAGGTCTATTTTTTATATCGTCACCTCTTTTCCATAATGATAAATCACTAGCAGTTTCTTCTAAGGCTAAATATTTAACATTTAAATTTAATTTACCATCACCCATAGATGCAACTGCACTACCTGCATTTGGTGAAATTGATCTTAATTTTGGAACACCATATTTTACTGCAAGATCGTCAAGTTCTTGCATCATGGCTTCTATGATTCCATAATCCTTTTCAGTCCATTCATAAAATCTTCCTTTTGATCTTTTGTTTGCAAATCTAACATTTCCATAATTTTCTCTTTTTGTTCCTCTATGTCTTACAGGGGATCTTCCATCTTCGTATTTAACATAATCCTCTTTATTTTTTTGGAATTGTTTATTTAATTTATTTACTAGATATGCTTTTGTGACTGGAACAACATCATCAAGTTTTATTGGTGAGGCTAATGAAGATACATTGGTCGCTGCATCTGCACTTGTTTTAATATTTGTTGCCTTAGGTTGTACCTTCGTTTGAACTTCCTCTATTGTATCCCATGCAGGATTATAAGGAATTAAACTATGGCGGCATCTATAACCACCTCTATTCACAAAAGGATCTGATCCTGACTTACCTCTCCAGTTGCCAGTAAATACATTTCTCCATTCTTCCTCTGATTTTATTTCATTAAGTTGTCCTCTACAGAACTGTCTAGTGGTGGTGATATTTGTTCCAGTATATTTGTATGTGTTTATTCCTGCTTCTTGTCCTTTGTGTTTGGTGAACTGTCCGTCAAACTGCATGATACTGTCATGTGCTATTTGAGATGCGTACTTCCTCATGTTCTCACCCCTAATATCAGAAGCATATTTACTATGAAGTATCTTTCTTGCATCTAAGTATTTCTTTTTAGCTATAGGATCATCTGAATATCTATTCTCCTCTACAATCGCAACTAATCTATTGACTGCAGCTTCATTACTACGTCTATAGACACCATTAACAGATGCTCTGATATTCTCTACTACTTGAGGAAATGGTTTACCAGTGACTGCGGATGAATATATCTCTGTAGCAATCGTATCAAGAAATCTATTGGCTACATCTTCAAATCCACTAAAGGATAACTGCTTTAATTGATTTATTAAAACTAAATCAGGTTTTGTTAAGGTTTTAAACTTAGGTGATACTAGGTCATCAGGGATAGTCCTAGTGAAGTCCATAAAGGATTTCACTACCTCATCATATTCTGAGATAATCTTTGTACCTTCTTTCAGGTAGTTCTGTTCTATTAATGTTTTAAGATTTGGTCTTAACTGAATAGCTAATTGAGTAGTAAGCGGAACTCCATCTGTGGCTCTTTGTAATTGAGCAATAATATCTTCTTCAAGATCAAAAAGAACTTTGGATATTCTTTGTTCGTGAGAAGCAGCTAGTTTGGAAAGTATCTCTTGTTTAGTAGCCATTCCATTTTGTATATAATGAAATGGCTACTTAGTAAATACAGGATTATTTACTTAACTGTTTTGAATTTAATCTGCTTTCAATAAATTCTATTGTAGCGATTGGATAATTATCGGAACACACAGGCATATTAAAGTACCAAATTTTGGTTTCTTTTATGCCAGAAAGTCTACCATTAGTAAAAACTAATTCACTATCAGTTCCGTCTTGATAGATAATTCCCTTCTTCTCTAAAGAGCCAAAAACACCCTTTAAAGATATTTCAGAGATATTACATAATTTAGCAGTACCTTTAGCAATATCCCAAGAGATACAGTTTGATCCGTCACATTTACTATATCTGTCTATGTGTGTTTGAAGGAAAAGTCTTTCTAGTTTTGTTAGTTTCATTTTTATTACCTCCTGAGAAGTGGGCTTATGCCCACTCCTTGTTAAAAATTTTGTTATATTCTTCCTCAGATTCATAAATAAAACCTGCTCTTGAAAGATACTTACCCGCATATTCAGCTTTAGCCATTTCAATAGCTTTAGCTTCTTTCTCATCATCAGTTTCACCAACTGGTTGATACCATACTCCTCTTTCTCTAGGGAATTTAGTACCATTAATATTTACTTGGAAAGCAGTACCTGCCCAATGTGGATGATCTTTAACTTTGATTTTCATTTGTGTTTCTCCTGTATTCATAAATACAGTTATAAAGAAATTATAATGAAATTGCAACCCCTAAATTTACTATAAAGGAAAGTTTTTTTTCCATGCCCTAATTGACCAATAGGCAGGGGATAAGGTCTTTTGACCTCTGACTTGCTTTAAAACACCCCCCATTCTAGCCAAAAATGACCTTTGTCTGGCAGGGATATTCTTTTTTATCTTCATTTTAGGATCGCCAAATCTCACTACTTTGACATTACCACTGGATTTATCCTTCACATAAACACCAAATTTCTTGCTTTTATTAGGTGTTCTGAATGGTTTGTTTAGCTTTACTGACCGACCTCTATATGTAGCCATTATTTACCTACTGATCTCATGGCTCTATTGTGTGCAGAATTAAAAGTAGCACCTTTTTTCATAGCATTAGCCATTGATCTCATGTGTTTTAAAGTATGGTGTCTTGCATGGGATTTCATAGTCTTTTGTTGTCTTGGTGACAAATCCTTAATGATATTTTTTATTGATGCTACTTTAACCATTATTTTTTCTTCTTTTTCTTTTTCTTCATCTTCTTATGCGGTCTGCCCATTTTTGATCCGTAAGTACCTTTTCCGTATGCCATATTATTTACCCTTCTTTTTCTTTTGTTTCTTGAGAATAGCTTTTTGTAAAGCCATTGGTAGTTTCTTTTGTTTTTTAGTTAGTGCCATCTATCCTCTCCTTATAATGTTTAAAACATAATAGTTCTAACATACCATATCTATAATTAAAACCGATAGATGCAAACTTACCGCAAAAGCATTTCTTTTCACCATGTTGTTGATGTGTCCAGTTATAAAACTCAGTAGTAGATACTGTTCTACCTTTTACTTTTTCTTTTTGCGTAAGTCTAAGTCGTGTTTCCGACTACCTCGTAGGAATGA
>Ga0098043_1000489_pt1 | contig 13913 bp, 13 predicted proteins | sample 9B_taG_FD_92581 | JGI IMG/M metagenome (GOLD analysis project Ga0098043, IMG submission 92581) | Marine viral communities from the Subarctic Pacific Ocean - 9B_ETSP_OMZ_AT15188_CsCl metaG | ecosystem: Environmental > Aquatic > Marine > Oceanic | place: Subarctic Pacific Ocean | collected 2015-01-10 | reverse complement strand
TGAGGCACTCACTTCTGATTCAGTTAATCCACCAAATGATGCGCCTACTAAATCTTCAACAGCACCAACAGGATTACCTAATACCTCCCCTGCTGTACCGACTAATGATCCAGGAATAGCATCAGCACTAACAACTTGCCCAGCAACATTTGATAAAATAGCACCAGGAGCAAGACCACCACTTAATACACTTGCAGCTTGAGATGCTGCACCAACAATACCTTGACCACCTGATACCGCACCTAATGCAGAACTTGCAACATCCGCCAAACCTCCTCCAGTGGCGGCACTTAAAGCTCCACTTGCAACAGATGCAAAACCATCGCTTGCAAGACTACTTGCAGCGTTACTTGCCATATCTCCAGCAACACTCATCGCTGCTGTAGCAACTCCACCACCTGTAATAGCTGAAAGACCTGCCGCTGCGTTAAATAAACTCTCGGCACGAAGACCAAGTCCTGATCTACCTAAAAGATTTGATTGATATCCACAAAGGGCATGCCAATTTGGTCTTTTTGTCGTTTCTGTAAATTTACAATATCCCTTCTTTCCTGGTCCAAGTTCAAGAATATTCTTTGCTTGTATTTTAATATTGTTACCTGCCTTTATAGTGATATCTTCTTTCGCTTCCATATGGATATTTCTACCCTTAATGCAAACATCACCATTCTCTAAAGCATTGATAACAATACTTCCATGTAATCCTGTTATAAAAACATCAACACTTCCTTCAGGATTTTTTTGACCACCAACAATTTCAATGGTCCTATCACCATAAACGTGAGTGATACCTCCCTCTGTCATACCAATGATAGATTTATCACCAGTTTCAGTATTTGCATACAGATTATAAACATCGGAACCATTCTGACCCATTTGAGGGTTTCCAGTGTCCAATCTTACATTTGGACTAAAACTCTCTAATGATCTTTTGTGAAATTTAGTTTTAGGTTCCGACTGATGTGCCATATATTATAATCCCTTTCAATATTTAGTATCCGCCACCATATCCCCCACCACCACTTGGAGGTGGTGTTGGTGGTGTTGGTGGTGAAGGTGGAGGAGTTGGGGTTGGAGTTGGGCTAGGTGATGCACCACCTCCACCTTGCGTGGATGGAGGAGGAGTTGAAGATGGTGCTGGTGTGGGTGTTGAAGTTGATGGTGGTGGTGTGGATGATGGTGGTGCAACACTATCTGTAGATGAAGTTGTAGATGTTGTAGATGATGATGTAGATGGTGTAGAGGTCTCGGATATCTGTCTATCTATTTGTGTTACTGTAACTGCTGAAGTTTGTGGTGCAGCAAGACTTTCCGCCCTAGTAGCGTAGATATACTGGTGAGGTCTGTTTACATGAACAGCACCAACCATTCTTCTACCGTTTGTGGGGTGTACGTGGAATGGTCCATAATATGGTTTGCCATTAACATATCCAACAAGACCATCCTCATTTGAAATACAATCTATAACTTGCTTAACTGATCCTTGAGGTTCAATAGGTCTTCTAGTAAATCTAGGTTTTAATATAGCTCCGAAACCAGTAACTGAAGATATTTGTATTTCTACCTCTCTATCTACAGATGGGAATATAAGATCCGATGGATCTGATGATGTATTATTTCCAAATGGAATCACACGGGTGATACTACCATTATCATCAACAGTAATTTGATACGTGTTACCTAAATTATCAGAACCTATATCATCAGAGGAATAATTGTTACCAGGACTGAAAATTGTGGCAGGTTTTTCTGGATCAACAATGACATCGGTCGGATTATCAACTGATGGTGTGTAATTTTCACCTGGTGAAACTAAAATAATATCAGTTACTTCTTGATATGTTTCTGAATTTGGATCTCTATCTATGATAGCTCTTGCTATACCACCAAATCCAGTTTTACACTCATCAATGATTTCAACGAATGGTGGAGTTGTATAACCACCACCACCATTTACAAGATCAATCCCCAAAAGACTTCCAGTTACACCACGATCTGCATTTGCAAGATTGATAATTCCGTTAGCAACAGCTCCGATACCTTTGCCACCAAAGATTTTAATTTTAGTTCCGCCACATCCTCCAAGTTCTGGTGGTCCAGCATAACAATTTCCTAAAACACTATCAAAACCAGGGACAGAAACACTTGGATTTGCAAAATCAAATACTCCAAGAGAACCAGTGAGACCTGCAATATCTTGAACAGCATCTATAACGCCAAATCCTCTTTCTGCAAATTCTCTTGCTTTATTAGCTGTTTCTAAAATTTGACCAACTGGAGTTCCAGATCCTTCATTACTTCCAACACCAATTGTCCATGCATTAGATGCAAGTGCATAATCTGCTGGCGCTTCATTACAATCAAGTGCGCTAGTAACATTCTGAAATGCATCGATTGCACTTGTTAAAAATCCAAATGGACTGAAACCACCAAGAATTTTACCAACCCCACCCAATAGTGATTGAAGTCCCTTTGTAACACCTCCAATAATAGTATTCATTATGGCGGCAACACCTTGATCAGCAATACAACTAACAAAATTAGTTACATTGTCTGCAATATTTTGCAGAAGACCCTTAATCATACCACCAATACCACCAATAACCGAATTGGCAACACAAGGTAAAGCATCCGAAATTGCTTTTACAGGACTAATAAAGGTTGCTTGTGCAGCAATACCTGCCAAATCTGCTGCTTTACTACTACCAGTCGCTGCAAGAACTGTTGCATAAACAGATTTATAGAGAACATCAAGACCTTTATTCATTGCACCGCCCATTGCGATGGACAACTCTCTAGTCATATTATGAATCAATCCAGTAGCACCAGATTGAATACTTTTTGTTATGGCATCAATTCTTTCATTAAGTTGTTGATTGATATTACCAATTCCCTCAGAAATTCCTTTTACAATATCTTGGATTGAACTAACAAAATTTTCAATATCTGTTTTTATTTCATCAATTTCAGAGCTAACTTTAGCAGTTGCCATCGTAACTTTTTGTCCGATAGCACTATATGCCGAAATTTCTTTGGTAGTAGGATCTTCATCAGGTCCACCACCCTTTCCATTTAATTTATCAGCAATTTCTGGGGAGACAGTTCTTGGAGATTTTTGAGAATCCGAATTCTGCTCATTGGATTCATTACCAACGATCGCACTAGATTTTTTTATTGGACCTGAATATCCTGTAAAAGGTTGAAATGGTGCTGAATACGGACCTGAGTAAGATACTGCCTTTGTCCTTCCAAATACTCCAAGTACACAAGGTAATTGAGCATTATCACCATCTAGAAAAAATCCAAATACAGTGTCTGCTTGTTCAAGTTTTGGAGTTTTTGCTCGATTACAAGCACCAGATCCATCAGTGACTCCAAGAAGAACTTGTGCCCAAGGTAAATCTTCATTGGATAACTCGGTTTCTGAATATGGGTGATAACCCATAATACGAACTTTAACTCTATTACCCCATCCACCACCATCTGCTTGATCCTGCCAAGATTCTACAGGTGCAACTTGACCGATCCACCAACGGAATCCGTCTCTTCCTATAAAATTAGTTTTAAATAAAGATTCCTCTAACATTATGCTTTATTATTTGGTTTAATCTGCCCAAAAGTATCTCTTACCAACATCATTGCAGTATATGATCCTTCACTATCGAAATGATGACATAGTTCCTTAATCATATATAGACCACTTTCTGAGGGATCTGGATCTGCCTTTCCAGTAGATACTTGTCTAAATTCACATTCAATAACATCACCCGCTTTTAATAAAGTGTTCATAGGTACAGTCATTTGAACTCTTTGAACAAAAAGACTGCTATATCGGTATATTGCCTGCGATTGATATTTAAATGGATCAGCATTTTCAGTAGTATCTACATGTTGCTCCAAAGTCCCTCTATCAATAAATCCAGTCATCATTCTGGTAGGAACATCTCCTAAACTTTTATCAGATTTTTCATCAAGTTTTGGTAAGACTGGTCTTTCTGAACCCAAATTTTTTGTTGACTTCAAATGATCAGAGATTCTAAAAATTCCTTTCTGTTCTTGAGTGAATTCAAATCTCTGCATATCAAAATAATATCTTTGAGATGAATACGCACCTAATCTCAAGTTTTCCATCAAATTTTGATTTCTATCTACCACATAGGATGAAATCTTGAAATCTTCACTTTGTGACCCTTCCCCATCAGCAACCAATGTTTCGACATATTTTTGTGAAAATGGTTTTTGTGTAATTAGATTGTCAACAGATTTAAAATGCAAACCCTCTTTTGTCTGATAAAATACAAATCCTGCCACCCCATCACCCTTCAAATCTGGAACACCCTTTGAAGATAACCATCTCAATACAGTGAATGGTTTTCTCATATTACCAATGAAACCATATTTATTTTGAGTTTGATCTGGTGTAGATGCAAAAAGACCTGTCCCCAAATATTCATTAACTATTGATTCCACTGATGCAGTTATATTTTGTGACGTGGGATATTTCCTAGTTACTCTTGTTGTTTCATTTGTAATAGCAACTCTAGAACAAAGATTTAATGTCAATGACTCTTGATTGTTATCAGCGATGACATTTGATATACCAGAAACAAATAGATAATCATCAGGTTTTTGGGAAAAATCTAACCCAGGCATCCCTGGTGCATTTCCCTTTATCTTTAAAGATACTCTTTCTGCACCTCTAAGTTTTAATCCTTGATATAAAGATTTTCCATCTATAACAGGTCCTGAAGAAGTTACATTTATTTTTGCAGTTACGGTTGGAGAAAAAATATCTTCATAATAATCTATAGAAGATACACCACCTCTAAGATCCACAGACTTAGAACCGTCCCCAGATTCAATTAAAATTTCTTCATAGGTAGAAGGATCTGATGCTGGCATTATGTGTACTGCAATTCCGTGAATATGAAACTATTTAACGATGTTCCACCAACAGGGGCGATTTTTACATCACCTTCACCAGAACTTTGACTTTGTTGAGGTGCTGGAGATGATGCAATTTGAACTGGAACTGGAACTTCTATTGTTTTTGATTCATTATCTAGTGCTAAATTGGTGGTTTTATCTACTGATACATTAGCATTCAAATTTGGATTTACATTATTATTTGATTGATTTGTACTTGGTTTATATGATTCACCAAATAGTTTGATTGCTTCTTCAACTTTTTCTGGGGAGGTTGTTGCTGCATTACTTCCCCTTCCCCTATAGTAACTTTGCCCCCTCTCTACAGGTTGCACATCACCCTGCATCGCTTCAAGGACAGGAACACCCGCAAATGCTTGTGATAGTCCTTTAGCAAATCCTGAGGGATCTTTTTTTGCTCTTTCTGCTGTTAAACCTCTAGACGCCATGTATGCTACTATTAATTTATCCTGATTTCCTGGTGTAAATTTATCACTCATAGTGAGACCTGCTGCCTTGACAAATTTATCAGGATACAACATTTGATAAGCACCAACTGCAGCACTTCTACTGTTCTTTGGAACACCTTTTGCTCTCTGATGAGCAAGATAGTCATTTTGATATTGAACCAATTGTGAAATGGTCATCTGAGTAATATCTTCGCCTGCTCTAGAAAAATCACTCAAATGTCCAGAATAGGTAGAACCATATCCACCTTCCGCACTACTAATAAATTTTAACAATCCTTTAGGATTTCCACCAACTTTACCACTAAATGATGATGGATTTACAGTCGGTGGTTCTTGACCTGGTTTCTTACCAGTTGGAGATCTTAATAAATTAACATTGTCTATAATACTATCATATATTTTTTGAAATATATTTTTATTTTCTGAATCGGATTTTTCAATTTCAGAAATTTCAAAGTCAATACTAATATTTCTCAATTGATTCAACTTATCATCTAAATCACTAGTTAATGTAGTAAACCACTTGGTAGTATTATCATACCAGGTTTGAAATATTTGTATGGTTTTTCTTATTCTTTTTACTAAATCAGTTACACCTTCAATTATACTTGGAAGATTAAAAATTGCCCAACCCACTAAAGTTGCACCCAAAACATCCATGATTCTCCCCAAGAATCCTTTTGTACTGGATGATATTTTTTTATTTGGTGAAATTTTAGATAGAGTGCTTATTTGACTTGCTTCAATGACATCTTCCTTTTCCCTTCTCAATACTGCTTGTCTTCTTACATTATAAAGTTTTGATTTTGCAATAATAGCATTTCTCTTATCTCTATTACCAGAGACAAGATTGGAATTTATTGAATTTGATATGGATGTTGCAGAAACAATACCTTTACCGAAAGACGATAAAGATCTTCTAATATCTAAAATACTTGATTTATTTCTCTTTAAAGATTCCATATTACGTTAATACATTATACTGTGCTAATGCACCAAGAATATATGGATTATCAGGATTGGATGAAGCAATTGAAATTCCTGGACCTGCACCAATCGCCCCTTGAGTGACATCTACATCTGGATTACCACCATTGTCTGTTGGCACTGGCATTGGAATCACATTGATGGATTGATTATCAACTGTCTGTGAAACAGTTTGAGCAACTTTATCTCTATCAAAAATGGGTTCGATATTGGTAGGTAGTCTTCCGGTTTTAGCAATTTGGTTTTCTTGCTCTATCATAGCAAGAATTTCAGGATCAGTTACTTTTGCACCAACTTGATTTTCAGGGAGTGCTTCTCTGTTAGCAGTCTGCTGCCTAAATTGTTGCTCTCTACTTGTAGGTAGTAAAGAACTTTGTGGTTTATAAGTTCCTGGTTTAATATTATAATATTTTTCCAAGTGTTTATCTAACCTTTCTTGCTCTTCTTTTTTTGATTCTACTTCATCTGGAATTAAATTATCACCATTATTTTGATTAGTTCCTTCAATATTTGAGGTGTCATTTTCTTCCTCCACATCCGTCTTTGATCCTGTTTTAATTTTTTCCTCCTCAGATTTTCTATTCATCATTGAGGATGGTGTTGAATCTACAGAATATTTGTACCAATCATAATCAAAAGTTGGTGTTTGTGGTTCAACTTCAGTTCCACCTTTACCATTTAAAGTGTCTCCAGGTGCTGGTATTTCATCTGGATTTGGACCAACCAAATCCCCAGGTTTTATAGTCGATCCATCAGGATATGTGAATTCTGCATCAGCATTTTCACTTGATCTTGTAATATTCTGCCCTTGTGAATTATTACTTTGTTGTTGTGATTGATTATTTTGTTGTTGTGATTGATTATTTTGTTGTTGTTGTGGTTCTTGCAGTGTTGCACCAGGTTCTGGAATTTTATCTGGATCTGGACCTGGTCCTAATAGTGGTTTTCTTCCATCAATGCGAGCTCTTACATCATCAAGGAAATTGGTAATGGGTTCTCTGAATATTACAGCCGCAGATAATAATCCAAGACCTCCAGCAATCTTCAAAAATCCCATACTTAACGTGCCAGTCGCTGCTTTGATAGCAAGATTCAAACCTATAAATCCACCAACTGTTACTAAGATTTGGTTTTTTATTTCATTTAATTTTTCAGTATTACCCTCTGAAAGTGCTTGTAAAGTTTCTATACCTTTGAATGCTAAGAAGGCACCAAACAGACGCGTAAAAATACTATTTAAACTTAATAAAGAACCTCTTGCCTTATTTCCTAAAACAATAGCAGGTTTTAGTGTTGCTGCTGTTATTCTTTTTTCAATAACACTTTCTTTACCCTCTCTTAATTTTTGTTGGGCAAGTTTTGTTTCTAATATTTGTTCTTGTCTTTCTTTTTGTCTCTCTAAAGCTTGAGAACTTGCTAGATTAACTCTTACAGATTCTAATGAAGATGATAATTGATTTACTCTTGCAGATAAAGTTTCAACCTGTCTCGAAACTAATCCAAGTTGAACTGAATTACTATTAAGTAATAATTTTGATTGAGGATCTAATTCAGCAACAGTAGGAGATGGTCTACCAGTAAATGCACTTGCAGAAATTCTAGATCTTCTTGATATTAGTGGTGAAATTTCAACCATTCATCTGTTGGTGTTGTGCTTTTAAATTTTCTTCTTCAACATACTGTTGGAGTAGTGAAAGATAAATTTCTTTCTCCCACGGAAGCATATTCTCAAGTTCTGTCAAGCTATATTTATGATGTTGCATCAAAGCAAAATTTATACGAAAGTATGACTCAAGGTCAGTGTGAGCCATACTTATGCGAAAAAACTTGCCAAACCCTCAAGCACCACGTCACTCTCAACTCCAGTATTAGGATTTTGAACTTTAATTGTATGTGACATCTTTGGCATAGTCTCAAAAAACTTTTCAACTTCTTTGAACTGTTTAGAACTTAACTGTTCAACAAATTCTTTGAGTTCTTTTTTAGTACAATCTTTAATTGACCAAGATTCTTCTTCACTATAAATTTGCTCAATGCAAGCCATAACGATTTCAAAAGTATCATCAACACCCATGTCATTAAGAGCAAAATTACTCTTAACAAACTCATCCATTGATGGATATTTCAATCTCATAGTCAGTGTATCATCAAGTTTGATATCCTTATTATGATTAGGATCAAAAATTACTTCAATTTCGTCAAGAGCGATTAAACAAGGAACTTTGGTTTCTTGATCATCAGGACAGGTAACTAATACTTCTACCTCTTCTCCGACAGATTTGCCTCTTATATTTAAGAACAAATATTCAATATCAAATGTAGCAAGTTCTTCTACTTTAATTCCACGGGTGATAATGCAATTTTTAATTACATCTTTAACAGCAGAAGCAATAGTATTCATATCCTCGCTTTCCATAGCGATGATTAGAACTTTTTCTTCTTTCACTAAAAAAGGTCTATACTTGATCTTTTTTCCAGTTGAAGGAATTACCAACTCATAGCTTGGTGTTGAAATTTTTGGTAAAGGCATAATATCCTAAACAATTCACTAAAATTATTTATCACGCTACTCTAGATCCACCCCCACCTGTAGCAGCAGAAATACCTTCAGAAATAATAGTTGAACCACCAGATCCACCATTTAAAAATCTACCATCAGCAAATAACCTTTGATATCCATCAAGATTGCGATCAAATAATCTTTGCCCAAATCCATTAATGTCATTAGATCCAGAAAGATTTTTTGCTGCAAGAGTTTCTGCAAAAGATTTTTGTGTTGCAACTGTAGTTGGATCGTCATTTTCACTTTCGTCATCATACCTGTCAATCGACCTAGATTTTCCTGCTATGTGTCTATCATAATTGAAGGTTGCTGTTGCCTTTAAAAGTCTAGATCCTTCGTAAGAAACTGTAGTTGCATCTAAAGATAATGGAAACATTCCTATAAACTTATATTCAAGAAAATTTTTATAATCTCTTTCAAATTTCACTATTCTAGTTTCATCACACTTATATTGATTTGGATATCTCATTCTGTAATAATATCCTGATCTCAGCGGATCTGATCCATCACCAACTGTAGATCCATTGGACATAAATTCCATCCAATGCTCTAAGAATTTTATAGATTTATATGCATCATCAACATAGAAATCCATTGACATTTGTACAAATGTTCTTGTGTGTGCAAATTTCTCGGCAACACCTGTATAGTTTCCAATTACATCTGCTGTTGCGTGACTACTTCCAGGTAGAGATGCTCTACAACATAAAAGTGAAAGTTGATCTTGAGTATATCTGCTATCAATACCTTTTCTCTTCAAATAAGTTATCAATTCAGATGATAATCCACCAAATGTTACTGCAAAGTGAGAGGTTGTGACAACATTAGTTAATGTTGGTTTGATTTGAGATATTTTTTTAGGAAACGGTCTTGCCACTCTAAATATCTTATAAGTGATTGTTTAGTTATTTAGATGTCATATAAGGGAAAATATCAACCTTCTTATCCAAAGAAATATAAGGGTGATCCCACCAATATAGTATATCGTTCTCTATGGGAACGTAAATTTATGGTTTACTGTGATAAAAATGAAAATATTATAGAGTGGCAGTCAGAAGAGTTCTGTATACCATATCGTTCTCCTATTGATAATAAGATTCATAGATATTTTCCAGACTTCTTTATCAAATATAGAGATGTTGATGGTAGAGTAAGATCATCACTGATTGAAGTTAAACCACTTCGTCAGTGTTCACCTCCACCTAAACCAAAGAGACAGACAAAAAAATACCTGAATGAAGCATATGAATATGCTAAGAATCAAGCAAAGTGGAGAGCAGCAAAAGATTATTGTGCCGACAGAATGTGGGAATTTAAGGTAATGACTGAAAAAGAACTAGGTATCAAGTAATGGCAACTAGACCCACAGATACAGATACTAATGTAAATAGGGTCCGTGGTATTGCTGATAGTATCATCGGAACAAAAAATCCTGATGATGTTATGATATCTTTACTTGAAGTTTTAAGTGAAGGATCTAAAATCCCTCAAGCAGGTAAAGTGTACGTATTTGTATACAATGCTAAAACACCAAATATACAATTTGATCAAAATCCATTTGTAGCAGTAACTGATGTTATGGCGTGGGGGTTCCGTGGTTATAACTTTCATTGGAATGAAACACGCCAATATACTTGGAATGAAGTTGCTGGTGGATTATATGAAGTATATCCATCAGAAATAAAAGATTTGCAAATGATCCCTTTTGCAAATATCAAGCTAAATACTTAAAAAATTAATATTAATGACTGGTCCAAGAAATCCAATTAATTTTAATTTAGATTTGGGAGACGATATACGCTTCCAATCGAGTGATGCAGCAAAACAGTCACAAAATGCTTCCAAATCAACTCAGAATGTAAAAAATAGTGGATCTGGACCAACTAAGACGCCCGGTAAACAACCACCTGGTCAAGAACAGAATGGTCAAGTTTTTAGATATCCATATAGTGCCTTTCAACCAGGTCAGGATATGCTTAAAATTTCTATATTTGAATATGAAAAAAATTCTGGGTTTAATTTAGATGGGATTATTGGAGGTGCCATCAATGCTCTTGATGATGTAACTCCAGCTACAAGGGGACCTGATGGTACTGTAGAAGTACCAAACGTTCCAATAACGGAGGTAAATTTGACTGCTCTTAATATTAAAAATTTCTCTGAAAATTTTAATAGTTTGAGTGGGGAGACTAAGGGTAAATTAAAGAAAAATGCTAGACATATCTTTTTACCAATTCCACAACAAATTAGTGATAATATTTCTGTAGGTTATAGTCAAGATACTTTGAGTCCTCTTGATGCTGCTGGTGTTTCTGCAGCAAGAGATGTAGTAAGTGGAAATGCGGGTAATAGGGCAAAACAAATAATGAACATTATGAATAATGTTCGATTAAATCCATCCTCTTTAAAATTTTCTGGTTTAGACCCTGCAGCAGAAACAGCATTAAAAACTGGATTGGCAACACAAGTTGTAAATTTGGCTGGTAGAAATATTTCTCCAGATGCACTGATATCTAGAGCCTCTGGTCAAATTTTACAATCTAATTTAGAATTATTATTCAGCGGTGTAAAACTTAGATCATTTCCGTTTGTTTTTGATTTTACACCAAGAGACGAACTTGAAGCTGAAGAGGTCAAAAAAATTATAAAAACTATCAAATTCGCAATGTCACCATCAAATGGTGGTACGGCGGAAAAGGGTGGTTTATTACTTAGTGCTCCAGATCTTTTTTCATTCCAATATATGTCTGGAAAAAACAAACATCCATTCCTAAATTCATTTAAAATAGGTGTTCTAACAGATATGAAAGTAAATTATACTGCCTCAGGAACTTATGCAACATACTCTGGTGTACTAAAATCCCCTGTACATATGAGAATGCAATTATCATTTACAGAAATAAATCCTGTTTATAAGGAGGACTATATCGGTGCAACAGATATGCCAGGAGTAGGTTTCTAATGTCATATTTTAGAGAATTACCAAATTTATTATATCAATCAAATCTTCTTCATAAGGTTTCATCTCAAGAATATATTGCGATTAAAAATATTTTTCGCAGAATTAAAGTTAGAGATTCTGTAGATGATGTAGCAAACTTTTACAAGAAATATGTAATTCTTGAAGGTCAACGTCCAGACACTATTGCTGAAGAATTTTATGGTCAAACAGATCTTGACTGGGTTGTAGTATTAACTTCAGGAATAACTAATATTAAAGATGAGTGGCCATTAAATAATTATGATCTTAATAGATACGCTACTGAAAAATATGGAACTGAATTAAATGCAGATCACCATTATGAAACTTTAGAAGTAAGAGATTCAAAAAATAGATTAATTCTACCAGCAGGTCAGAAAGTTGATAAAAATTTTACCATACCGACTTCTCACGACACTTCTATAACTTATAATATTATTGGTGCCTATGAAAATGTAACTTACACAGGAAGTGGTGATATAACCAATATCACGACTACTATAAGTAATATGATGTATGAAACAAGGTTAAATGAAGAAAAAAGAAATATTAATTTATTAAAACCAATATATCTTCAGCAGTATCTAAGAGAAATAAGAGAGATAATGACTTATAGTGAGAGTTCTTTATTCATCAATAATAAACTAATTTCTACTGAGAATACTAGACTTATCGGTCCATAAGAGTTCTAAACTCTTATCAAAAATCATCACATACCGATGTTTTTGAGATCGATCCCTCCATTCTCCTTTCGCATCTCCAATCTTTCCTCTAGAATGTTTGGTGCCATCTGAAAAGAAGAAATCTTTTTTTGGTTCTGATAAACCGCAATACCTAAAATTACAAGCACGATAAATTGTGCCGTCATGAAAATTGCTATCAGCATACGAAATGATAGCTCGTACTCTAGTGTCTCTTCTAAGTTTTTTAATCGCTTTAGCAACAAACCAAGAAGTAATGTTGTACTCTTCTTGCTGAGTGTTGGGATGAATGCAGAGTCTGGAGAGTTCAAAGAGTCCTTGCTGTTCATGACGTTCTAATCCAAAAGCACCTTTTGCTATTTCTGGAACAGGAAGACCTGTAAAAATACAGACTCCCTGGATGCCTCCAATATTCAGAGGACAAAATTCGTTATTTTTATATAGACCGTAATTATAACCAGACTTGAAGGTTTTTGATATGTCCTTCAAATAATGAAACCGCAGAAGTAACTCTGCGGCTTCGGATTTACTTACACGATCAATGTAGTAATCTGTTTTCACTTATTAGTCTTTCCAACCACCAGATTTCAACCAGTTGTTATGGTGTGGGTTGTCCCACGAATCACTAATTTCATAAGAGGGCATAATTACCTCTTGAATATATCGGCGGTTTTCTCTAGCGATAGAGAGACTCTCTGCTTCGAGAGTCTTTACTCTACCGTCAAGTTGAGAAGACCACCATACTACACCTGCTCCCTGAACTAACAGGAAGGAAACAATAGCAAAGGGGATCTTGAGATCTTTCATCACTCTTCAGCAAGTTTAGCAAAGTATGCAAGTGCATCATCATCACCATCATCAGATGAAGAAGATGTAGTCGAACGATGAACAATATCTTCGGCGTTAAAATCACCAGGAGTAGAAGTTACCTCAGGTGTAGCACCACGTCCTTCACTTTCATCTTCAAGATCTTCTTCTTGATAACGAGAAGTGTTCTTGTTACCAAGAACAGAATCAAGACGCTTCTTCAGAACATCATAATCTTTGAATTGATCTGCAGCAACAAACTCTTGTAGAGAGTTCTCTTTCTTCCAGATTGCTTCCATTGCGTCATCGTCATCCAAGAGTGCGCTCTGGGCAGCAAACTCAGAAGAATCGTAGTTACGATAACCAGCAACGTTCTTTGCTTTCAGTTTGAAGTTGGCACCTTGCCAGAAATCGAATGGATCGATTGCTTCCTCATCCTCAAACTCAGGTTGCATTGCTGCTGTGAGTTTGTCAAAGAT
>Ga0098043_1000486_pt1 | contig 13944 bp, 15 predicted proteins | sample 9B_taG_FD_92581 | JGI IMG/M metagenome (GOLD analysis project Ga0098043, IMG submission 92581) | Marine viral communities from the Subarctic Pacific Ocean - 9B_ETSP_OMZ_AT15188_CsCl metaG | ecosystem: Environmental > Aquatic > Marine > Oceanic | place: Subarctic Pacific Ocean | collected 2015-01-10 | reverse complement strand
TTTTCAAACACCTACAGTTGGAGATATTACAGCAGTTACAGCTGGAACTAATTTAACAGGTGGCGGATCTTCCGGAGATGTTACAATAAATTTAGCTGATGCTTCTACATCTGCTAAAGGAGCAGCATCATTTAGTTCAGATAACTTTGCTGCTAGTTCTGGAGCAATAACAATTAAAGATTTAGGAGTAGCCACAGCAGAAATTCAAAACGATGCAGTAACTCAAGCTAAAATTGCAGACGATGCTGTTGGTGCAGATCAACTTGCAGCAGACGCTGTGGTAACTGCTTCTATTGTAGATGGAAATGTTACGACTGCTAAAGTAGCAGACGATGCAATTACTTTAGGTAAAATGGCACCAGGCACAGATGGAAACATTATTTCCTACGATGCTTCAGGAAATCCTGTAGCAGTTGCAACAGGAACTTCCGGTCAAGTTTTAACTTCAGCAGGTGCAGGGGCACCTCCAACTTTCCAAACACCTACAGTTGGAGATATTACAGGTGTTACAGCAGGTACAAATTTAACAGGCGGTGGAACATCAGGAGATGTTACTATTAATTTAGCAGATGCCTCTACGTCTGCCAAAGGAGCCGCTTCATTTAGCTCAGACAACTTTGCCGCTAGTTCTGGTGCAATAACAATTAAAGATTCGGGAGTAGCGACAGCAGAATTACAAGACAATGCAGTAACAACAGCCAAAATAACTGATTCCAATGTGACAACAGCTAAGATAGCTGATTCTAATGTGACGCTTGCTAAAATGGCAGCGAACAGTGTCGACAGTAATCAATATGTTGACGGTTCAATAGACACAGCACACATTGCAAATGATCAAATTACAAATGCTTTGATGGCAGATGATGCTATAGATACAGCCCAGATTGCTGACAATGCTGTTTCATTAGCCAAAATGGCATCCGGTACAGATGGAAATATTATTTCTTATGACGCTTCAGGAAATCCAGTTGCAATAGCCACAGGAAATTCAGGACAAGTTTTAACTTCAGCAGGAGCTGGGGCACAACCATCTTTTCAAACTATTGCAGCAGCAGCAATTACATCTACTGCAAATGGAGCAAATAATAGAATAGCAACTTATTCCGATGCAGATAGTTTAAATGGTGAAGCTAATTTAACTTTTGATGGTTCTACTTTAACTGTTACAGGTAATGTAGTTCCAGGAACTAACGATACATTTGATTTAGGTGCCTCAGGTAATGTGTGGAGAGACATATACACTGGAGACTTACACTTAACTAACGAATCAAAAGAAGAAGGTAACGCTGTTGATGGCACAAAAGGTAATTGGACTATTCAAGAGGGTGCAGAAAGTTTATATATTTTAAATAATAAGTCGGGTAAGAAATACAGATTTAAATTAGAAGAGATGTAATTCCATGGCTTTGGGAGTTACCGCATATTCAGAGGCACCTTTTAGTGCTGATGCTTCAAGCGTAATTGCATATCCATCTGGTATTGCATTAACCGCACAAGAAAATTCACTTAGTGTAATTAAAGGAAATGCTAACGTATCTGTATCAGGTCAACCAATGGTTGGTACAACAGGTACTCTTGTTCCTGTTGCAGGAGCTTTTATAGACGTAACAGGACAAGCTTTAACTAATACTTTAGGAACTACAACTGAATCAATTGGTAACTCTGATGTTCCTGTAACAGGTTTTGATTTAACTGTTGCAAACATAACACCTCAAGAAGATACATTAAATGCATTTGGTGAAGCACCTTTTGCTACCCTGAGCTCTAACACTATTGATGGAGTAAACGTAACAGTTGAAGCTACGACAGGTGGTATTGTGGGAACATTCCCTCTTCCTATGTCCCTCGGTAATGTTACAGAAATTACAGCAGATGCTCTTGTTCCTCTAACAGGATTCCCATTAACAATGCAGGAAAATACTCCCGGAGCTGTTGCTGATGTAAATGTTTCAATTACAGGGTTTTCAACACCTTTAGTTTTAGGAACTGCTCAAGGATTTACTGATGTAACAACAGAGGATGTAACAGGAATTGGATTTAATATAAACTTAGGAAGCCTTGTTACTTTTGCTAATGCAAATGTTTCAGCTACAGGTATTGCAATGACTATGCAAGAAAATGCTCCAACAGTTGCCGGAGATGCTAACGTTATTGAAACAGGTTTTGCTATGACAGCTGCTCTTGGCACAGCTGTTTTAGATGCTAATACTTTGGTAGATTTAACTGGTCAAGCAATGACTATGCAAGAAGGAACTTCAACAGCACCAGATTCATTAGCCGTACTAACAGGAATACCTATGACTATAACTCAAGGAACTGATACTAATTTAACAATATGGAGTGAAGTTTCTAGAGGCAATGCTCCTATTAACCCTCCTGGTTGGCAAGAAGTAGCTTGATTTTGATTAAAAATACAATAAAGTAAAACTATGGCAAATTCGACATCAGATAATTTAAAACTTACAGTACAAGCAACAGGAGAAAATTCAGGAACTTGGGGACAAATAACTAACACTAATCTTTTAATTTTAGAACAAGCAATTGGTGGTTTTGAATCTGTTGCATTAAATGCAACAACAGGTGCAAGTTTAGTTTTTTCAAATGGTGTTGTATCTAATGGTAAAAATAAAGTTATAAAATTAACAGGAACTATTACTACAAATGTTAATGTTACAATTCCAAATTCAATTGAAAAAACTTACGTTGTAGAAAATGCAACTTCAGGAGCTCACACTGTAACTTTAAAAACAGCTTCAGGATCAGGTGTTACGTGGGACGCAGCAGACAAAGGTAAAAAAATATTATATTCTGATGGAACATCTATATTAGAGTCTTTAAGTTCAACAGGAGCTTTAAGAGTTTCAGGACATATATTACCTGGTGCTAATGATACTTATGATTTAGGGGCCTCTGGAAATGTTTTTAGAGACATATATACAGGTGACTTACATCTTACTAATAAGTTTAAAGAAAAAGGTAATGTAGTAGACGGAACTAAAGGCAATTGGACTTTACAAGAAGGCGAAAATGATATATTTATGATTAATAATATATCTGGAGAAAAATTTAAAATTAATTTATCTAAGGTAAAAGGAGACTCATAATGGCACTATTTTCAGGCGGAACAGAAATGATCAACGCGGGATCGCTTCTTGTAGGTGGTATTCCAACGGGAACAGTAGTTCCTTGGACAGATTCAACGGTTGCAACAGGTTTTTTAGAATGCAATGGTGCAGCTGTTTCAAGATCAACTTATTCTGCCTTATTTGCAGTCATAGGTACAACTTATGGTGCAGGTGATGGTTCATCTACTTTTAATTTACCAGATTTACAAGACGAAGTTGTTGTAGGTAAATCAAACAACAAAGCTTTAGCGTCTACTGGTGGAGCAAATACTACTCCAGTTGCACCCGCAGGTAACGTATCTACTAATATTAACGTTACAGGTAACGTCGGCGGTTCAACAGGTAACGCATCTTTATCAACTTCTCAGTTAGCTTCTCACTCACATAGTATACCTACAAGATCATCTCCTCCTAATGATGGAAGTCCTTATAAAGCAGCTGGTCAAATAAGAGGTTTTGATGGTCCTACACCTAATACAGGTAGTGCAGGTTCAGGTAACGCACACTCTCATAATATGAGTGCAAACTTTAGTGGTAGTGGTAATGCTTCAAGTAACTTTAGTGGAACTACAGTTAACCCATCAATTTTACAACCTTACTTAACATTAATTTATATTATAAAAACTTAGGAGAAATAAAATGGCAACAAATGCAAATTGGACAGTAGTATTTGATGACAGATGCATAATTAAAAATTATGCAGAAGGAGCAAGTCAAGGAGTTGGTTATATTATTGATGATGATTCATTTTGGTCTGATTCTAAATTTTCAAACATTTGGGCTATTCAACACGGCACATCAGTAACCACTGACGAAGTAGAATACAGAGATGAAACTCCACACACAAGTTATGCAGATGCTAATTTAGGAGACATAAGTCAATTCTCTTCTAGATGGGATGCAGTTCATTTATCTGAATTACAAGCTGATTGGGATGGAAATAATATAGATGGTGAAACGGAAGCTGAAAAAATTTCTAGAATAGGTGAAAGACCTACGTCTTATTCTTCATAGAAGAAAAATTAAAATAACCACCAAACATATACCTATCTTTACCTTCCGGACAGGGCATACCTCTATGAGTATGAGTAAAGTAAGAAGGAAGTATAGCTAATCTTCCTTTTTCAGATTTAATGATACGTTTATCTAAAAACTGTGTTCCACAATCATGAGTGCTTAAATAAATCATAAAATTTAAAATTCTATTTGAATTTTCTATTGAATGTTCGGAATGCCAATTTTCAAAAAAACTACCATCTTTCCAATGTTTAAATCTTATTTCAGTTAAATAAAAGGGACCGACATAGTTTAATTCTGGATAAATTTTTATATATTCATTTAATTCTTTTTGAAATCTTTCTTTTAAAAAAGAAAGAATATCGTTTTTTAAATAAGGTGAATTATCAAACATAAATACACCATTATATTTACCTTCTTTATGATAATCTTTATCGTGACTTTTATCATCATTAGGTAAGGTTTTAAAAAATTTTATTACTTCATCACATTCTTTTTCAGATAAAAAATTATCCTTTACATAAATAAAATTTCTTATCATTTTAAGGTCTAAGCTTCATCCAAGAAGTCACGATATATTTTTTTCCTGATAAAGGAGGATTACCTCTGTGCACATAAGGAAACGCTGCAGGCCAAATAACTATTCTACCAGTTTTAGGTTTTACTCTTTTTGAAAAATGTAAAAATTCTGTTTCTCCACCTTCTTCTACATCATTTAAATAAATAGTAAAAACAAAAGCTCTAGATTCATTATCAAATCCTTTGCCGTGTTCTAAATGCCAAATATGGTATCCTTCTGTAGGTAAAGTCCTTTGAACTTTCATAACATTAAAATGAAAATTTTCTACACCATAAGCTTCTACTGCTCCTGTAGTATCGGAATAATGTTTAAAAGCCATGTCAAAATTAATCATCATAGATTTATATTCTGCCCACCACACATCCATATTATTTGGAGACGCAAAAAATTGATTATCTTTTTTTGTTAATGCCCCAGCGTTTTCAAAATTTTTTCTATTTAAAGTGTTGTTAAATTTGTGTTGGTCTTCAAATATTTTTATAGCTTTATCGCATTCTTGAGGTAAAATGTAATTATCATATACGCCTATAAAATTTTCTATTTTATGTGTTCTTTGAATCATTGTCATACTTTTTTAATATCTGAATATCTTCTTGAGTTTTCTTTTGGCCTTTATTTTTTAAAACGTTGTCATAAGCATGGTGTGTAAACGGACCTTCTTTATTTACATAATGTAAAAATACTTGAGCCATACCTTCACCTTTATATATTCCAGGCCTCCAATGTTTTTGTTCACAACCTGCATATAAAATTGCGTCACCTTCTTCTAATTCAAAAGAAGTACCTTCGATTACAATAGGCCAGTTATCTTCTTTTTTTATACAAGCAGTGACAGATATTTCACAAGATGGTCTATCAGAATGTTTTTTTAACATTCCACCAAATACATAATATCTCCAAAAAGAATATGTAGGAAATAATTTTAAGTTAGATTCTTTTTCTACCCTGGGTAATTTAACATCTAATAAAGATGTCATTAAAGCATCTTGATACCAAGCAGGAGAAAAATTAGTTTCATTAAGAAGATATATACCTTGATCTAATTTTCTATGACAATATTTTTGATATATTTCTAGTTCTTCTTTTGAAAAAAAGTTTTTTATTAATTTATAATCTACTGCAGCCATGCAACTATACTATACCTTGTTCCTTTCTTTATAGGTTGAATACCGTGAGGATACATAAAATTACTAGGAAAAAATACAACTGAGCCTTTTCCAAGTTTTAATTTTTTAATTTCTTTATCTTTTTGATCTGTAAAAATTAATTCTCCTCCTTCATATTCATCATTTAAATTCATAATAACACTTAAATGTCTAGAGGAATTTGTTAAGTGATCGGTATGAACATTATACTTTCCACCGGGTTTATATTTTAATAAATCTATTTGATTAATTTGAGAATTATCAACTTTAGAAAATTTTGTTTTATAATAAAAATGAAGTCTTTCTATTTCTTTTTTAATAAATTGCCAATAAAACATATTTGTAGGAGTTTTATCATTTAAATGATAGCCTTTTACATTTCTAATAGTTTTATCTACACCGGCTTGAACTGCCATATTAATTTTAGCTCTTTTATTTATAAAAGGTATTATTTTATTTATGAATCTAGGATCTACTATATTTTTTATTTCAACAATTGCTTCTAAATGATCCATTATTATACTTTCTTTTTTATTAGTTTATTAATATCAGGTAACCAAGCATATTTCAAGGGCGAATTAATAAACATATATTTTAAATTATGTAAATTTTCTACAAGCACTTGACCTGGAAAATTTAAGCTAGTGTTTAATAAAATACCATCTGAGGCCTTTAATAAATTGTAATAATTAAAGTTTTGATTTTTGTTAACTGTTTGCACTCTACTACTTCCATCAATAGCACAAACGTTAGATAAATTTTCTTTTGTTTTAAAAGCATACATCATATAAGGAGATACTTTTTCTTGCATATCAAAAAATAAATTTGCTTTTTCTTCAATTACACTAGGTGAAAAAGGCCTATACCATTCTCTATTTTTTATAGCATTTATTTTTTCTACAGCTTTTTTATTAAAACAATTTATTAATAGCGATCTATTACCTAGTCCTCTTTGACCTTGCTCCGATCTACCTTGAAACAAAGCTACAGGATTATCTTTTAATAATTCAGAAACTTTAACTTCATTACTATCTACTATGTCAAAATCTTTATTTTTAAATATATTTAAATTTGTGTAGTCAGGTAGGGGACCTAAATAAACGGTGTTTAATTTTTCAAGTTTACCTTCCAAAAAATAATTTAATAATCCTAATGAAATACCTGAGTCTATACAAACTGGATCAATTTTAAAATTTTTATACTTTAAAAATTGACAATTAGCTAAAATATTTTGTGCTACACCACCTGTGTAATTAACATTTTCTTTTGGCATTATTTCTAGTAAATCTTTTTCAGTTATTTTTTGAAGAGAGTATAAAAAATTTTGACACTCAGTATTATTTCTTTCTTCTGTTAAATTATTAGAATGCTTTATTAATTTATTTCCATATTGAGATAAGGCCATTGTTTTTCCACAGAAATGAAATCCTTCTTCGTATCTAGAATTAAATAGCATAGCGGTTATGTTTCCATATCTTATTCCAATTCTTTTACGATAACTTGCAATTAAATTAAAATTTTTATCATAAATTGATTCTCTTTCACTTTCTTCGTTCCCGTGAGATATGCCGCCGCCATCAGCTACGACATAATTTTCATTGGGTCCTAACATAGCTTTACTACAATAAGCGTGTAAAAGATGATGTTTTCTATTTTTTTTGTTTGCAAAGTTTATAATTTTAGTTTGATCATTTATAAGTTTAAATTTATTAAATACTTTTTTTAAATAAAATTCATCTTCATTATTATCTTTATCTTGTAGATCTACAAAAAGTACAAAATTAAATACAATTTTTAAAGATTGTAGATATACTAATAAAGAATTGGATAATTTACTGTCGTGTTTAATTCTGTTGAATCTATCTAATTGACAATGCATTAGTAATTTGTTGTTTTTAGATATGGAAAATGCTCCATCGTGACCAAAATGAATTGATAGTATATGCATTTAGATATAGAATATTGTGTCTTTCATAATTTAAATAACTAATATATAACGTATAATATGCTACAAAAATTAAATTTCAAGCCTGGTTTTGACAAACAAGTTACTGAGTCCGGTGCAGAATCTCAATGGATAGATGGAGATTTTGTTAGATTTAGATATGGATTGCCAGAAAAAATAGGGGGCTGGTCACAGCTAACTACAACCAATGAAACATTACCGGGAGTAGCACGAGCACAACACACTTTTGCATCTATAGCAGGAGAAAAATATGCTGCCATAGGAACTTCTCAAGGTTTGTTCTTATACTATGAAGAAAAGTTTTTTGACATTAGTCCGTTAGCTACGGCTATCACTGGAGCTACATTTACTTCAGTATCAGGTTCTTCTACTGTTACGGTTAATAAATCAGCACATGGTTTATTAAATGGAAGATATGTGACTTTTTCATCTGTTACTGTTCCAACAGGTTCAGGTTATACAGCATCAGCTTTTGAAGATAATACTTTTGAAATTAGAAATAAAACTTCAAGCACCTTTGAAATTATTATGCCCTCAAACTCAGGAGGTAGTTCTACTGCAACAGGATCGGCAACTATTAATCCATATGAATTAGTTGGTCCAACTTTTCAAACCGCTGGTTTGGGTTGGGGAACATCTACATGGGGATCAAGCACATGGGGAACTGCAAGTGCTACTAGTAACGTAATTTTAGATCCAGGTTTATGGTCATTAGATAATTTTGGTCAAGTTCTTATTGCAACTATACACAATGGTAAAACATTTACATGGAATGCAGGAGCAACCAATGCAAGAACAATTAGAGCAACTGTAATGGCTAACGCTCCGACCGCATCAAGATTAACACAAGTTTCCGATAGAGATAGACATGTATTTCATTTTGGAACAGAAACAACTATAGGTAATGTAGGAACACAAGACCCTATGTTTATTAGATTTAGTGATCAAGAAAATTTTAACGAATATCAACCAACTGCTACTAATACTGCAGGAACTTTTAGAGTAGATAAAGGTAACCTAATTACAGCAGCTGTTTCAGGTAAAGATTATACTTTAGTTTTAACCGATACTTCAGCTTATATTATTCAATTTGTTGGTCCTCCTTTTACTTTTTCTATAAAACAAGTTGGAACTAACTGCGGATGTATTGGACAGAATGCATTAAGTTATTCTAACGGTTTTGTGTATTGGATGTCTGGTGAAGGTGGTTTTTTTAGATTCGATGGTACAGTAAAACCTATACCATGTTTAGTAGAAGATTTTGTATTTACAAACGATGGAGATAATTTAGGTATAAATTACAATTCTAGTCAACTTGTATATTGTGAACACAATACTTTATATAATGAAATTAACTGGTTTTATCCTTCATCAGGCACAGAACAAATAAATAGATGTGTAACCTATAACTATGCAGAAGGTGTTTGGACAACTTCTTCTTTAGCAAGAACTTCTTATGCTGATCAAGGTGTGTATCAATTACCTTATGCAACAGAATATAATAGAACAGCAGTACCTAATTTTGATATACAAGGAATTACAAATACTTTTGGTGCATCTATATATTATGAACATGAAAAAGGAACTGATCAAGTAAATAGTTCGGGTACTACTTCTATTGACGCATTTATTCAATCCGGAGATTTTGATATAACTAATTCAAACAACATTGCTAACTTACAAGGAGACGGTGAGTTTATTATGTCTGTTAAAAGATTTATACCTGACTTTCAATTATTAGAAGGTAATTCTAAAATTACTTTATTATTAAACAATTATCCAACAGGCACAGCTGCAAGCTCTCCTCTTGGACCCTTTACAGTTACTTCAACAACTGATAAAGTAGACACTCGTGCAAGAGCGAGATTAGTAGCACTTAAAATAGAAAACGATGCTGTAGGTGAAACATGGCGTTATGGTACATTAAGATTAGATGCTAAACCAGATGGTAGAAGATAATGGCTAAAATAACTGCATACATACCTGAACCTAAAGATAACTATGATGTTGATAATCAAAGACAAATTCTTCAATCATTAGATACTATAAAAAGTGAGTTAAACTTTGCTTTTCAAAATGATTTAAAAGAAGAACAAGATATATATAATTATTTTTTATCATGACAATACAATATAAAAATCAAGGTTTTAAACAAGCTGATACAGCTAAAGCAACAGTGCTTACTTGTCCTACTAGTGGAGCAATTATAATTAAAAGTGTTTATTGTGCAAATAATGATGCATCATCAGCTATTGTAGTAAATATGAATTTAGTTGATTCCTCTGATTCAAACACTGAATATGAATTTTTTAGAGATGACGTAGCAGCTAAGTCACAAGTAAATGCTACACCTCAAGGCTTGAATTTAGAAGCAGGAGATGCTATAACAGTGCAAGCAGCAACAGGCAGCAATAAAATACAAGGTGCCATAAGTTATGCTTTAATAGACAGGTCACAACAAAATGGATAATGATATATTAAAAATAAATTGTACAACAATAGTTACAATTAGAAATGTTAATTCAGGTAAAATTTATAAAGATGAAGCAGAAAGAGATGCTGATATAAATGATCCTAATACAGAAACGAAAGCAGATCACGTGGTACAAGATCTAACAGTTCAAGTATCTCCAAAAGGTCTAAACTTATTACAGAAAGCAATGAGTAAAAATGATAATGAATCAGACACCTAAAGGTGGAACCGAATTACAATTAGGTTTTTTAAATAAATATGTTGATAAAGGGTTATTAGATCAAGTACAGATCTGTACTAGCATTCCTGGTAAAATTCCTATTAATCCTAATAAAGTAAATATACTTTGGCAAAAAAATTCTTACGATCAACCTAATTTATATCCATGGTTTAAAAATAAAGCTAATCATCACATATATGATTGGTATGTTTTTAATTCACATTGGAACCACGAAAAATTTAGAATGATGTTTGGTTTACCAACTGAAAAATGTATTGTTATAAAAAATGGTGTAGATAAAATAGAACAATCAAAACCTTATGAAAAGGGACAACCTATAAAAATTATACATCAAAACACTCCTTGGAGAGGTTTGTCTGTATTATTAGGCGCTATGCAATTAGTAAAAAATCCTTTAATTAGTTTAGATGTTTATTCTTCTTGTGAAGTTTACGGAAAAGATTTTATGGAAAAAAACGACCATAATTACAAAGAACTTTATAAACAAGCAGAGTCTTTACCTAACGTAAATTACATTGGTTATAAACCAAACGAATATATTAGAGAAAATATAAGTAATTATAATATGTATGTTTACCCTAGTATATTTGAAGAAACTTCTTGTATTTCTTTATTAGAAGCAATGTCAGCTGGACTTTATAGTATAGTAACAAACTATGGCGCTCTTTTCGAAACAGGTGCAGAGTTTCCAATGTATATTCCTTATGATAATAATTACAAAGCTTTAGCTGAGAAATTTGCTTATGGTATAGATGCAGCAGCAGAAACACTTCATGAAAAACCAATACAAGACCATTTAACTACTCAGTCTAGTTATACTCAACGTTATTATTCTTGGAATAAACAAGCAGTTTCATGGACTAGATTTTTACAAGGAGCAATTAATGTCAAATCCAAATGAACCAATATGGTTTAATAATGATAAAAGTGTTGTTGAAAATAATGATACTTATCAAACAATTAAAACAAATAAAGTAACTGAAATAAATATAGGAGAAAATTCTCCACATAAAATAATGGTATGTACTCCTTGTCATAGTGATGTTAGCATGCATTACACACGAGCAGTATTAAAGTTTCAACAAGAATGTTTTGCTAAAAAAATATCCTGTAGTTTTACTTTATTAAAATCTTCATTGGTTACTCAAGGAAGAAATTTATGTGTTGCTGAAATGTTAAGTCATGAAGATAAATATACTCATTTGTTGTTTATTGATTCTGATATAGATTTTAATGGAAGCACTATATTTAAAATGTTAGATTTTGATAAAGATATAATTAGTGTTCCATACCCAATGAAAACATTAAGTTGGGACAAAATATGGAGAAGACTTGATTTAAAAGAAGGTGCAATTAATGACGTTAATGACTTAGCAAAAGCAGGTTTTACTTTTCCAGTTAAAGTAGAGGACCCTAATTCAGTTACCGTGAACCGAGGACTTATGGAATTAACTCATGCCCCTACTGGATGCATGTTAATTAAAAGAGAAGTTCTTGAAAAGATGATCAAAGAATATCCTCATTTAGAAATTTTTCAACCTACTATTATAAACGGAAAACAAGTTAAAAAAGATAATATGTATAATCTATTTGATACCTTACACGATCCTGTAACCAAACGTTATTACGGAGAAGACTTTGGGTTCTGTCAAAGATGGGTAGATATAGGAGGAAAAGTATATGCATACATAGACGAATATATAACTCACGTAGGAGAATACTCTTATTGTGGTCGATTTAAAGATGATCTAGTGCAAGCAACAAAGCCTTTCAAATCTGTTGACGATAGTAAAAAAATCAAATAAAGTATCCTATTTACAGGATTTCTACGCCTGCTTAACAGTATAAATTTAATTAAATTATGGCGATATCTAGATCTTTAATGAACAGACAATTACGAGCAGATGGTGGCATTATGCAAGTTGCCCCTAGAGAAAAATTTGGTTTAGGTAGTAAACTTAAAAAGTTTGTTAGAAAAATTATACCTAATGAAATATCTGAAATAGCAGTTACAGCTGCGCCATTTGTTGCTCCTTTTAACCCTTTACTTGCAGCAGGAATGTCTGGTCTTGGTAGTTTTGATCAAACAGGACGTATTGGAGACTCTTTAAAAAAAGGAGCTTTAACTTATGGACTTGGTCAAGGTGCTAGATATTTAGGTGGAGCAGATTTTCAAGGACTACAAAATCCATTTGCTAAAGATGCATTTAGTATGCCTACAGGTTCAGGTGGTATAAAAAATTTATTTAAAGATAAAGTTCAACCTGTTGAAGGAGTAGGAGAAAGCACTTTCTTTGAAGATACAACAGTAGATGCACTTCCAGGTGATATAATTACAACTGTTGATAAAACTACAGTCAGTAATGTACCTGGATCCGCAATGGATTCATTTAACACAATTAAAAGTTTTAATACGTCTCCAGCAGATAAAGGAAAAGCAGCTTTAGATCTTTTAAGAAGAGGAAGTAAAACTTTGTTTTACGATAGCAAAGGCAATCTTGACAAAGCAGCAGTTCTTGGAGCAGCAACTTTTGCACTTTCATACGCAGAAGCTAAAGCTTTAGCAGCTCAAGCTGGAATAGATTTAACAGAAGAAGAATATGATCAAGCACAAAGAGACGAAAAAAAAGAAGAGTATGCAGGTTATTTACAAAACTTTTTTGGTGGTAAAAAAGATGGTGGTAGAATAGGTTATGCAGACGGACCCCGAACCACTAGAGTAGGTAATCTAGAAATAGTAGTTATGCCAGGAAGTTCTCAAGAAAAAGCTGTTGTAGATGGTCTTATGAATGACATAGATGGTATTGTAGATGAAGATACTAAAATGAATTTTTACAGAACACTTATACCAGAATTGATTTATTCTGGAGAAATAGATTCTCAAGAAGGAATGAAATTGTTACAAGAATTAGGTATAAACATGAAAGCGGACGGCGGAAGAATAGGTTATTCAAAAGGATCTGAGCCAGAAGAAGCAGAAATAGGTATCATGTCAATTGACGTTAAAGCAGGTGATGACGAAGATGAAGAAGATATGATGATGGCAGGCGGTGGTATTACTTTTACTTCTGCAGAAAAGTCATACTTGTTTAGAAGATTGGGTGGTGCTGGTGGTCCTGATAGATCATTCACAATGCCACAATTGTATGGTATTTTAAAAAATCCAAATAGTCCAGCTAATATAGATGATGCTAAAGTATTAAAACAAATAGCCATCATGGGTCTAGAAGGACGAAAAGACGGCGGAAGAATAGGTTACAAAGATGGATCAAAAGGTGCTAACAGAGTATCAGAATTATTAATTACAAGAGCTGGTATACTAGCACGAGATCCTGACGCAGATGTATCTGACATAGACGGAGAGATATTTCAATTAACAGGTAAAACATTTAGATCA
>Ga0098043_1000485_pt1 | contig 13948 bp, 4 predicted proteins | sample 9B_taG_FD_92581 | JGI IMG/M metagenome (GOLD analysis project Ga0098043, IMG submission 92581) | Marine viral communities from the Subarctic Pacific Ocean - 9B_ETSP_OMZ_AT15188_CsCl metaG | ecosystem: Environmental > Aquatic > Marine > Oceanic | place: Subarctic Pacific Ocean | collected 2015-01-10 | reverse complement strand
TAAAGCAGGTGAAGAGTTAGATATATATTATGAAGCTAGCCAAGCAATACCACTTAATTTAAATAATGAAACAAACGAGTTGTTTGCGCCTATAGGCTCAAGAGTAGAAATATTAAATTTACCAGAAGCTAGAAACGGAGAGTCGTTTATAACTAAAGATATATTTGTAGAGTCTTGGAGCGGTATAAACGGTAACGAAGTAAATTTAGATGGCGATGGATTTAACAGAAGAGATGTTAATGGCGATACTATAGATTATGCAAATGCACAAATAAGATTTTTTAGGACAGATGGTAGCTACACTACAACTAGAATAATTCAAGAATCAGACGGACCGCCAGACGGTGTTGTTAATCTTATATTAGATACAACTTTAGATGCTGCAATGGAACAAGGCGCTGCTTATTATAACTGTTTTTCGTTTGGTAATGGTATAGAGTCAAATAGAGTAAGAGATGATTTTAACGCGCCCGCTATATCAAAAGGTGTAAAAGCGTCATTAGTTTTAGACACAGAATATAAAGAAGAAAATAGAAAAAATGGTTTAATATACTCTGGTATTTACAACTCAAATTCTGGTGTAAATAATTTAAATCAATTTATAATTGGTGAAAACATTACTAAAGATTTAAATCCTACATACGGTAGTATACAAAAGCTTTTTCAAAGAAGAATTAGCCTAGTAGCTTTTTGTGAAGACAAAGTTGTAAGTATAGTTTCTAATAAAGACGCTTTATTCAATGCTGATGGCAACGTTCAATTAGTTTCTACAAACAACGTATTAGGTGATGCAACTCCTTTTGTTGGTGATTATGGTATATCAAAAAACCCAGAAAGTTTTGCAAAAGAAAGCTATAGAGCTTATTTTACAGACAAACAAAGAGGTGCTGTGTTAAGATTATCAATGGACGGTATAACACCTATATCAGAAGCTGGTATGGACGATTATTTTAGAGATAACCTAAAAATAACTGGTGAAGCTATAGGTACTTATGATGCTCATAGTAAAAACTATAATTTAACATTAAAATACCCTAAACCAGGCAGTAATCTTATAGCTAATAATTCTTTTAGCGCTGGTATAGGTTCTACAAGCACTAGTTTTTCTAATACAATAGCAAATCCTAACATAAATTCATTTACGCCTGTTTCTTTACCAACTATAGATACAACTTTAAACTGGTTTGCAAATCCAGATATAAACGTAGAAACTACAATAACAAATTATGATGAAATACCAGCTGGAACTTTAATTCCAGAAACTTCTACCACTACAACAACTATAAATGCTAGCACAGCTTTTACTATAGACAATAGTAATCCAAGTTTTTATGCTGGAAGTTACTCTGATGACACAAAAGATAATCCATTTCACACTGGACAATTTAATTTTAAATTAGGAGTTACTTCTACGTCTGGTGGTTTTCAAAGTCAATCAGCACAGCAATACCCAACGTGTTTTTTGCCATTTCCTCTTACACCACCACACGCTTCATCTAGTAATTTATTTTGGAACGCACCGGTTGCGTCAGGGTTTTTTGGTCCTAGTGGTGATTTATTTTGGAACCCTGAAATAGATTCTTATGATACTACAAGTAATAATTCTATTGCGGCAAATCCAGGCGGTTATCAAAGTGGTACCGCAGATGCTGACGAACCTTGGTTTTATGAGTCTAGTGTAGGTAATGCTAACGTTGGTACAGGTATTGTTTTTGACGGAAGCTCCATGACAACTACCATTAGTAATTCTTTAATAGTACCAGGCACGCCAACTTATTCAACACCACAAACTATACCTTCTCAAGTTTTGACTCAATATAGTAGTGCTGAAGACAATACAATATTTAATGGTGAAGAAGTAAAATTAAGATTCTTTTTTAGAAACGCATATAATTTTAATTTTTTAGGCGGTAGTGGAACTCATAATAGAAAAGTAACTATACAACTTTATGATGGCACAACAGCGTTAAGTGATAGTATTTTATTAGATCCTAGCACTACAGCTTTAACAGATACAAATTATTCTACTTATCAAATTACGCCAGTTACTGGTAATTTTAAAGTTGGCTACCAAACAACAGCTTCTTTCACTTTTAACGAAATGCAAGACGACGCAAATCATTTGCATGAAATTTACTTTAAATTTACAGATGGTACTGAAAACGAAGGTATAGTTGTTCAAGATTTACAAATTCATATATCAATGCTTGGTGGCGGTGGTCATAGTGGCTTTTCTTTTGGTTCTATGTCTAGCTTAAATATTAAAAAAGTTTTTGAGTTAACAACTGCACAAGAGATTACTACAACTACTACACCTGACGGAAATGGATTACCAGCCACTACAATACCTGCTTTCGCAACAGTACAACATCTTGTTCAAAACCATGATCTTGTTGAGGGTGGTGGTACTAGTTTAGTTGAGCATACATTTGTTACAAGAGCTAAAAACGCATATGGCTTTAATTTCCAAGCTTTAGATACAATAACTTTAACACAGACTGGTAGTGGCGATACAGCAACATATCAATTCCCATCAAGTGGTAATGTAAGTAACGGTACTGTTTTTTATGATGATGGTTCTAGTGGTACTGGTATGTTTGCAAATGTATCTACTTTTGGAGGAGGCACAAACTCTTCTGGAGGTACAGATCAAAGCGGTGGTACAGCGGCGCTGCAAACAACAGATGACATTTTTACTTTTGATAGCACTAGAACTGAAGATACTATTGTTAAGCAGACAGGTAACGTTAGTTTTAACATTGGTAATTGGTATTTTGTTGACATACGTTACAACGGAACTCCTTCAATACCAACTACTCCAATAACAATACAATCTGTTGCTTCAAACGGTACTCTTGGCGCTGCTCATGATACAGAATTTGTTACCACAACAACAGATATTTACGGTACAAGCGAAGATGTTTTAAGAGCTATATTTCAAATAGATATACCTCAAGCTAACGATGATAAAATAAAAATAAGAATACCACAAGATGTTGATATAGAAGTTGAAAGCTTCCATACACAAGCAATAAACACGACTTATACAGGTGGTAGTATAACTAATTGGATTTTTAATAGTGATCCAAACCCACCACAACACTCTTTTGACGTGCCAACTGTGTATGGTAGTTCTAACGGTATAGAGTTTGATGTTCCTTCACAAGTAAATGGCGGTTTGCAGAGATATATTTTCCAACACCTAAATCCAATACCAGTAGAGAGTCATGATGGTTATAGATTTAGTTTTACACTTAGTAATTATGCTTCAGGATATTTACATTTTTATGTTATTGGATTAGATGCTAATGGCGATGATCAGGGCTTTACATTTAAAAAGGCTCAAGGTGACATTTATCAAGACGGTGACTATCACATTGATTTTAATTTTGACGGTGGTAATTATGATTTAATTTTTGACGATGGTGTAAACGCACCTGCTTCGATAGGTACGACTCAAGGACTTTTCACTGGTATGACAGAAAAAGTAGTATTTTTAAGTAATCCAACTCATGGCTTTGCAGGTTGCGTAACAAACATTAGTCTTGTGGATCAAACAGTTGTTTTATCTGGTGGCTCGCCAGATAGCTTTACTGTTGAAGGTTTTGATCCTACACTTGATGACTTTATAACTTTTGTAGATTTAGGTAATGGCGAAGGTCAAGTTTCATTTAACAACGCCCCTGTAACAGGTTCTCTTGGCAGCGTTAGATTACAACAACAAGTAAACGCTAATATAAATGAAGATGACACATATAAGCTTAAGTTTGAGCGCACTATAACTTCTGGCTCTATAGGTGCTTATTATTATAGTTCTAAAGACAACAAAGGTTTTAAAGTTGAAAATATAGATGGATCTGGAACTTACAATGTAGTACATACTATGAATGAAGACTGGACTGTTGGCCATGAAATTGACACTTTAGTTTTCTTTGTACACACTGGTAATGTTGATGGTACTATAGATGATATAACTTTTAGAAGAGAATATTTAATACAAGACGATTTTCCATCAACAATTAGTTACAGTGAAAAAGTTAGAGGTTGGGTTAGTTTTAAATCTTTTATACCAGAGCAAGGTACTAGTGTAGCAGGCGAATACTTTACCGTTAAAGAAGGTGGTTTATTTTTACATAATATAGAAAATGAACCTAGAAATACTTTTTATGGAAACACGTTTGACTCTACAATTACAAGCTTTTTAAACGAATCACCTTCTTCTGTAAAAATATTCAACACTTTAAATTACGAGGGTACTCAGTCAAATGTAAACGAGCATGTTAACATAAATATAGATGGCAACGACTATACTACTTTAGATACTTATAACTTAGGTCAAGAAAATGGCTGGAGTGTTGAGTATATAAAAACAGATAAACAAGAAGGTACTTTAGATGAGTTTATAGAAAAAGAAGGTAAGTGGTTTAACTACATTAAAGGATTAACTACAGATATAAAAACTTCTGATTTAAGCTTTCAAGGCTTAGGTGTTGTAAAAAATAAACAAACTGTATAATGAATAAATTAATTAATTTAGTACAAATAGACCAAAGCAACATGTCTTCAAGTTTGCAAACAAGAGTTTTGCAAGTTCGTGGTGAGGTTGGGGCTAAATTTATTGTTAATGTTGTTAAAATAAATAGCACCAGTAAAGAAAGTTATTATAATTTTAAAACAAAGGCTTTTACAAATGTTTTTGTAGCCGCCAACAATTTTAACGTTACTTTGCCTGGCACACAGATTTCTATTCCTATAACGTTTCCAGAAGATACTACCGGCGAAACTTATAGTGTTATTGTTATACCAAAAAGTGGCACAGAGTTTACAAGCAAAGTAGGTGTTATAAATAAAAAAATAGTACAAGTAGGCCAAACAACAATAGCCTTGAGCGCTGACTCAGGTAAAGACGCTAGCTCTGCTCTTGGTGATAAATACACGTCTGATCCGCCAGACACCGCTGTATCTAGTGTAGGTTCTACAGCTAGAGGTGTTGCTACACCTGTGTCTATATCTTGGACTTTAACAAATGCCGCAAGCGATGAGCATGGTCACGGTTTTATATTGCCTAGTGGTGTTAATCAGTTTTCAATACCAGACTCTTATTGGTTTTCACAAGCAGCGCAGACTAGTAGCGGTACTACTTCAAGTTCTACAACAGTAACTTTAAATAGTGTTGCTAATTTAATTATAGGCATGACTTTAAGCTCTGTCACTGTTGACTCTCTTTCTGGATCACCTGTTATAACTGCTATTAATGGAAACACTGTTACTCTTTCTGTAGCTCAGTCGATTGGTAACGCTAGAACACTTATATTTAGAGCATACGGCCCAACTTTAATAGGTAGAACTTTTGGTATGGAAGTTTCTTTTGATAATTTTGTAGCCAAAGGAACACAATTGACTAAAACGGTTAGAACAGATACAACGTTTCCAGAAAGTAACGGTACTGTAACTATTAATTTAAACGGTACTTATGGTGTTAGCGGTGGCAACGTAGCTAGATTAACTGGTTTTAATATAAATGAAAACGGAAATAATAACTTAATAGCAAGTGTTAGCCCAAGCTCTACCGCTGGTAGTGTTGGTGTAACTTTTCAAGGAGCTGCAGACGACGTATCTTCTTCAATTGTTCCTGTTGGAACTACACTTTACATAAATGGTTGTCATCAAGAAGTAAAAATAGAAGGAACCGTTAATGTAAGTAAATACCCTAGTGCAAATCAAAAATTAGCATTAGATTTAACAAAATTTATAACGCACGGAACTGCTTCATAATAAAAAAATATGCCATTAAAAATAACACTAGAAAACAATATACAGAATAATTCTTTACAAATAAAAGACCAGGCTTACTATGTTAAGTTGTCAAATGGATTTAACAGTGGTGATAAAGAACTTTTAGGTGAAATAACTGAAATTGGTAACAATTATATTATGGTAGATTCTAGCAACTCTGTTGTAGATGACGGGGATTTTATAATGTTTTCTAAAAACAAAGAAGTAAATAATAATAGTTTACTTGGTTATTATGCTGAAGTAAAACTAAGAAATAATTCAACTGATAAAATAGAGTTATTTTCACTTGGTTCTCAAGTAACCGAAAGTAGTAAATAACGTACAAAAAATGTAACTATAATAGATATGAATAATAAATTAAAGAAAAAAAGTCCGGTTAAAGGCATTGGTGCTCTTTTAGCAAAATACGCTGCGCCTATAGCTATTGGCGTAGGTTTAAGTATTTTAGGTGCTAGAAAAAAAGACAGAAGATTAAAAAGACAATTAGGTGAAGCACAAGAAGATTTTGAAAGAAGATTAAAGCAGTATGAAGATATGGAGTTTCAACCAATTGATCCTAATATAGTAGACCAAGAAAATATATTTGAAGACATGGAAGTAGATACCACGTCTTTTGAAATGCAACGTAGAGCGTTTTTACAACAACAAGCAAACATACTTAGTAGCTTACAACAAGTTAGTGGTAGCGCTGGTGCGGCTAGTTTAGCCACAGCTTTAAGTAGAAGTGCTGAGCAACAAGCAGAGCAAGCAACAATGACTACTGCTCAAATGATAAATAGACAAAAAGAATTAAGATTACAAGAGGAAAGCAGGATAAATCAATCAATGACACAGATAGAACTAGCAAACGCTGAAGGCGCTAGACAATTTGAGTTAGATAAATTAACAACGTTGTTAGGCGTAGAAGGTCAAAAAATAGCAGGTATTAGAGGTGATATAGCTGGTAGAAGACAAATGTATGGTCAAATAGCACAAGGGCTTGGTAGTATAGCCGGTGGTTTATTAGGTAATCCAAAAATTACAAATTAATATGGCAAATGAAGCAATAATAAACGCAGCAGGTGCAGCTTACAAACCAGTGCAAGGTCAGTATGATATATCTGGTTTTGTAAATGGCGTAGCGGCTGTAGCACAAGGACTTGTTGCAAGGCAAAAGTTAGTAGGCGCAAGAGAGTCTTCTGCGGACAAGTTATATCTTAAAACTGATAATAAAATTATTCAAGATAAAGTTTTAAATATAAAAGAGCAGTATAAAAATTTTAATATTACAGAAAAAGAATATCAAGATGCAATAGTTCAAATAAAAAATGATATTATAAAGGTAGATAAAATAAACGGAATTCTTGTCGAAAAAAACAAAGAAAAACTAGCTCTTAACGCAAATCCAACTGAAGAAAATTGGTTTTTAGGTATTAAAGACGGTTCTCTTACAGATGGTTCTATGCTTAAAGTCTATAGTTCTAGTGAGTTTGAGTTCATGCGTACTAACTATTACGACACTTTTTTTGAGTATGATTCTGATGGTATTTTAAAAGGTTTAACCCCTACGGGTGAAATGGTACCTTTAGATCAACTTGAAGCTATATCAGAAAAAATGCCAACTAAAAAGTTAAAAAAAGAATTTAATAACGAAATATCAAGTTGGCAAATTAAAAGTTTTGGAACTGGCACAGAGACTAGATGGGCGTCTTCACGTGATGAATTTATAAAAAAAATCATGGTTGATCTTTTTGACAATGGAGGAAATAAAAACGTTATGTACACTTCTTTAATTGATAATAATTTAGGTTTTGATCTTACAAATAGTAAAAATGAGACACAAAACTTTAATTGGCATGACTGGTATTTAGATCCAAAAAACAAAGCTTTAACTACAGATCAAAAAGCTGAGTACGACAGGATTTTATTAGGTTATGACGAAGAGGTTAGAGAAAGAGCTAAAGGTATAGTTTTAACACAAGTAATGGACGGTGACAAAGGTTTAATTAACGATGTTAAAAGATATTTGACTGAAATGGCAGATTACAAAAAACCATTACCAAAAGAAGAGCAAACTGATTATGTTATAGGGTCAGAATTTAAGCCAATGAAAAACGCTGAAACTAAAAAGCTTTATGGAGCTCAAAATTTAATAAATCTAATGAAAAAAGGTAAACTTGGATCTAATGTTTCAAGCAGACATCTTCCAAATATTTATATTGGAGAAACTGATGGTAAATACGCTTTTTACAAAAGAAATTTTGACAGTAACAAACAAGACGAACAATTAACTGAGTTTTTTAGCAATACCGAAACTGATATTGCTAACACTATGAAAATGATCGGACCAGTGCTTGGTTTAAACACTACAAAAGAGTTGTTTGAACTAGATAACTTCTTAATAAATAAAGGCTACCTAACAGTAGAGTAACAAATAAAGCGTAATAAATGACTGAAACTTATTATCTTGACGGTAAAGCATATACTTTTGAAACGCAAGAGCAGTTAGACGAGTGGTTGGCTAAAAATCCTACTGCAAGTAAAACTAATCACGCTACTGTAGAAAAAATGAAAAAAGATGTTGGCTGGGGTTTTGTTGAAAAAGATTTTGTTAATAATATGAATACTTATTACAAAAATACTGGTATTGAGTTTAAAGAAGCAACAGCTGGTAAAGATCAATTTGTAATGTATGACGCAGACACAGATGAAACATCAGAAGCTTTTGATTTGCCAAATATTTTTAGTACTGCTGGAAAAACAACTTCTTGGAACGAAGTAAACTTAAATGTAAGAAATTTTTTTGATAGAGATAGAACTGTTAGTAAAGATTTTGCAGACCAAAAAGAAAAAGTCACAAATGTTATAGCCGCAAAACTAGATGATGTTGATTTTTTAACAGATTTACTAGGCGAAAACTTTGATTTTTCTTATGTTGAAAAAACAGAAAAAGGTGGTAAAGGTGAAGATTATGAAATAGTAATGCAGGCTTTAAAAAATCAAGTAGGAGAGTTCGGCGGTTTTTTTGGTGGTGATTTTGAAACCGATGTAGATTTTAGTTTGTTAAGTGAGCAAGCTATAGAAAAAATTATAGGTGATGCTGTTACTAAAAAGTTTGATTATGATAAAGCAGTAAAATCTAATGAAAAAGAAATAGAGCTTGTTAATACTATAACAGAAGAAAACACTACTACAATAAAAATTGACAACGCTAACAGGCAAGCTAAAATAAATACTTTAAGTAAAGAAGGTATGGCTTTGCATTTAGGTTTAGAAAAAATTAAAACACTAGACCCTAATTCAAGTGAATATCAAACACAGCAAAAAACAAACGAAGAGCTTTTACGCGAATATGAAGGTTGGTGGAGAAAAAACTCTGAGTTTTTAGTAGATCCTATAACTGGAATATCTATAAATCCAGAATCTCCACAAGCAGCAACAGCAATTGTTGTAAGCAAAGAAGAATTAACTAAAGCAGAAGATAAAATAAAACTTACTTACGGGCAGAATGTTGAGCAAGCTTTTAATGTTAATGGTAGAAAAAAATGGTTAAGTGATAAGCAGGGTGAAGAAACATATAACATAACAGTTAATGATCCACAAGCTAGCGCTATTTTTCAAGCTTTAGGTTATGAAATACTTGGAGATAACGAAAATGGATATGAGTATAGCGTTAAGTTAAAAGATTTAGCAAAGTATTATGACGCTACTGTAAAAAGTGATGGTTTTACGTTTTTATCTGGAGCAAAAGGCTCTACAGTGTTTAGTGGCAAACAAAATTTTGCTTCAAAATTTACAGGTTTATTTAACATTAAAGACAAATATTCTTTTAAATCACCTATGGGTTATTTTGGATTAACAGACAAAGTTGGCTTGCAGCAGTTTGAAAATTCTAGATGGCAACAATTAACTGGTATAGATGAATATACACCAGGAGTTGATTTAGACAAGCCTTTTAAAAGAATGCTTAAAGATTATCGTGATGATAGATTTAATTTAATAAAAGAAGGTAAAGTGTTAACTAAAATGCACTTGTTAAATATAGACCCAGCGTCTACAGAAACAATATTGCCAGAAAGAGGTACTGAGTTAATTGTAGAAGGTTTTAGAGGTATATTTGGTGGTAGCCAAGCTGATATTGAAACAATGGGTAGCACTAGAGAAGACAAAGATATTTTAGAAGGTATAGCTGCTAATAGTAACATAACACTAACAACAACGCAAACGGAAGAAATTAAAAGAGGCACTGTTTATAGAGTTTATGAAGGCGTAACCGGTTTTGTTCCTGCTATAGCAGAGTTTGCAATAATAGATTTGGCTATAAAAAAAGGAACAGGTATTATTCCTGGCGCAGCAAAGTTAGTCTCTAAACTATCACGAGGTAATACACTTCAAAAAACACTTTATCATACTGGTGGTTTAATAAAAGAAGAAATAAAAATGAAAGCCGCTTTTGATGAACATTATCACATGGGTGGTGGTGCTGGTTTTTACGCTGTTGGAAATTTAATACCTAATTTTAAATCTAAATATAATCTTTTAAACACTTTTATGAACGCTAATAAAAGCGGTATAGGTGGTAGTTTATCTGTTCAAGCAGCTGCTAACTTAGAGGCTTTAATTAGAGACGTTGCGGGTAAAGAATCTTACCAAACATGGATAGAAGAAAACTATGCTGATTTAGAATTAACAAGTGTAGATATGTTAGTTGATTATTTCGTGTTTACTGCTATTGGTGCTAAAGGTTGGGCTTTTAGTGGTGGTAAAAATTGGAAAAATAATTTTAAAACAACATCTAGGTTAGAAAAACTAGAAAACGAGTTAGCTGATAAAATAACTATATACAAAAGCACTATAGCAAATCAAAAAGCAACAGGAAGATCTAAAGAGGCTGAAAAAACAGAAGAGCTTTTGAAAAAAGCAGAAGAGCTGTTTATGGGTGTTCATACTAGACTAGAAGGTATATACGAACTCAATGATTGGCACGATCCTGAAAAAGCTACTAAAATGATAGAGCGTCAAAACAAAAACATAAAAGCTATTTTTGGAGAAAAAGTTTCTATACAAGCTGTTAATAGTAGAAAAAATAAAGAAGGTAAAGAGTTATTTGAGTTTGAAGACTCTGCTGCGGAGTTATCTAGAGATGGTAAAACTATTTATATAGACGTTAATAGAGTTGAGCCAGGAAAACTACCTCACGAAGTGTTTCATTTAACGATGAAGCAAATGTTTAAAAATAATCCCGCATTAATGAACAGTTTTAAAGCTACTATCGAATCTAGCTTTCAAGATAAAATGTTTGTAGATGTTGAAATAAAAGATAAAGATGGCAAGCCAACTGGTAAGTTTAAAGACATGTCTATTGAAGAACTTGTTAAAAACGAGCATGGTAGTCAAGTTAATTTTGACAAAATAAAAGCAAATGAATTTTTAGCTTATACGGCTGAAATTTTAGCCAACCCTAGATATTATAGTAAGTTTGTAGCAAATGGCACTTGGAAAAAGCTACAAATGGATTTAAATAAGTTTACTAATAGACACATGGGTACTAGTGTTATTGAAAGCGGCACTAAACAAGACTTAATAGATTTTATAGCTAATTTTTCTAGATCTACTTTAGAAGGTAATCTTACTAGAAAACAAATAGAAATGTTTAAAAGAGTAAAAGCAGATGGAACTTTTGGCGAAAAAATAGAAGCAGACAGTAGAACGCAGCAAAGAAAAAATGAAGAAAAGTCAGAAGAGGTAATGAAAACAAGCATGCCTTCTAAGTCTGTAGAGTTATCTAGTAAAACTCAAAAAACTTACGAAGATATAGTTAAAGGCAAAGAAGGTTTAAAACTTGATAGAGCTATTGAACAAATTACAACTCCAGATCCTAGAGACCGATCATCTGTTGCTGGTAAAAACTTTGACAATATTATATATGATTTAGTAGAAAAAATGTACCCTGAGGTTTACAAAAACCCTGATCAAAGATACACCTTAGCCTTAGACATGGTGTATGATATAAATAGAGGGCCAGGTGCTAAAAACAGAGGTGTTCAAGGTTTGATAAAAGAATATGAAGCTAGAAAAGAGTTTGGTTATACTGAAAGAAAAAGAAAAGACGGATCTATAGAAAAACTTCCTGATATATTTGACAGTCAAGGTAACAAAAGATTAAGAAAAACTCAAGTTGAAGGTTTAGAATCTAAATATAGTGCTAAGTTTGGTACTCCTGAGTTTGTAACAAAAGCAGAAGCAGAAGGTTACAAAGGAAAACAAAATCTAACAAAAACAGTTAGAGAAGGATTAATAAACCGTATACATGAAATAAAAGAAAGAGCATTAGGAAAAGAAAGCGATTTAGAAGGTCTTGGTTTTACAAGAAGTATTGAAGAGATGAGTGAAGCCGGTAGAGACATTGTTGACACTAAAGGCCCTGACACTTTTGAATTTAAATCTTCAGAACAAATAAGAAGAGAAGCTAAAGGTAAAAAGAAAATAAATCCACTTGATTATATTGAGCCTAAAGACTTAGTTAGTATTAGAAAAAATACAACTGATTATTTAAACTCAACAAAAGCATTAGTTGATTTAAGGCCAGAAAAATTAGCTGAAGCTATTACGCCTGAAACTCGAAAATTATTTGAAAAGCAATTTGGTAGGTATAAAGAAGTTGAAAATAAGGACGGTAGTGTTACTTTAGAAAAAGTAGCTAAAAAAGATTATTACGACATCTCTAGAGAAATATTTGAAACAAAAGAAAAAGAGCTTTACGAAGCAATGCTGCCAGAGAGTAGGGACAAATATACGTCAGAAACTACAAACGCTGCCAAATCTACTTTTGCTCCTGTATATAAAAAAATAGGAGAGTTTACTTTTGCAGAACTAAACAAAGGTATTGCTAAAGAAATATTAACAGATTCTCAAAAAGCTGAGGGTAGAGATAAAATGGAAAAAGAGCCGTATAGAAAAGGTATTCTTAACGACATTATATTTAAAGGAAGCAGAAAAGATCAGCATCATAAAAGAATGGATTACTTAATGCCTCATGGTGCTTTTACTGTGAGTAGAAAAATTGTAGATACGCAGCTAAGTAATCCTAGATATGTTGAAATGTTAAAGAAAATGAACCCTGGTGTTTATGAAGGACTTCAACTTAATCAGATTATAACGTCTATTAAAGAAAATTTAAGAGGAACTACTCCAGAGGCTTTAGCATCTATGAAGACAAAGCTAGTTGTTGATCAGTTTGTTGAAAAAATAAGAAAAGGCCAAGGTACTAAAGCTGCTGTTTTAGAGGTTATAGCTAGCAACGAAAGTTTAAAACCATACAAAGCAGAGATACTAGAAAAAATGAAGCTAGGAATAGAAGAGCTTTCTACTACTGGCGAATTATTTGTAAAGTTTGGAGAAGCTGGAAGATCTCTTGGTATTATACAAGGTAAAGCGGTTAAGCCAGTTATTTTTGATGCTAAGTTTGACGGTAAAAAAGGAGTTAGTGTTTATGGAGAGTTAAACAAAATATTAGACAAATTTTCAGAAAAAGGACTTATTAATAAAGACTTGATTAATGTTAACCAAGCTAAGTCTAAAAGAGAAAAAGATAAAGATTTTAGCAAAGACTTTGCTGAATTATTTTTGCCTAAGTTTTTTGAATCGTTTGACGCTAGATTGCTAAACATGTCAGGTCCTGACAGAGGTGGTCTTGGTACTACTATGGGTTTTGGAAACCAAAGGTTTGGTTATAGACCACTTGTAACTAGAATAAGCAAAAAAAGAGGAGAAGTTACTGAACCTAAGATATTTGATCAAGTTATGCGTGACGGTATTTTTGAAGGGCTTGATTTAGTAAATTTTAGAGAGGTAAATCCAAAAACTGGCAAGCCTTTGACAAACAAAGAGTTTAAGAAAAAGTATTTTGATCCTAAGTTTGTTAAAGTAAACAACAACACAGATGTGCAGAAAGCAGTAGACAACGCTTTGAAAACGTTTGAAGATAAAGGTCTTGATGTTTTTAATCCTAAAATAAGAAAGGGATATGTTGAAAATATTAAAAAACAATTATCTCCTGACGGGACTGTAAAAGGCTACAACAAAATGCTAGAGTCAAATCAAGGTATGCTAGATTATATTTCTACAAAAATATTTGACCACATAAACAACGCTGCTAAATCTGGTAAAGAAG
>Ga0098043_1000483_pt1 | contig 13961 bp, 23 predicted proteins | sample 9B_taG_FD_92581 | JGI IMG/M metagenome (GOLD analysis project Ga0098043, IMG submission 92581) | Marine viral communities from the Subarctic Pacific Ocean - 9B_ETSP_OMZ_AT15188_CsCl metaG | ecosystem: Environmental > Aquatic > Marine > Oceanic | place: Subarctic Pacific Ocean | collected 2015-01-10 | reverse complement strand
TTTGGCATTGACATTTGACTTGCAACATTAAATGAAACTAACAGTAATATTAATAATGATACTTGCTTCATGCTAACAAATGTATTATCCAAGCTATCAATCCATTGACTTGTAATGCAACTAAATTCCATTGTTTACGAACTGCAGTTTGAATTAGTACACAAATAAACCCAGCTATATATAAAGGTGGCTCTACTGTCCATTGTGCTGCTATCAATAATCCTGCTCCTAAGTAACCTATTCTAGCTGCCAAACGTTCTTTAGGAGTTAGTTTTCTATCCCTAACTAATAGCTTTAAAAAACTTTTTTTAACTGCACTCCTGCTTTTTATGACAAAAGGTTGTGAATAAGATATTATATATGTCCATCCTAATATTACAATAAGGTTAATTATTATAATAACTGCTAATTGTAAATTGGTCATATTAAATTCAATATTCCTTTTCCTAATACTAATGGAGATTCATCTTTGTGTCTCCTAACAGAAAAATGATTAGTATGTTCTGTAATTATTAAATCTTTATTTTTATATGTCCTATAATTGTTATAAACATATTCTTTTACTTGTTCTGATATATCTTTACTCATATTTCGTATATTGTTCTATAATTTCTACAATGGCCGTTATCATTGTCTAATCCATAACCTATTACCCACTCTTCATCAATTTCAAAAACATTGTAATGATTGTCGACAAATGAATTTGGTACTAGTAACGGAGGAGAAGTTTTTCTTTTCAATAAGGTTACTACTGATATCATTGAAGGATCCTTCACTTTCAAATAGTCAATAACCGCACTAATAGTATTACCAGTGTCATATATATCATCTACGATATATACATGTTTACCTTTAATCGAAGTCTCCAAGTCTTTTGTTATTTCAACATCTCCTTGTTTTCTTTTTGATATGTAAGACTTTACTCTCATAAAATCACATTCTATATCAATTGAAAGATTTTTTATAAAATCAGAATAAAACATAAAACATCCATTTAATAGTCCAACAAATACTACTGGAGTTTTATCGCCTTTATGTTTATCATTTATTTGTTTAGCTACAATTTTGCTTTGTATATCTATTTCTTTTTCTGTAAATAATTGATTCATCATTCTCCGTATAAATTAAACTTTTTAGGTTTAGGTTGTTCTATTTGTTTTTGTTCATATCTAATAGCATATAACTTACTATCTAATGGAGCTAATCTAAATTCTACCTTTTCGCCGGCCATACTAAACCAAGCTTCTAAAGCATCAGTTAAAGTTGGATGTACTGTGTCAGTTTTATCTGCTACTAATATCCAGTTATCTCCTGGCGGTACTCTCCTAGCTATCAATTCATTAACTTCAATTTGTTCTATTTCCATAATCTATTATAATTATTCTTTTGGAAATTTCCAAACCGTTTTACGTTTTTTTCTGTTTCTAATAAGTTTACTAATGTATTCTGACATTAAAAACATTACTAATAATACTCCTCCACATATTAGTGCTACTAATGTTAATACTAATGTATACATTAAAAATGATGGTTCTTCCATTATAATTCCAATTTAGTTGCATACTTCAATAACATTTTAGTGTTATCTCTTGTATAGCTTTTTAATCGTTTACCTTTGCCTTCTAGTTGCATATCACGATAAAACATTACATCATACGTGTTACAATACTTATCATGATTCAATGATACATATTTATAAAATGTATCTGCTTTTATAACATAAATAGCGTTCTGCGCAGGATGATGAAATGATATAGTATCACATTTACCTCGCTTATTTTCTCCTAACCTTTTTGCTATAGCAGTTGTCTTTGTGCCGGTAATAACTAGTTTTTTATGTTCATTTCGAATGCCATTCTTAAATAAATGATCATATCCATCTGCATCAACAACTTCTCCTTTACATTTAAAATGTTTCTCCAGATAGGGAAGTACTACTTGTTCTGATATTCTTCCTGCATTAACAGACATTGCTTTACCTGACTCTAAGAATAGCCTAATCATTTCATCAGTAATATGATTACTAACATATACTGGAAGATTAATTACTCTTCCATCTTTTTGTTCTCGTTTTGTTACCATAACTATTTATTAGGGACTCTACCTTGATTGCCAATTCCATCCATATCTATTACATCATCTTGTAATGTTGGATAGTTTTCTTCTTGTTGTTTATTTCCATTGTAAATAATATTCCAAATAAGAAATATCAAATAGAGCGAAAATAATATAAATCCAACTCCAAAAAATAATATACTCATTGTTTCTTAATTTGATTGATTGCTATACTAAATAATAATATTGTACCTGGCCAATGTGCTGAATACATTGCTTCAGCTGTATTACCATATAATCCTAATCCTACTGAATATAGTAGGCAAATAAAAGCGATACCAATTGGGTACCATTTTAAAATTGATTTTTTCATAATTGTTATTTTACTTTTTTTATTTTCATATGCCTTTACCGAAGGCAGCCCTGAATAATGACAATACTCATCATCTTTGGGTTTGTAAGATTCTAATATTTTGAAACTATATTTCTTTTTCATTTTATATTGTTTCTGATATTTCTAAAAACTTCTTGTTAATTGACTTTGAAATTTGAGTAAGGTTACTGGTATCTATAAATTCTGCATGGTTACCGTACATTCTTCTAAATGCATCTGCTGACCAGCCGTCAGATTGACCATCAATAAAATATGATAACACATTGATACCTATTTCTCTCATTTCGTTAACAACCTTTCTGGTAAAGTCAATTCCATTATATCCCCAAGCAGCTCCACTTACCGAACTTGGACAACCATCTGAGTAATTAATAAAGATAGACTCATCACCTTTTGCGTCTGCTTTTATATAAGGTAATATACTTTTAAATGATATGCCTTCTGGTGTACATCCAAATGTTTGCAGATACGGAAAATATTTCTTTATCTTAGACATTTTGTCTACTGCACTATCATATGCATATACCGTAACTGTCTTCTCTGCGTTACCTTCTAAATTACTTGTACCTCTCAAAGATATTTGAACTCTAATACCTGTTGTCATAGATGCTGCTTGAGCAATTGCTACTGCAGACTTTATAGCGTTTCGAAATCTTCTACCACCCATCGACCCGGAGGCATCAATTGAAATATGTATAAAGAAATTTTTATATCTATCGGTTACAATTCTATGAAACACATTAGCATTTTGGAATCCCAATTGAGATATTAATCTTCTATCAATTTTACCTGTATTCAATCTTGTGGACTTCAATGACTTCTCTTCATTTCTTAATTGCAATTTCTTTCCCAATTGTTTTCCTAATACAATACCTTTCTGTACTCCGTCACCAGGTCCATAATAACTTCTAGGTTCTCTATTCTGTTTCAAGTTTCTAGAATCAAATATAGATTCCATATGACACATAACTGAGTGAGTCATTTTCTTGATAACAATTGCATCTACATTATACATATGAGAGCCAGCCTTACCTGTATTAACTGGATTACTTTCAGTACCAGATTCTTTTAAACTTTTAACAATTGCATTGTCTTTCTTTGAAAGTTTTCCAATTTTTTTAGGCTTACCATTAACAAATTCTTTTTGCTTTTGTATTTGTTTTTTCAACCTTTCTTGTTGTCTATTAGAAAGCTTGCTACTATCATTAGACTTAGTCTCTGATTGAGAGTTACTTGATGTCTTATTAGATTTATTTTGTTGCTGTTTTGAAGCAGATTTTTTAATTTGCTTAGAAACTATTTTATAAACTTCAATTGCTACATTTAATGCATCTTCTGATGATTTGAGTCTACTGATATTTTTCAAATTAATTGTTTTCCATACAGCTGGTAATACTTCTAACGCATCTATTTTTCTATTAGGATTCGTTAAATTAATAATCCTAAACATATATGAGTCCCAATCTTCATCTGTCTTTTCTTCTGATTGTAATGCTTTATCAACAATAGCAGAATTAAAATACTTTGCATACATAGACTCATAATATTTTCTATATCCTGGTGCATTTGTATATACATGATAATCAATTCTTCTATCTTCTATCCAATTAAATAAATCTTTTACTTGCATTATATCAAACTCAACCATATTCATATCAGGATCTCCACCTCTCATAGCGATATAACTATGAAAGCTACTTCCAATAAAACATCCATCTAATAAATTAAAATTAGTAAATGCTATATGAGAACCTTCATGTAATGCTAATCCTACAGTTGCATCAAAATTTTTGTCTTCTATTTTAGATCCTATAGTAACAGAACGGCCGTCTGTATAACTTTCATCATTATTTTGAAAATGAACTGGAATTTGTTTACCTGTAACAATATTTACAAAATTACCAATTGCTCTCTGAGCAGAAGCTAACTTAGTATAATCAACTTGTTTCTTGTTATTGACTTCATAAGTAAAATCTGTATCAATATCATCAAACCAATAACTTGATGCTGACTCTTCATATGTCTTAACTGGATTGGCCCATGCCTTTCTAATTCGTATCTTTTTCATAAATATCTCTTTTATATATAATAAGAAAACTAATTCATTTATCCAAGAAAAAAGTTGGGTTCTTTGAAGATTATTTATTTATTTTTCTTTTGTATTTGTGATATTATTCTTGACTCTGTTTTGTCAAATCTAGAATCCATTGTTCTATGTATATCATCTACTCTATCGTTCAATGATCTATCAACATTGTCTATCATTTGATCAACTTGATTTTTCAATTGTTCTAAACTACTAAATACATCTGAGTTTAGATCTTCGTGATTTCTATTCACCCTATCAAAAGATGCCTTTACCCTATAAGCAAAAAATGCCAATAAAGCTACAGCACTGGATCCGATAAGGATTCCTATTAACATATTTGTTTCCATATGCTTCCTTTCTTATTTATGTCAAAGAACCCAACAATACTTTAAAAAGGGAGCTAATGCCTACGCATGTCTAACTCCCTTTAAGATATGAAAGATGCTATTTAATGCATAGCTGCAATATTTTAATATTCGTCTTCTATTTTTTCTTCTCCAACATTAAAGATATCTTCTTCTGCGGTACCTAAATGTTTCTGAATAACTTGCTTAACAAACAATCTTTCAGAGTCTCCTCCGCCAGATGCGTCAAAGAATGGTAATATACCTACCTCAGAAGCTTCTTCTAATGTAAAGCCATCTGCTAATAATTCACATACTCTAACTGTCATACGTGTCGATATCATCGTGCTAAGCTTGCCTTCATCAGACTTCCATTCTTTTCTAGTTACATCTGCAATATCTGCTACTGAATCTAATAATGAATCCTCAACTTTTTCACCAAATCTTTTACTTAAAAGAACATGTTCTCTTTCTTTAGATAATATATCAACTTCAATAACTTCAAATCTATCTAACAAGGCTCTATCTAACACTCTAGTAGATGTATATTCTGTTCCAATATTTGCCGTTGCAATAAAAGATACTCCTTGTGCTACCTTAACTAATGGAGCATCGATATTCTCATCCAATCTTAAATATCTTTGACCTTCATCCAATACAGTCATTAAAATATTCCAAGCTTCTGGATGCGCTCTAGAAAGCTCATCTAAAAGGATTACAGCGTTTTCTGTCTTAATAGCCTTAATGAATGCCGATTCATCAAACAGCGTCTCATTGTTCTTAAAATGCGTGTTACCAATTAATGTTGATCTAGGATCTTGTGTTGCTCCTAAATTAAAATAAAAGAATGGTCTATTAGTTGCCGTAGGCAATGCCTTTGCTGCTTCTGTCTTACCAGATCCTGCAGGACCGACCATCATAATATTCTTACCTCTAACTGCAGATCTAATTAGATACTTCCATTTGATATCTGTAATCTCTAAATGATCAGGCTTGATAGATGGAGCATTACTAATAAATGCTAACACCGGATCATCGTTAACTATTTCTTTTTCTTGTTTAGGTGGAGCCGGTGCAGGAACTTGATCTAAATCAATTCTTTTACCTCTACCTGTTGTTGAATTATACTTGAGGCCTTGGCCTTGTTTGTAAGCAATCTTAATCATATCATCTCTAAATAGATGCGTGATGTCATTGCCATCTGTGCTAACTACTTTTATAAACTCGCCGTCTTCTGTGGTAACGGAACCAAATATTTCGTCTTTCATAACTTTATTTTTTCTATATAATAAGAAATAAAATTATGTTATCCAACCAAATATTCTATGTTTTCATTACTTTTTGATATGCTTGTTCATATTGTTGTTCTAAAGTAAGGTTAGGATTTTCAGTTCGTATTTTATGTATTTCTTTAAACATTTGGGGTCTTTTTCCATGCTCTTCAGCACTCCAAAGTAGGTCTTCTAATTTACTCATGGTAACTCTTTCTTTATCATTGACTCTGGTAAAAGTCTTGTTATGTATTCTTTATAATATTTTATACGATCAAATCCTGGTATACGATCCGATGCCTTTGCAGGATTAAATGGTCCTACTACAAAATTAGTTTTTGGTAATGGTCCTTGTTTACATATTTTTACTTTACCATCTGGAGTATCTATGTACTCATCTGGTTGCTCAATTTTAAATAAAAGAGCTTTTAATTTCATCTTACCACTTTTTACAAGACCAATATCTTGCCTTATGTCTTGGTCCCGGGTTATCGCAATTGTGTCTGGCTCTAAAACTTTTTCTGGCTTTAGGATTTGATTTTCTTATTCTCATAGTTTTTTGTCCAGCTTTCTTTGCAGAAGTACCACCATGACCAAAATTAACTTTAACTACATTACCTTTTGGATTCTTAACATAAACTTTAAACTTCTTAACATCGCCACGCATTGGTTTACCTAGCTTAACTTTTCTACCTCTATACTCAGCTTCTTGCAATGCAAAATTTGCTTTTTTTAAAGCTTCCATTAATGCTGATGCGCAGGTGTTACATACTGTCATTTCTTCCATAAGTTTAATTCCTTAGCTTTATCTAAATATATTGAAACAATTTCTTCAATATCTCTTTCTAATAAATATGTACTATTTAAATAATCACGCAGTACAATTTCAAAAGGTTTTTTTGATTTTTGTGCTTCAGAATATATTCCACGTATCGTAGCTGGAATTTCTTTTTTTAATAACAAATATTCTTTTTCATTTGCAGTTTCTCTTAGAAATTGATCATCTGGTAAATACTTACCTGGTAATGTATTTAATCCGCTTTGAGTAATATGTTCTAGTTCATGTCTTACAGTATTAGATAACTTTAATGAAATTTTACTTAGTTGAGTTTTATCTTGATTTGTTTGTATTGAAATTTCAATATAAGGTATTTGTGTACTAATTGATTCTGTAGGATTATATGTATCTCCAGTTACATATAACTTTGTTGCATACATTATTTGTAATCCTAAGTAAAAATGTAATGGAATGTCTTTATTAATTATTTCTTTGAAATATATTACTTTATAACTTGATTGTTTGTGTTGATATGATTTAATTTGATCTAAAATTAAATAAGATAATTTTGTTACTATACTTCTGTATTTACCTGGTATTTCTATCGTCTCATGCATCAATCTAATAAATTATAATTCCAATATTTATCTTTATCTTTATTATATGGATTACCAGTTTGCATGTAATAACAATTTAAACATAACAATTGAATATTATCTAAACGATGATTAGTTGTATCTCCATCTTCATAATCTAATAATAAAGGAGTAGTATCATCTGTTATTCTTTTTTCTTTATATCCGCAACAAGAACATTCTTCTGGCAATATACCTAATGCTAATATTCTATTTCGTAACTTCCATGTTGGATAGTTTGGATATTCTCCTTCTAATATTTTGTCAATTGAATATGGCCCAGAAGTTGCTCTTACTATATCTTTTCGTATTCCTTTACCAGCTTGATTTTTATGTAGTTCCCATAATGTTTTTCCAGTTGTTGAATCTGTATATAGTTTTGCATATTTTTTATATGTAGTAAATGATACTTTTAAAAATCTAGCAGCTTCTGAATTTGATTTTGTATTTTCTATTGCATACCTAATATCCGACTCAGGTAAATTTAATGCAGTTCTTCCACGACCATAAACATATTTGTAGTTTACACCCACAAAATACTTTCTTTAATTAATAAACGATATGCATCTTTTGGAAGCATTTTTTTAGAAAATAATTCTCGTAATCGTTCTTTATGTTTAGTAGGAGATATCATATCCATAAAAGATCTATCTGGATATCCTGTTAAATCTTTAATTGTATCTAACCAATCAATATAACTTCCATATTTTCTATTAAATTTTTGTTCTGGAGTTATAGTTTCCCAGTATTCAATTTGATCCTTTAATGGCCAAAGATCCATAGGAACATCCTTTGATTTTCTTCTTGCTGGTAATAGTTCTTTATGTCTATTTTTTCTTTCTTCTCTTTTAATAAATTTATCCATTATCTCCATGGATCTATCTTTAGGAGAATCTCCAATTGTTGCTTTTTTACTCATCTTGATATTTCTTTCTAATTATAACTAATTTTTTCCAAGCATCTTCAGCTTGATAAATATATTTCTGAAATTTTTTTATGTTTTGTTTATCTTTTTGTTGTTCAGCATTTTTTAAATTTCTATGATATGATGCATGATATACTCCTATACGTATTTTGTCTAAAAATTTCATTTTACTACTTTTACTTTTAATCCATTCATTTTTAATTCTTCTGATATAAACATACATTGTTCTTTATCATTTGAATATACTTGACACTTACCATGATTATGTATGATTTGAGTACATTGAATTGCTTGATATAAATTTTGTCCACATATTTCTTGTAAACATTGTTGAACATGAATAAATGTATTTTTATCATCATTCATTACAATTATTTTATGTTTACTTGATTTTCTTCTTGGCATTCAATATAATTTGACATTGTTCGTATAGTTGTTCTTTTTCAAGCCACATTAATATATCATCTAAAAATTCTATCTTTCGTTTGTTATCCCAATCAGCTGGCCATTTTGGTTTTTTTGTTTTCATTTCATTTACTGCAGATATCATTAATTTAGTAATATAATTATCACCACTCATAAAATATTATAATAATTTTTTAGGAAAAATACAACCTATAAGAAAAAAGGATGAATACAATATAGTTGAGAGCTTTAATCTCTATAGCTTTTCAAAGTCCTAAATTAGGTTAACAGCCTAAATGATTCATCCTTTTATCTGTTCCTTTTATAAGGAAACAGTTTATTTAATTTGTCTTGTCGTTTATTGCATCCACAATCACTATTTGTAAGATCAGCAATTTTTTCAGCTAACTTATCTAATCTTGTTGCTGAAGTTATTTTTTTAATATCGTCACCTAAACCTCTTGATCTCATGTTATCGGTCCTCCTGAAACCCATGCATCACACGATCTTGCTCCAGCACATTTAAACCAAAAGAACTCACAAAATCCTATGTTAGCATTTTTTACTATTGTTTTTCCATCTTCGCCTATAGCTTTTTCTATTTTACGCAATGTAGACTTCTTTTGATCAAATGCACCACAATTAGAACATTTAGATTGTTTAGCTGCTTCTACGGTAGTATTCCATAATTCTGCTTTATCTTCCCAAAATTTCTTTGAGCCTTTATCATCGTCAGGATTTAATGGTCCGTAACTATAATTTTTGATGGTGTTATTTCTGTTCATTGTATTTAAATCTAAATCAGTAATAGAATCTTCAGCTTTTGTTTTAGCTTTCTTTTTTGTTAATTCTTCTTGTTTAGATATAGCAGCAGGTGTATTGTAAGAATCTTTTGATTCTAAAATTACATCTTTTATGACAGTTTTTAATTTCATATACTTTATTATAAATATTACTTTTTCTTTTTTCCTGACTTCATATTAGCACACCAATGATACATTTTACCTCGTTCACCACCATATTTTTTAGCTTTACGTCTTAAACTTGAAATAGAACCTTTACATGAAGCTCCTGATCTTTTAACACGGCCTGGTCTTGATTTTCCTTTTCGTTTACCATCTGCAAAGTTTTCTTTAGCTAATCGTTTGGTTTTAGCTTTTGAAGCTTCTTTTTTCTTTTTAATATAATTATATGCAGAACGAAGTCTTTTTTTCTTTTCTGGATCTTTAGTTCTTTCAACTGCTACACGAAGTCTTTGATGTATTAAATTAATTATTTGAGATTGGCGTTTATGAGACTTAGACTTAAATGATGCCTTATTAAGTGTATCTGAAACATCTTGTTTAGTTTTAAATTTAACTGAAACAGTATCACTTGGATTTTCATCTGTATATAATCTTCTTCCAGATCCTTTTGGTTTTTTGCCAGTTCCTTTTTTAGGGTCTTCTCTTAGTTTAGGAGTATTATCATGCCCGCATTTATGACACATATATAAATCATCTCCACCATCAACTATATTCCAATTCCAAGTACAATTATCACAATGTATTTTTTGTCCTATTACAATTTCTTTTACAGGAGTATATCCAGTTATATCATCATCTTCTTTTTCTTCTTCATCTCGATCTGAACTAATTGAATCCATTGGATGTTTGCCAGGACCTTTTTTGAAATCTGTTTTGTGACGATGTCCTGTGCCATATGGTCCTCCATAATCAGAATAATCATGTTCTTTACCAAAAGGACCTTTAAAGTCTTGTTCGTCTATACTAGGAGTTAGTTGTATTAATGTTATATCTTTTTCTAAATCACTTAGTTTTTCTAAATGTCCTGAATTACGTAAAGATTTAAATGCTAAATTTTCTACAGAATATTCTCCTTCTCTTTCTAATCCAGTTTGTCTTAGTTGTTTTAATCGAGCTTTTAATTTTTTAATTTTATCTAGTAAGTTATCTTCATATGGATCTAAATGATCTATTTCATACTCATATGGTTCTGCTTTTTTATCAATTGCATCATCTTCAACTGATATTATATCAGACTCTGGTTTTTTAATCCAATCATTTCTTAGTAAAGAATATACTCCTGTAGATGCATGTGGTTCATTTGCATCTTGTGCATATAATTCTATATTCATTCCTTTAAATTTTATAGGATATGTATTATTCCAAAGGCTTTTTTTAGCTTGCATTAACTCACGAACAAGTACATCATTGCCATTAATATCTTTATAGTTAATAATTAAATGTAAATCAATATCAGAATGTTTTGTCCAATTGTAATTTGCATTACTGCCAGTTAATGTTACATCTTTTACTTCTACATTGACTCCTAAAAATTTATAGAATGCTCGAGCAATTTTAAGTAACTGTAGACGTAGTTTTTCATTGAAATAATCATCAGACCATAACTTTGGATTTAATTCACTTTGAGTTTCATACTCATTAATCATGATTAATCGTCCTTTTTATTCTTTTCTTTAACGTATTTAAGTATAGGTTTTAATACTTCTGGATCTGTAGTTTGTCCTTTAACATATAAAAGTTTGTCTTCATCAGTATCACCAGGCAGATCATTCCATAGTTGATCTGCTATTTCTAGTTGATCTCTAGATGCTAATGGAGTTTGTAAATCTATGCCAATAAATTTTAGTATTCCTGCCATATCATAAACTCTATTTCTAAATCCTTCTGAATCAGCTCTTCTTTGTTTTCTTTTTTGTTCATTACCAAATAACCAGAATAATGAATAATATACAATAGAAGATTGTTCAGAACCAAATCCGCCAGTGTCGATACCAAAATTACTATTTAAAACAGAGCTTATTTCATTATATGCAACATCTAGTTGTTTTGGTCCTAATGCAGATCTTAATACTTTAGCAAATCCTCCTGCAGATGTCATTGATCTTAATCCTTGAGTAAATTGAGATTTAAAATAAATATTAGGATTATTTATCATTGATTGTACAAATATATTTCCGTCTGCTATAGCAACATCTACTAATTTGTCGACTTTAAAATTACTTGGTTTAAGTTTTTTTGCCATTCTCATAGCAAAATCTTTATTTAAACCTAATTTTGCTAATGCATCTGGACTTAATGTTCTTAATATTGTTTTTAATGCTTGCGGATCTTTAACTAAATCTTCTTTAATTTGTTTTGTTATCCAATCGTCAATTAATTTAACTCGTTTTGGCGGAAGCCTATAAAACATTTGTTTTGTATATCTTGCTACACGCCCCATTGGTAATAATTTTGTTATTGGTTTAACTAGTTTTCCTAACCAACTGGTTGGTTCTTTTGCTGCTTTAGCTGCAATACCTTTAGATCCTATAAATTTACCAGCATCGCCAGCTTGATTTTTAATAGCTTTTTTAAGATTTACAAATGATCCATCTATACCATCAATGCCACGTTTCATAAGTTTATATTGATCATTACTTAATACTTTTTTAAATACTTTATCAGATTTTCTAATTTTTTGAGCTATAACATCTAATGCATTTGAACTAGATAACCATTTTAAATCGCCAGCATCTAAAACGTTTTTATCTATTAGTTGTTGTATTATATTTTCAAATTGTTTGACACCGTCATCACTTTTCTTAAATAATGCTTTTGTAAATCCTAACTTATTAAATTTACCTACTACTTCTCCTCCTACTTTTAAAGCACTTTTACCGACTTTCATTGCTCCTTTAGCACCCCATTTAATAACAGATCCTACTACAGGAATAATTGCAATTACTGAAAGTGCTGCTTCAAAATATCTTCCTCTAAAATAATATATTATTGCATTAATAACATCAATAATATCTCCAATAACAGGGATAAATCCAACAATATCTAATACCGTTTGTATTGTATCCATTGTTGCTTCAGTACCAATTGCTTTTCCATCTGCATCTACTTTAAATTGTGGAGATTGAGATATATCTATAACAATTCCATATTTTTTATCACTTGATATTGTTCCCATTAAATCGCCAGATACATTATATATTGTTATAACTTTTGAAGATATCGCACTATAAACATCTCCGCCTTTCCACCATGCAAGTCCAGCATAAATTCCCATTCCTGGATTATATCTAAAGAAATTTAAAAGACGTTTCCAATATTTATTCTTGTCTTCTATTTCAACATCTCCAGCGTATGCCATTTTATTATAAAAATACGCTTTTCCGGTAGGGTAAAAAACAATTGTTTCAGGCGCTGCTTTTGTTAAGATACCGTCTTCATTTGGAGCTAATTTTGCAAAATCTTTTCCTTGTGATTTATCTAACAACTCTTTACCTGGTACACGTATATATGCACTTACACTCCATTTATGACTTTCTTCATTACCATATCTAAATTTTGACATAACAGCTTTAGCTCTACCTTTTGAATTATCAGCTAGAGTCGCTAACATTTGATCTAATTCTGCCAAATCTGTTCCATTATCATCTTCACCTTGCCAAACATTAACTCCACTTTGTAATTCTGCAGGTTCATCAATACCTGGAGTATTTGGATTTGCATTACCTCTAGTAGGCTTAGTTTTATCATAAACAGACTCAGATCCTATATATGCTATATGAAAATGTCCTCCAGTTGCATGTGGACTAGGATGTGTATATTCATCAATATATTTAAATTCTCTATTGTTTGCTTTAAATTTTTTACATGCGTTTACAACATCTGGAACTAATTTTTTATTTTTAACAATAAAATCAATTGCTTCGCCTGTTTGATGTCTAGATCCTATTTTTAATCGCTGATGAAAGTTATCATTACCACCTGTTATAATAATCTTAGCTTCAGGAACTTCTTGTTTTAAAAATTTAAAAAATTTAGCAAATAACTTTGTAGCATGCGATTGCATTTTACCACCTGAATCTATCTCACTAGCTTTTTCATCATAACCTACATCGTCTAACGTATTACGAATTGTTGACGCATCTTCTTTAATTTTATTATATTCTTCAGATATTAATTTAGATAACTGTTTATCAGCTTTGATATTATTATACTGTCGTTTAACTAATTTTTCAATATAAATTTTGTTATTCATTAGTACT
>Ga0098043_1000481_pt1 | contig 13983 bp, 6 predicted proteins | sample 9B_taG_FD_92581 | JGI IMG/M metagenome (GOLD analysis project Ga0098043, IMG submission 92581) | Marine viral communities from the Subarctic Pacific Ocean - 9B_ETSP_OMZ_AT15188_CsCl metaG | ecosystem: Environmental > Aquatic > Marine > Oceanic | place: Subarctic Pacific Ocean | collected 2015-01-10 | reverse complement strand
AATTTAATGCTAACCGTATCTTTAGGGTTTTCATCCGTGTATAGTCTTCTGCCAGAACCTTTTGGTTTTTTACCAGTTCCGACTTTAGGGTCACTTTTTTTTGCCATGAAAATACTTTTTAGATTTTGCAAACTTTTTATTTTTAACCAAGGTGTTTAAAGACTTAGCTTGTTTGGCGTGAAGCTTTGAAGCTTTCTTTAATCCTTTAACTACTTTTTTAACTTTTTTAACATGCATAATTATTCCTAAGTAAAGTTGTTGTTAATTTTTTTGTCTCTTGGCACACAGTAGATAGTTTTTACTGTATGTGAAGTTGGGTAAATAAATTTACCATAATTTTTTAACGCTTGAAAATTTTTATCTATATGATTACTGCAATCCTCAACTGTTTCAAAATATAATGGTTTTCCGTGAAGATGAGTTATTTCAACTGAATCATTAGACGGTGTTAAAGATGGGTCAGACCACCACATAACAATAGCTATTATAAACACTTTTGTCATTATTTTTTCCTAAACTTATCTAATCCTCTAATTCCAAGTGCTGCAGAAACAGTTAAGAATAAAAGATATGTATACCATTCTGGTAGCTCGTTAAGTCTTTCAAAACCGTTCTTAACAATATCTTCCATGCCGGGAATAAATACTAGCACCGTTGGAATTAAAATAACAATTGTGACCAGTTCATCTTTAAAACTATTTTGAGTACCTTGTGCCATAATGATTTCCCACTTGCTATCATGGGTAGCTGCAGTCTTCATAATCTCAGCTTCAGCTTCAGCTTTTGTCTGGGCAAGAGTTGCTTTTGCCTTTTGTTTATTAATCTGTCCTTGCATGAATGATCCTGCAAGTTCGCTTATTGGTCCTATCAATGCTTGAAACATTACGTTGCCTCTCCTTTTAATGGTATTTCTACACAAACACTGTAACCCTCTAAATACTGAGGATCTTTCATAATACTATTTCTTACTTGATTGACGTAGGCATAACATTTTTCTTCAGTTGTAAACGGAAAGTTCACCATTGGAAAATTAACAAATGCCGAAGTTTCACCTAACGCCCATAATATTGTAATTACAGGTATCCACATTATGATTCTCTTATACTAGTTAATATTTTATCGACCTGTCGTGCTGTTGTGTTTCTACTTTTTATCAACACTTTAAGTCTTTTTTCTTTCTCATCTCCAGAAAGACTTTCATCCAATCTTATTTTTCTTATATCACCATTTATTTTTTGGAGTTTTTTATTTATATTTAAAAGTAACTTTCTAAATCTAAGTTTGGATTTGTGCTTTTCCATTAAAGAAAATGCTTGATCAACTCTTCCATCCCTTTTAAGCATATTTACGGTTGAGTAGATAGTCTCTACCTCTTTTTTTAAATCATAGAAGTCACCTACAAAACGATTTGACGGGTCAGGATCTGGTTTTCTAAATCTTCCAAAGCCCAGTGCCTCTGCTGTCTGACCTAATGGGTTAGATCCAAACACGCCAGTTGGTCTTGTTGGAATAACGCCCATGCCTGATGCAATAACGTCAAAAGCTGTAAGCATATATCCGCCTAAAGTCCCTAAATAACCCTCAACCAGTTGTGATATTTGATTTGGCGAAAGAGTATCTTGACTTGCCTTAGACAGTAGTCTTGTTGCCTCTGGCGTGGTAGGTCCTACACGCTCGGACTTAAGGTATCTTTGTTGAGATGCTGTGTCCAAGTTTCTGCCAGTAAAAAAATCATAGTTTGAAGCAACTTCAACGGCAGGAATTAAAGCTTGTGGCAACGGATTAAATGAGAACGTATTTATAAATGTGTGAAGAAGACCGTCCCTAACATACTCAGTGCTTTCTGTTGACATACCGTCAACAAACAATTCTGGAATTGATGTAAATATAGCACCGATTTCAAACGCTCTTGGTATCAATATAGGCTCTGTTCCTAAGATACCCTCTAGTCCTAGAACATTTGGATATACTATGTGATAAGCCAACTTTCTATGTAATGGCTCTTCCCTCCAACGATCATCTTGAGACATGAGGGAGTACAAAGCCATATTTGCCGCCATTAGCATAAGACCTTTACCTATTGTTTTGCCTCTGTCAGCTTGCTTGCCAGTTGTCATTGGCTCAAACGTTCTGTACAAACCTTGAAATCTTGCATTTAAGAACGGCACAAGTGGTAAGAGTGAATTAACAAATACACCGACCTTTGTTTGAGCCGCTCCTTTTCTGTTAAAGTTTATAACATTTAAGGCTTCATAAGCTGCGTCCTCTTTTGACACACCAGTATCTACTAGTTTTCTGTATATAGCCTCACGAGTTGCAAGTTCTGTAGCTTCGCCTGCTCTTGTTAGTTGTCCCCATCCAGCTTTAATAAGATCTGTAAATCCCTGCATGTCACCGACAACATTGTATCCTCTGTTTCTTTGTCTCATTTGTCTTTTTAAAAGTCTAGCAGAGTCACGAAAGTCATCACCAAATGTATATCCACCAACACCTGATATAAGTTTCATTTCTTTAATTGTTTCGCTTTCTTGGTAAGCATTCTTTAGTCCAACCATTGTATCGGTTATAGGCGTAAGAGGTGCATCCACAGTAACAAACGCCGCCATGTCACCTCTAATCAAGTTTGCTATCATAAATGGTGGTGCGTGAGTAATACCCTCCCTAAATATTCTTCCCAAACTTTCCATCATCTTAAACAAGCCGTCTGTTTGTCTTGGTGTCATTGCGGCTAGTGAGGCGTAAGCGTATGGGTTCTCTGTTATATCATAGTGAATAGTTCTATTTACGACTTTACCAGTTTTTAGAAGAACGTTCTTTCTAAATGATACGACAAGACCTTTCTCTCCTAATAGTTTTCTTTGTTCACTGGAAACTCTTTTCCCCATGTCGGCTCTTTCCATGAGGTTTACCGCTTTTTCCATAGCCTTGTTTTTCATGGCAGTATCTATAAGAGCATGAGCGTTTCTAAACATGTTTTCTGCGAGATCGCCTATTGGAGTTCTGCCTCCAGAATATTTTTGTATCATTGGTTGTGGGTTGTTAAGAACGGCTGTAGTGTTAGGACCTCTAACATCCGACTTAAACAACATGCCACCTCTGTATGTATCTTCCTCTATTGCTCTGTAGAATGGCAAGTAATCGTATTTTGCTAAGTTGTCTCTTTGTCTCTGATCAAGCATGCCAGCTTGCACCATAAAATCTAATAAACCAGTATTGAATTTTTGATATTCGTCAAAAGATTTTTTATATTTTGCGTTCTCAAGTGCTAGTCCATCTTGTATTAGCTTTTGTCCAATAAACTTTTCTTTATCTCCCAAAGCCTGTGCTCTTCTTGCTTTGGCATACTTCTCCCAATCTTGATACTCTTTGATAGTGTAGTTTTCAAATATTTGAAATAAGCCTTTCTCTTTACCAAAACTAATTCCCCCATCTTTTCTCATAACAGGAACGCCGTACTTCATAATCATTTCAACACGACCAGCACGGTTCATTACCATTTCCATGTAACGTTGAGCACCCTCAAGAACGTTCATTCTTTTCTTTATGCCGATAGTTTTTTCACTAACAAATTCTTCTATTCTTCCAAACTCATCTGATGAGCTTATAAACTCTCCAACAAATCTATCTCTTTTTGAGAACACTCTCTTCATGCCACTAATAAAGTTATTAATTGCACTGTCATTGTTTGACACAACGGTTTCTTCCCATGACTGGGCATATCCTCTTTTCGAGTCTTCTATGTAGGGTATGTATGGGTTGGGTGGAAAATACCCAAATTCATTTACATCGTTGCCATCCCAATAAATATCTTCGACTAGTGCTGTTTGTGAAAGAACCTTGCCTCTTTGATTTCCGTCCAAGCCATAACCAGATCTTGCATGAAGCTCGGCATATTTTTTACTAAGCGTTACAAAGTCACCAGAGTTTATGCTTGTTATGGAATCTTCATTTGGAACACCTCTGTAGATTGTAACTTCAGCGTCTGGTTTCCCTCTTGCTTTTAATATAGCTTGATAACTTTCATTATTTGCTATGCCATACTCACCTGTGGCAGTAGCATATATTTGCTTGCCCCTTGGTGAGTAAAAGTCATCTGGATACCCAGCTTGTTCACCATTTGTTGATATTGTTAGATCATCTAACCTAATTGGATCTTCGTCCTGAGGTCCTTTAGGTTGGTGTTGAAGTCGATATGATGTGTCCGCCTCTTCCTTTAAGCCTTCTGATCTAGCATTGCCGACTTGTCTACTTAGCTGTGTATTTATTTCAGCTAACTCTTTTTCTATAGTTCGTCTTCTGTCATGTTCGCTTGGGGTTAATCCAGAAAGAACGTCCTTACGTTTTAATGTTCTTCGTTCTTCTTTTAAGCTAAGTTGTTGATCATAGATGTTTTGTTGAGTAAAACCTCTTTCAGACTCTTCAGTTACTCTCTGAACATCTCTGGGATCTGTTCCTCTAGTTCTGCTGTCAGCTCTGTCCCTTCTGGAAATGCCAGTTCTAAGTAATTTTTTCTTGTAAGAGGAATCGAATGATACTTCATTACGTCTATCAGTGGGTCTGTCCCAATCTGGTCTACCAAATGATTGGGTTTCTGTTTTTGAGTTTGCATAATCCATTACCTCCTGTCTTGCTTGATCAATAGTGATCTTGCCGTTTTTATAATTGTTCCATATATTATCAATATAAGCAACGTTTTCTTTTGTTTTAAACTCTGGTGTAAATAAACCTCTAATTGCTTCCCATGTAATTGACTGCATCTCTCTTGGCAGTACACCAGCTTCTCTTGCCGCCATTACATAGGCTTCGTAATTTATTCCATACATGCCCTTAGATCCAAGCGGTTTTATCGATGCAGAACCCTCGACACCTTTTGTCTTGGATGACATCACACCAAAGTTGTGACTAACTGGGATAGACGCACCTGAAAACGGCTGTAAGAAAAGAGCGGCTACAGCATGAGTATCAATTGTAGCTGAACCTTTTTCGTCAAGAGGATTTGCTATGTTGTTATAAAAACTTCTTATCTTATGACCAGTCCCAAGCTCGGCAGATATAACGTCTATATCATCGTTTTCATACATTCTTACAGCTTTGGCAATCTCCACTAAACTTCCCCATCCAGTGGCTTTAGGACTTCCTAATTCTCCATCCTTAATTTGCTTCTTTGTTCTTTTCTTTCTTGCAAAATCTAAAAACTCACCCTCTGGAGAAATAACCCTGTGACCCCTGTCATTGTACGTTTCATCAAATATTCTTATCCACATAGCTCTGTAAGTTGCCTGATAAGGTTTTTTTGTTGTAACGTTGTATTCTAAATCAGATAATGATTTGTCTTTGATCTCATCCAACATTGGCTTGTATTGTTTTTTGCCAAAAATTCTTTTAGCTGTAACAGCCATTTCTGGAGTAAATTTTACACCAGCTTGCGAGGTCATAATGTCAATCAAACGTTCTGCTAGGGATGCGTTTTGAAACCAATCTTTTTGTGGACTAAGTGCGGCTAAAATACCAGAAGTCTGTTCAACGGTAAGATTTTTATTTTTCTTGTAGGACTCCATAGGTATTCTTGCAAACCTGTTAGCAATCCTGTTTGCACCCTCATACCATAACCTTGATCTTCCTCTTATATTCTCTGAAACATTGTTAAATATATATAAAAGATTTGATTTTGTTCTGTCTATATACAGATCTAGAATTTCGTTATCGCTTAGTCCGTCTGTTTCACCCTCTTGGATTATATTATAACCCTTTAACTGTCTTGCCGTTTTAGCTAATGCAGTTGGGGTTTGTCTAATTGGCGATGAGTCAATAGAAAGAAAATCTTTAAATGCATTTTCAGTAGCTGTCTTAGCTGTTGGCATCCTTGAACTTACAGACCGTCCTGCTTCTACGCCACGAAGTCCTCTTTCTGACTCCTCGGTGTCTCGCATTCTTCTGTATGCTTCAATATCCTCTTGAGATGCCTCTTCTGTTTGTCGATCTTGTATTCTTTGGTATTCTTGTCTTTGAACTTTAGCAGTCTCTTGTGCAAGCTTTTTATCGTCCCTTGAGTAAGCATGCATGACATTCATATTGTTTTCATCACGAGGATCTTGTTGTAGTCTGACAACACCTATTTGTTTATAGGATGGATTTTTATATCTTATATTTATAAAACCATCACTATCTCTTTCTATCTTTCCGTTTGTTACAACGTCTTGAATAAAGGAGACAACATTATCATGTGGTGTGTTTAACTTAATTAGATTGACGTTGCTTGGATGTAGAATTATGTCAGCACCATGTCCACCAAATTTTTCTTTTCTCTTTGAATAATACCTTTCACCTTGCGGTAGAACAATATTCTTTTTCTTCTCGTTTTTACGCAAACCTATCTTTGCAATAGTTGTGCTGTTGTTGTTTAATTTAAGTAGAGTTTGACTTCTTCTGCTGTCGGTAGCGTATCTTTGTCCGTTTGGACCAGTCAAAAGATCGTCTGACGGTGCTCTAGCTGACTCTTCAAGATCGGATATAGGGTCTTGTGATCTCTCCTGCAACCCTCTATTATTAAACGGCTTAGATGCAACGCCTGTTGCTACAGCTTCAAATACGTCTTCTGCATTTTTAAATCCGTAACCCTTAAATGAATTACTTAACCGCTCCAAAAAGCTTGAAACAAAACGAAAATAACGAGCAAGACCGCCTGCCATAACTGGAATCTTGCCTTCTTGTCTTGATTTGTTGTAAGCACTAAAAGCATAAGCTTGTAGCTCTCTTCCAGTTATGCCACCATTTCTGGTGTTAATAGCTAAAAGATCTTCGTGTAACTTTAAATTAGTTCTTTTTATCCATTTAGCAGATTTTGATGTTGGATAATCTACCAAGGTGTCCACTCTGTTTGTAGAGCCAAACTCTTGATCCAAGATCTTTTTTGACTGAGGATCGTACTGTATAAAGAAGTCCTGCATTACATGAAAAGCTTCATGACTCGCTGTTTCTTGTATAACCTCTGGATCAAATTCTAAAAATACTTTTCCGTCCTGAGAAATTTTTCCCGTTTTCATTGCAAGACTTATTAGCTTGGCGTGAGCATTTCTTCTGCCTTGAACTTGACCCTCTGTTCCTTCAATTAACTCACCAGTCTGTTTGTCAATACTTTTTAATGCTTCAACAAATTTAATTGCATGACCAGACTTTTCTGGCAAAACTTTTGTCATTACATCTGCAACCTCAAAGGCTACAAAAAGCTCGCCAACAGTCCTTTTGTTATCGTCCAGAACCTCACGCAATGCGTCTGCATTTAATTTTCCTTGTTCCCCACGCTTTTCTATTTCATCAATTCTGTTATTAACCACTTTAACAGCATTACGGTACAATTTACTGTCTGGTGTAATTACTCTTTTTTCTTGTTCTTGTTGAACCTCATCGTCAAAGGATTGTCTTGTTGATGTTTTTTGTGTCGTTGGAGTTGCTCTCACTTGCTCTCTAACAATTGAAAGAACGGCATCTCTTGTAATTGAACTGTCAAATCCTGACTCAATAAGATTTGCGTATTGACTTGAGTTTTCTTTGATAATGTTTAATGCTTTAATTATCTCAGGTTTACTTAATCCTCTTTCTCCCTCAAGATAGTTTGGAAAGTTTTGATAATAATTAAAAATATAATCTACAGCAGATGAGCTTTCCTGCTGTTCTGTTGTCTCAACTGGGTCTACGCCACGCTCAGATTCTTCAAAATAGCTAGAATCCTTTAATTGACCAGTCAAAAGCAACTTTTGTGCTTCTTTTGTGGATAGTACACGCCTCTTACCAATGGGTTGACCGAGCATAATCTTTTTTCTTTGCTCTAAAATTGCCTTTGTGTCAGCTTCTCTTTCTGTAAGAGGTAGGTCTTTTGTAGCTATACCATTATATACATCATCATTTAGTTGATTTTGTAGCTTAAACTTTTCTGGTTTGTCCTGTTCTTGGATGTAAGCTTTAGCTTCTTCTAAATCAGCAAATGGTGCAACTTTCTGATCCTTGCCCTTAAGATCAACTACTCTATATTCTGTGGGTCTTTCGTCTGTAAGTTGAACGTCTTTCTTGGTTACCTCAAATCCAGCAACCTTATCTACGGCTTCTAAATCTTTTTCAAGCTCCGTCTTAGGATCTAACCTTGTTTTTTCTGCTTGTATAAATCTGTTAAATGCATAAAGCTTGTCAGGTGTTGATATCTTTTTGCTATCCAATATCTTTTTCATTGGATGACGAAGAGGCAATTCTTTGGTTGCAATCTTTCTTACCCTCTTTAACTCCGCTTCAGTATTTACGGCGTTAGGATCAAATTCAATTTGCAATAAAGGAGGTGTTTTGTCGTCAAGAGTTATAATTCTCGATTGCTCAATTATTTCATCAATTAAATTATCAGATAAACCAGATCTTTCAAAAGTCTTTATAGCTTTGTCTTCTTTTGCTTTTCTTTCCTTTGTCTCTGGATCTACTTTTTGTTTAAGAGCCTCTTGTATGCTTGCAACTCTTTTTAACTTTTCTTGTGACTCAAGAGTTTTGCTGTTTAGAATGGTTCTAACCTTGTTTGGAAGACCTTTAACTTTTTTTATTTCTTCGACTTGTGCATCGGCATCAGCAGTTTCTTGATCAAATTCCAATTGAAGTAGTGGCTGAAAACCCCCTCCTTCCTTGACAACCTCAAGAGCGTCAACAAGGCTTGTATTCTTCTCTGCTTTTTCTCTAGTTTCTTTTTGAATTGTTGTTTCAGTAAAATATCCTGAGCCAGCTCCAAAAGCTTTACCACCTATAGCACCCCTTATAGTTGCATCAAGTATTTGTGAAAAATCACCACTTTGAAAAAACTCCTCGTTGTCATCCAGAAGTCTTGCTGCGGATACTTGAGTTGTCTGTTGCAGTCCCTCTGTTATACCTTCAACAACTCCACTCTTTAAAGCTTGTTGTGCCATAGCTGATTTTTTGGTTTTAGCTTGCGTTGTTCCTAACTTTTGTAAACTTCTAACTAGCATACCTTTAGCAAGTTCTTCTCTTCCACCTTTGCCCAATCTAGACAAAAAGGCTGCAGGAACAATACTATCTAATGCGGCATTAAAAGATCCAACAAGTAATGATGCCCCAACGCTTGCGTCACCTGTCTCCTGCTCTAGGGTTAAAAAAGCTTCTGGAATGGTTTGAACACCAGAACCAGCGAATGCACCTCCAATATTTCCAATAGCTTGTGCGTTTTTAGCAACAACACCAGCTTCTTTAACTAAACCTCTTTTAAGAAGCTGTTTAATACCTTGCTTTGCTGCAATAGCACCAACACCACCACCAAAAATAGACGTTGCCAAAGATGGTGCAAGCATACCAACAGTTTCTAGTCCATATTTAGCTGCATCGGAAACACTATCAATATCTTTATAAGACGGCACAAGTGATGGTCTTTCTTCTTCCATCTTTTGCATTCGTGCGTTGTATTCGTCCAGTTGTTCTTTATAGTATTCTTCCGCACCAATTCCTTTACCCACAAGGGCAGGCAATCCATCAAACAATAAGCCAGCAGTCTGTGTCATCCCTCTACTTAAACCACGACCAAAAGCACCGGCAATACCAACTTCATTTCTCTTACGCTCTATTTCTTCTTCTTTTTTTAAACGTTCGTTTTCGTTAACTCTAAATTGAGAGTCTTTTATGGCTTGTACTATTTGTGATTTTGGCATGTCGTCAGGAAAATTGACAACAAAACCGTCTGGCATTTGAATAATTGGCATTATTTACTCGCTTGAAATTGTGCTAAATAATCTTGATATGACGTAGACGCTGTTCCAGCCGTTCCGATTCCTCCTGTTGTTTGTATTTGGTATACATTTGAAAACAAATATGAGTAGAGCTTCATGGAATCAATAGACCCATCAACATTTCTAACTTGAGTGTACAATGCGTCACCCAATATTTGTTTGGCTGCATCAGCGTCAGAAAAGTCCGTTGAGGTTGCATTTGCTTTTACATCACTTATTTGTTTTGTTAAATCTAATAGAATGCCTCTGGCTGTAACGTCAGGTGTTGCACCTTTATCAGTGCTTTTCTTAAACATGTTTAAGAATGACGCTTGTTGATCTGGTGGCAAGCTTTGCAATACTCTAAAGTTCTTAGCCTCTGGAGTTAAGAACTTTGCCATTGTGTCTATTCTTGCCCTGTCATCGCTTGCAAGAGCAAGTGCGTTGGCAAATTGATCCTGCTCCATTTGACTTTTAGTTGAAACAATTGCGAACATATCTTTTGTATGAGCCTTATCAAGAGCCAATTTATCAATAATTGATTTGTCAGCCTTATCTCTAAAACGATCAAACATTGCATTCTTTTCTTTATTTAAAGCAAAAATTCCACTATCCAAAGCATCTCTACTTTCTATTTCTTGCATTTGCATGTTTATTTTCTTTTCATGAAACTCCATGTCTTGACCAAAAATGTCTGCTTTCATTTTGTAAACATTCATTTTGTTTTGTTGTTTTTGATATTCAAACTCTAACATAAGCTTTGCATTGTTTACAAAACGTTCTCGTTCTTTTTCATTGTCAAACCTATAGTCTTTCATAGCTTGACTTAAAGCAGATCCACCAGCCTCTAAAAAAGTATCCTTATCAGATCCTGCAATATCAGCACCTATCTGAGCTATATAACCAAAAAATCTTTGTGCAGGTGTCGCTTGTGGTTTCATTGCATCAATCAATTTTTGCTGTGCATTCAGTATTGTTTTATCATTTTCGATGTAGTCTACTGCTTGGTTAAGAATTTCTTTTCTGCCATCATATAATTTTTCCATCTCTTTCGTGTCGAACAAAGCAGACCTTTCTTTTTTGCTTGCCTCAAGTTTTTCTATGTAAGTATCAAACTCTTTTCCCCTAAGATCCTTTATACCCTTGTCCCTTGCGATATTGGCATCAATCTGATCTTTAGTTGCTTTGTTATTCTCAGTTAAAAATGTCTCAAGGTTAGATAGTGTTGTTTTCATTCCAGATTGATCTGGTAAATTTATAGCGGTTGCATTATTCCTTTTACCAACAGTGCTCTCAAGATAGTTGTCAATAGCTTCAGTATTAGGTTTTTTTGGCTCAACCCTTCTTAAATCTATGTCAGGTGGTGGACCGCTATAAAGTCTCTGTTCATACTCTGGTGTGCCTTTAACATATGCCTGAGACTCTTGTCCCAAATCCTCTGGATCTAAGTCATCTTTAGCCACTGATGGATCACGCTTAATATAATCCGTTATGTCAAATGGTATTTGTGCTCCTGCTGATGTAGTTTGACCTGAAAAACCTACAGGCTTTATTGCTAAGTTAGTCATTGGTGTTTCAAGATTTTGAATACCAGACTTTTTGCCCTCAAGATAATTATAGTAATCTTCGTATAGGTCTTTGTCAGTTTGACCCTGAAGTAACTCCATGTCATTTGCTGTTATTGTTTTCCTAGCTTCATATGGAGTTTTTCCCTTAAGCTCTCCATAAGGCATAAAAGCTTGTGCAGCACCAACGGTTCTGTCTATCGCTGTTCGTTTATTAAATATTTCTTGTGGAGTTGGGTGCTGACCACCGTGTTTCAAACCAACAGGTTGTCTGGACATATCCATGTCTCTTCCAAAATTCTGTGGAGAAACGCTGTTCATGTTTTGTTGAGGTCTTTGAACAGGTGCTTGCATTTTAGCTTGTTGAGCTTTTGCGTTTTGTCTCATAGCAGCTCTTCTTTGAAGCTCCTGTTGAATAAACATAGACGGTATCTTGTCTGGTCTTTTAAGCATCATCATTAATTGCTGATCAGTTACCTGTCTTAATACTGATTGTATTCTCGCTGGATTAATTCCTGCACCCTGCATATTTATCTCCTATTAACCGTATGGGAATAAGTTGCCGAAACTAAACGGCTCTGAAAAACCTTGTGTACCCATTCCATACATTCCTAATGCATTAATTCCTAAACCTGCTAGTCTTCCGAAGTTACTCATGGACGGCGTTGTAGTTGTCTGTGTTTGAGTGCCGGGGACCATGTAACTTGGGAAACCTTGCAACCCACCCATATAAAATTGTAACTGTTCATAAGGATATCTTCTTTGAGCTTCAAAGTCCTGATAAGCTAAATCCAGTCCTGCTTGCCCCATCTGTTGTTGTGCACCACCTATACCTGACAACATTCCTAGCTGTTGACCAGTCATTTGCTGACCTGTTGTAGTTAAGCCGGCTATTCCCTGTGCTGCTTTCATTTGATTTTCTAATTGTTTAAGATCCGCAAACTGATTAGACCTGTCCGCTGTGAGCTGTGCAGTTTGAGACGCAACGTCACCCTTTAATGCTCTGTCGGCATCAGACCTAAATATATTTGCACCTGTGGTGTAGGCTTGTGACAACGCTCTTGCCTCTTGATCCGCTATCCTGTCTTGTAAATTTTTCTGTGACTCAGCTTCTACAATAGCTTGTCTATCACCGCCAAACGCACCTGCTTGAACTGCTTTTGCATCTCTGTCCTGTCTAGCAATGCTATCTGTCCTGTAAGCTCTATCCCTAGCTCTGTCAAGAACGTTTCCAATGTATGGGTCCATGTATTGTTGAGCCGCATCACTGTCAAATCTTTGAGAATCAATTCCTCTTATTCCTATCTTGCTAGGATCAGAACCAGCTACATCCTGATACATGCCAACAGCATCTTGAAGATTTTGTTGACCGTATCCCTGAAGATCCCTAACACCTTGCATGTACTTTAATTGATCTTCAGTGAACCCTTGTATCCTAGGTAGACCATACTCCTGATAACCCTGTTCATATAAAGTGTCCAACTCACCCAAGATTTTTTTAATCTTATCGTAAAATAGCGGATCTACATCATCTTTAATTGTTGAAGTTGTTGTTTTAGCCACTTTTATCTCCTATGCAAAATTTGTTAAAGCGTTCATCCTGTCTCTCTCTAAACGCTTCACACCTGTTTCGTAATTACCACCGCCGTACATTTTTATCTGTTCGTTTGGTAATACATATTCTTTATTTGAAAGCATGAACGGACCAACCAAGTCGTCTTTAGGACCGCCTGCTCCTGTTACTTCGCCTGTGTCCCCTCTTGGCACATTAGACTGACCTCCATCTGCCATAAAGTATTTATACTCACCACCCAATTGACCATACATGTTTAGGGGAACGTTACCTGTCATGCCAGAAGTTCTAAATTTATTAAGATAGTCTTGCATAGACATTGGGTTTCGTTGAAAAAACTTTCTTCTTTTTTCTTCTTCTTCCTCCTCTGTTATAGGAGCTTGTTGTTGTGTTTGTGCCATTCTCATTGCTCTATCTCTGTCTAAATTACGTTGCCTTTGACCTTCTTGATAAAAAGCTTCTGATTTTTGTTTATCAGCTTCCATGTCAGCAATACCCTTCATGGTCAGTCTGCCTTGGTCATCAGTTTCATATCCTAAAAATTTACCAACAGGATTTCTAATTAAAGCCATACCCTTTTGAAGAAAGTTTAAATCTTTTATGCCACCTTCTTTACCTTCTTCTATTTGTTTTTTAGCATCTGCAAAAGATGTTATGCCTTGTTTGGGTTGAGAGCCAGTATAAGCTTGTGTTGTGAATGCAGGAACTTTGCTTGAAGTGCCAACCATGTTGCCACCGAAAGACGCTTCGTCCATACCTGTCATGCCACTCAATTTATCTCTAGCCATATCAATTGCCTGACTGTAAGGCATACTTAAACCACTGTCGTCAGCGATTAAAATATACTCATCAGCTAAATTCTTAACCTCTTCGCTTGGTTCGCCTAGCGGCGGTCTTGCATCTGGAAAAAAATTGTTTCTTACCGCACCAGACTGTAAAGCAATATCCCTTATTCTGTCTGAATAGTTTGCACCAATAAATGGATTACCTTGGTTTAGTCCTAAACTATCTCTGTTACCTCTACCTAGAACCATTTGATCTAATTTAGTTAATGGATTGCCTAAATCTTGATCTAATCTTTCTTCAAATAAGTTTCTTT
>Ga0098043_1000478_pt1 | contig 14088 bp, 15 predicted proteins | sample 9B_taG_FD_92581 | JGI IMG/M metagenome (GOLD analysis project Ga0098043, IMG submission 92581) | Marine viral communities from the Subarctic Pacific Ocean - 9B_ETSP_OMZ_AT15188_CsCl metaG | ecosystem: Environmental > Aquatic > Marine > Oceanic | place: Subarctic Pacific Ocean | collected 2015-01-10 | reverse complement strand
TCTTCTTCTTCCTTTCGGAGAGTATTCACTTCATTCATTAGTGCATCCAACTCTTCCAGTGCTTTTTCCAGTTTGCTCATGTTTTTCACCTGTTTTTTGTCTTGTTTCAAAATATCAAATTTTGCTTCGGGGTTAATTCCTTTTTCGCAGATAGTAATTTCGTGTAGTTCTAATTTGCTTATTTCATTGTATTGCCCTAATTCTGGATGACTCTTCTTTATTTTTTGAATTGCCTGTCCTCCAATACTAAATGACCTTAATGAACCTTTTCTAATTCCTCGGTTAATTTCCTTTGCTTTTTCTATGTCGTCTCTTAATTTAATTACTACAAAGAATCCTACATCATCAACTTCGGTTTTCCATAACTTTCCGCTTTTGTCTCGGTATGATTTTATTACTTCTCCGACTTGAACATTTGAATGGTTTGTCATTACATTTCTAAATTTTGGATTTTCCATGTATTTATCTACTGCTTCGTTTAATGCTTTGAGTGTGATTAAATCATTTTGTTTATCTACAATTTCAATGCTTGCATATCCACCAATCATTAGGTTGTCGCTTTTTAGAATCCGAAACTCTTGTGGTTGTTCTCTCTTGAGTAGGAGGGACATTTCCAACAAACCTTCGTTATCAAATCAAGTATATAAGAATCTTGGTCAGCGAGGAATTTTCTTTTCGGAAAACTTGTCCTCATAGATGTTCCATAATCCCTCATCCCCTTCTTTATCGGCTGGTTTTTGCTCATATCCAGTCCAAGCCAGCCACATTTTATTTTTTCCAACGGGCAGGTATCGGACATGAAACTTGGTTTCAAACTTGTTTCCTTCCAAGAAGTATTCGTGATAGCCGTTCCTTTGAATTCCAAGTTTCACGGTTCCGCTATCCACGGTCTTTTCTTTGTCAATGTTTTGAGCAACCTCAGCAGGGTATTTTCCAGCCGCACCGAATAGGTCAAACATTTCTTCTTCGTTTTGGGTATCAATCACCCAATTGATTGTCTCGTCGCCAAGACTCATCACCATATTTAGGTTATCGTCTTTACGAGAATAGAGTTTAAATTGCCCTTCACGATACTTTTCTGGTGTTTTATATTCTGCTTTGAGCATAGCATATTTGTCTGTAAAATTAGAATCGCCTTGAATGCAATTTTGATATTCTTCTAAGGCTTGTTCTAATGGGGCATAATCTACACCATCAATTTTATTATTTAAGAAACTATCTAACACTGGTAATAACACATCACAATCTAAAGAATCTACGGCATCTTCTATAACCTTAACTTCTTCTTCATATGTTTTTCCCCAATTACCCTGTTCTTCTTCTGCTATATTATCACGAAAATTAGCATAAGTTTCATATTGGCTAGAAAGAACATCAAGAGTCTGTATTCTGTTTTCTTTGATAGCCTGTTTTAATTTTTCACAACATTCACCATCCTTATTTGAATAATCAATAGTAATATCTTCAATTTCCTTTTCTTCAGGTTCAGCATCTCTATGGATTAAAACTGGAGATTTTAAAAGTCTTTTTAGGATAGCATCTCCATGCAGTTTATTTTCTTTAAATTCAATATGTTCTCTTGCATTTGCCCATTCTTTAAGACCCTGCATGCCGCCATCAACGACTTCATTATAGAGGCTTCCGTGTTTAGCACTTAAGAAATTATGAACCTGTTTAACACTTCTTGGGCCATTGTCTTGTAAATAGTTTGTAATAGCAGTAGTTAAAGTCCCTGCCTTTGTTTTCATAATTTCTTCTGCTTGGTTTTTCCAATCGTCCAAATTAATGATAGCATTCTTAGACATAAGATTGTCCTCTTCAAACCCATAAACAGTAAATCCACCCATATCCGATTTACAAATAATGGTGGCTGTTCCATGTATGTGGTCAGTGATTGTTATTCCTTTCTTCAATCCCTCAATAGAATAGTTGAGAGACTTTTTAGTATCTTGTGCTAATAATTCTAAAGTGATGATTTTATCTGGATATTCTACTTCGGGAACTTCAATCACTTTTGCAGAATAAAGGGTATATCTATCTCCAGCATTTTTAACTTCGTCAACCTTCACACGAATAATTTCTCCCACATCAACAGAAATTTTTGTATTGAGAGCCTTACCCACATTCATGTATTTAATACCATTAACTTCTTGTGTAAATTTATTTTCTTCATCAACAGGCCCAATACCCACGGTGTAAGAATATAGGTTGCTTTTAGTTTTCTTCTTATCAAGAACGACAACATCTAAGTCCACAAACTTCTTCCACTTAATCCACTTGGGGTTTTTCTTTGTTCCTACATAATATGTGGAAGTAGCATCTTTGATAACAACTCCCTCGGAAGTAGGCATATCCATAATTTTTTCTGCATATTCAGCAATATCCTTTAGGGTGTCTGCTCTACGAGTATCTTTCTTTGAGGGGAACTTAAGAACATCGGCGGAATGCTGAGCATAATTGTTGAACATGATTGTCATTCTGTTTTCTAACTCTTCATCAAGAAGTGCTTGATTCTCATGTCGCATAATGTCAAAGACATGACACTTGAGAGTAGCCTTCGGATATTTATTTTTGAAAACATGTGCTATCGTGTCGGCACGATGTAGGGCTTCTTCCCCATCAAAAAGAATTAACTCGGCATCTAAAATACAATCACCGAAATGCTTTGCTTTCAATTCATCAGCAATATTCTTACATTTTTCCGTGATTAATTTTTTATTATATGAAAATATCTTGATATTGTTATCAATTTTATGTAATTGTATTCTCATACCATCATATTTTTCTTGAACAAACCATTCGCCACTGAAACCTTTTAGTTCATTAATATCATCAATATCAAAGATACGATACATTGGTTTATTGGGAACAATAAAATCGGTTAATGATTTTTCTTCTTCCGATTTCTTCTCTTTTTTGATTTCTAAAGACTTTGCTTCTTTTTGAGGGTCTAAGCCCTCAATCTCTCTCAAGTCGTCTAATTCTTCCTTATCATATCTTGAAAGCATAAGGAGTTCTAACATCTCCATAGCAGATTCAACAGCCTTTTCAACGCGTTTAGAATCTTTTCCATCCCCGTAATGCTCAATAATATAGAGGGCTATATCGTCCACCTCTAGGTCAAGTCCTTCTAATCCGTAAGTAATATCGTCAGGTTGTATGTCTTTGATTGCATAAACCTCTTCGGGAAGAGGTTCCTTATCCTCTCGCAGGGCATAATGCACAAACTTAACCATTTGCTCCGGCCTATCGAGTAAGGCTTCCAAAACCTTACCCTTGAATCTTTTAGCGAATGGGTCTTGTACCAACTCCGAGGCATAGCGAAGCATCTTGATGCCTTCGTATAACTCCTTTGCTCCAAGGCTTGAAGGGTCTTTAATATCGTTGTTCTCAATGAGTTTTTCGGAAATGTAGTCTTTCATTTCATTTCCTGCGGCATCTAACTCATTATATGATTCAATGATAGTCTCAACGACACTTCTCCAACGACTCCCATACTCTTTGGGGTCATTGGCGGCAGAAAGGTAAGCCACTCTCGTTTTCTCAAACAGGCGAAGGATTTCCTCCGAAGGACGCTTATCCTTCTCAATGTTTGAGAGGCGCATTTAATCGCCTCATTTGAACTCGGTGGTTTCGCCAGCCTTTCCGTAGCCCGAATGAGTTCCCTCTTGATTCTCAATTTTGGTCTTATCCTTCTCGGCTTTTGGTCGCTTTACCTTGACCTGTTCCATTCTGTCATCTTTTTCATCGGGTAGGCGGTTTCCTTCCATGGATTCACGGAGTAATTCCTTTACCTGTCTTGCTTTCTCAACAGTCATTGAAATGATTCTCTCTTCCCTTTTCACTCTTTCTGGCATTATTACTGGCCTCCATATTTCTTGTTAAAATCTACAACAGTCATGCCCTTATCTGACAAATCTGCTATAAGTCTTGTCAATTCAGGCATATTCTTTTCTTGAGCAACTTGAGCCATAGTTTTAGGAGAACCATCTGGATTTGTTAAAGCAGTATCAAGAAGTGCCCGTTTAATTTGCGGGGTAATAGAATCCTCTAGTACATGAAAATCAAAATCTCCCTGATAACTACCTTGTCTTTTTCCACCTGCATGGGCTATGGGTTTGTATTCTTTTAATATTTCTTTCCAACTCATTATTGACCACCTGCTCTTTCAACCATTTTATGAATGTCCGACCATTCCATTGATTCAACATTTACATTTGAGGAAGCCCCTAAACTATCAATCATAGGGGTGGGGCTTTCTGCCAAAACAAAGCCAGACTTCATCAGTAGGTTATCTTTGTTATAGACCGCCTTCTCAAGACTTTCAATCTTTTCGGAAAGAGCCTTGATAATTTCAAGCATCTCTTGGTTAATCGTATTTTCTTCGGACATTTCAATCATCTCTCTTTTTTTGCGGATAAACTAAATCACGAAGTTGTCGGTAAAGCAGTTCATACTCCTTACGAAGTTTCGTAGCGGTGGCTACAATATCAATGTTGCGCTCATCCATTGATTTCATCTTCTTGTTGAGTTTCTTATCGGACTTGGTAAGGTCAAGTTCCCGAAGAGTCTCAATCAGTTCGCCCAACTTGGTGAAGTCTTGACCAAAAAACTCCGTGGGTTCGGCGGCTTGAAGAGTCTTCTTGAGTCTCTTCTTTTGCTTCCCATCCAGCGAATCAAGGATTTTCTTAGGTGGTGCAATCTTCTTTTCAATGGTAAAGTTTTTACCTTCTTCATAATAGTCCCATGTCATTAATATTCCTCCTCTTTTTCCATAAAGTCTTCTAAAGTATCAATTTGAGTTTCAAGAAATTCATTCTTTTGTTCAATCTTATAAGCCATGCGAATAAACTTGTCCATTTCTTTAATTAGTTCAACTGCTTCTTCATCGGAAAGAAGAGGGGCAAACCTTTCTTCGCTGTTTAAAATCACCTTCAACTTTCCTTTTTCCTTCTCTTTATCCTGCTGTTCTTGGGAAAGTTCACCGGCAGGAGGATTATTGCTTAACATCACCTTCATACCTAATTCAGTAAAGGCACCAACAACAGTTAGGTCAATCAGTTCCTCTATTGCAGAAGAATACTCTTCCTTTTTTCTGCCTAATTCCCTTAGTTTAGGATTTAATCTATTCAACAGTTTCCCCGAATTTCTGGTTAAGGTAGCCAAAGATAAGGCCTCCTCTCTAAAGTTTTTAACTTCTTTATTGTATTCCTTTCTGTTTTTAATTCTTTTTTCTACATCTCTTATTAGGTTTAAGTCTGGCTTTTCCTTTTCTTCTTCCCTAACTATCTGCGATTCTAATTCCTCTATTGCATAAATTTTGTAATCAGAGCCTCTCTCTAAGGACTCCATAGCGGATTCAATTTCTCCTAAGAATCTAGCGGCGTCTCTAATAGTTTCTCTGACCTCTTTTTGTTTTTCTTGTTCTTCGTTGAGTAAATCTAAGATTTTCTTATTGGCTTTAGCAAGAACCCTTTCCTCTGCCGAAGTAGGATTATCCAAATCAATATCGCCTTGGGCGACTCTAGTTTGAACTTCCTTTCTTCTCTTTCTTTCATCTCTTGCTGCCTGTAAAGCCTCTCTATTATACAAGGATTTAATTTCGGGTAATTGCTGTTTAAAAGATTCTCTTGCTAAGACTTTGATATTTCCTTTCTTTTTCTTCAATTCATCCATTAATTTATCTTGGGATTGTAATGTGATGTCTAATTGTTTTAAGTTGCCTTCAATTTCATTCCTTTGTCCACGAAGAGTTTTGTACGCTTCTGCCAACTTACGGGAATTGACATCTGTTTTCTTCCTTCTCATCCCACTAGCGGTAAATGCATCCCCAAAGCCCAAGGAAATTTCTTCTTCCCTTTGCCTTCTTGATTCTTCTTTTTTCTTTCTTGCTAATTTTTTTGCTCTTGCTATGTCTGCACCTCTAATTTTGGTGTTTTTAGCATTCTCTGGTAAAAAATTATGACGATTATAATGGAGATAAAGAAAGGCCTTTTCAAAAGTAAGAGTTTCCCCATTCTTGTCTTGAAACTCATCGTATGTTTTGCTGGCTAATTCTTTATACTTTTCAAAAAGTTCAGTAAGGTTTATTTCGGGATTCATTTCAATTTTCCGTTCTTTATCCTTTGCTGTCCTTTTTGTTGCGGTTGGTGCAGTAGATTCGCCCTCGGAAAAAATATCAAAAGACTCGTCAATTGTTAATTCTTCTTCTCCTAATTCTTGCCCTGTTTTCTTAGGCGCAGGTGGAACTTGGGGTGGAAGAATAACATCTCCATTTTCTTTTTTCTCAGTAAATTCATAATTTGATAATAAATCAAGGTTTTCCGAAAGGCTGAGTGCTAGAATATTGTAGGCAGAAGAAGATTTCTGCCTGTCAATAATTCTATTGTAGGCAGTAATGTTTTCAAACTCAAAACCTGTTGCTTTGCTATCATCAACAATAATTTTAATATTTTCCGATAACTCAGTAAGAGGCACTAAGGCTCTCTGTGCAAAACTAAAATTGTTGAAGAGGGCTTTATACCGCCGATACATTTCACGGCTTGTGTCTTCGCCCGTCCCTGTTTCTAACCTTTCCCTCTCTTCTCTCTGTTCTCTTTCTTCTCGCTCTTTTTTGGTTTCCGCTTTGCGGAGAAGAAAGGCCAAAAACAATCACCACGGAATGTTTTCTGTTCGGCCTCTTCTTTTAGGAGGAAGAGTGATAACATCGGGAATATCTCTACTTGAAGGTGCTGGTTTTGGAGTAGTGTCCATAGGAATACCCGCAATATCCAAATTCTTTTCCACCTTTCTACTCATGGCGGCGTTTTGATTCAATGTCTTAACTTGTGCTAACTCTTTGCGTAGTCGTATTTCCTTTTGCTTCATATCTTCTGTCATAGTGCATCACCCAAATCTCCTTTAGTTTCAACTAGAATGTCAATGATTTCCTGTGAGGACATTCCCCCAATTTTATCCATAAAAGCGTCCATCAAATCTGTTCGGGTCATTTCTGCTAATCTCTCCCTTTCTTCTTTGGTTGATTCCTCTTCATATTGAAACAGGTCTTTTTCGTCCAAAGCCTCATCTTTAACATCTAAGTCTCCGGCAGGATTCCCTCCCTTCATTCTAGTTTGGACAGGTCTTTTGGTTTTTCCAGTCATGACCTTTTCAGGAATTTCTTTTCCCCCGCCAAGTTTCCCTTTTCTATCTCTTGCCGCTTTAATAATTTCTTCCCAATTACTCATCATGGAATCCTCCTTTCGTTTCTTGTATCAACATTTTGGTTTCCAGCCTCTTGCGGTAAGCCGGACATTCGCTTATCTGGCCCTACGCTCATCCTGCTTTTATTTCTTGTGGCTGGTGGATTTTCTTGGGGCTTTGAACCTGCGCCTTCTGCAAACATTCTTGTTTGTTCATCTAAATCTCTTTGGTCTAAATTTGAACCTGCTAAGGGGTCTTTCTTTGCTGGCTCTCCCCCAGTTTCAGTAGGGGTTTCTTCGGGTTGAGGCTCGGGCTTCTTGAAAGTAAAGTTCCCGTCTTCGTCCATTTCAACTTCAAATCCGAGATTCTTTGTTGATGCCGCAATATTGACTTCAATCTCACGCTTACGAAGAACAGCAATTTCATCCTCTTCTTCACTCGGAGGTAGTTTTAAGTCCCAGTCGGTGATGCCAAATTGCTTTGTTAAAAATGGGAAAACATAATTGTTATAGACATTTTGAGCCATTTGAACTGCTCTGTTCGTGACCAAAATTTGCATACCTTCATTATTCAAACCACCGCTTGTGGTGTTGTCAGCCATGAAAACTTTGCTTACACCGTAGAACGCAGAAATCCTATCTCTTAAATCGTCCTTGACGGAGACATAATCCATTTCCTTGAGACTGTCCATGAACTTAATCCACTCAACAGAACCCTTTCCTCCTTCTGCTTCAATTCCCATAACAGGAATAAAATGCGGGTCTGTCTCCATCTTTTCTTTAACAGAACGCCAAAAGGAACGCATTGAATCCATATTGCGGGTCTGCACTGCCAAAAGACCCCTCGGCATACGGCTTTTAGTGTATGAGGAATTAACATAATTCTCCATAGCAAGAAGAGTTGTGATGTGATTATAGAGGGTGATGATAGGCGATAGTCCATAGAGTCGGGAAGGGCTATACTTGCTGAAATGAAGCACCTCTCCTTTGATAAAATACTGGTCTTTGCCTCCAACCCGATTCACATAATGAACAGGGTGTAGAGTGCTTCCACATTCCTCACAGGTTTCATGCGGTTCCATAGCCAAAAAATTTCGGTGATTAACACAAGTAAAGCCCTTTGTTCCTCTTTGCCCTAATTCATCAGAATAAATAGCCATTGATACAGGGTCGCCACGATAAACTTCTTTAATTCTATGCATTCTAATTTTTTGATTTCCATCAATAAAATATTCTTTAACAAGAACAATATAAGCATCATCCATAATGTTAAGGTCATCTTCTAATTCTTTAAGAACATCAATAAATAATTGTTCTGATTTATTAACATACCCCTCAATAAAGGCCTCTGCATACTTTAATTGTTTAACATCGGGAATTTTGAGGTTAGTGCTTCCGCATCGAGAACATTCCTTAACAGGTCTTTTATGTTCCTTTTTACAATCATTACACCTTGCTTCGTATGCCTTTTCCCAAACATAGCCTCTTCGGAAAATCTCTTGTTTAAGTTGTGTTATACAAGTTCTAGCAATAACAGAATTTTGAACGATGTGATAAATAATAGGGGCTGTCATTAGGTTATTCTGTTGTCTTTCTTGAATACCTATATTGTAAATTGACCTATCTTCTGGTTTAGGAGTTGTTCTCCTAAATAAATTAGAAAAACTGAAACGGCGTTTCTCTTCAACCATGCTCGCCGCCCTCTCTCTTGTGCCTACGAGGAAGCCTCTTTATCAACATGCCCCTTCTTCTCCGAACACTAGTATGGTTTTGCCCAATTTCGGGCTTGGTCTATTTGACATGTCAAGCAAAGGTCGCTTATTCTGTTGGATTTTTTACATTTTCTGCAAACAGTAGCATACCTAATTCGCTTTGGTAGTTTGGTTCTTACCTTGTGTTTGAAAATATCGTAGTGTTGACGAGGCACTACAACCCTCTCCTTTCATCTCGGAGTCTTTTTTGTTCTTCATATTTAGCGGCCCTATCCCTTCGCATTTCCTTATCCCTAACATGTTGAGCAGATGCTTGTCTTTGACTACGAGTTTTCTTTTTTCCTTTCTGTTTTTTTCTTGGGTCTTGGCCCTTTTTTCTAGTCCGTGTTTTTATTCGGGCAATCGCTCGCTCTTGCTGTTCCTTGAATTTCTTTTCTTGTTCCTTTTTTCTGTATTCAGCATCGGCCTTAGAACGCCCTTCTTCTTGTAAAGCATCAAATTCTTCTTTAATTTTTTCGGGAAGGCTTTCAAAATTATTCCACCATACCTCTATCTCATCCGATATTGCTTTTTTCTTATCTCTATTTTTTTCATTGAGATACCTCTTATCAAGTTCAAGCAATTCTGCAACATATTCTTCTGCACTCTTTTCCTTTTTTAAAATATTAAACCACATTTAGCATTTCCCCAATCTGTTCTAAATTATTTTTCCGTCCATATCTAATACAGTCCCATCGGGTCTAACTTCGTGATAACTAAAAGAATTGACTAGCCAACCCGTAGAATCACTAATCCAATCAAGAAGGGCATCTACTATCTCTTCGCTCATTGAACCTTCATCAATGCCCAATTCTTTAGCAGTTATAGCCATTTGTTGATAGGTTGTATCTAAATCATCTTGTTCATGTTCATCGGTATCATAATCAACCTCAGTAATCACAAATGTTCTTTCTTGTTGTTTGATGATTGTCCCAATTTGTTCCAAAGAATCCATCACAGACATTTTACAGTTATCAGTATATTTCTGAATATCATCAAGTACGATGTTTTCCTTAGACCAATCAAACCCTACATGGTCTTTGTGATTTTCCCACTTCATCAATTTAAAGATTTCGTCGCAACGGCCTTTATACCAATCTGCCTTTTTATACGACTTTTTCATACGAATTAATTCTAATAATAGTTTAGCATTGCCCTTCTTTAATCGGAAATGAGGTAAGCACTTTGTTAAAAGACTGGCTACATCTCCTTGAGAATAAAAATTTAACCGATTGATAAGGCGAGTGTCCTGTGGTGATTTTTGGTCAAGGTGCATACGACCAAAACCAATTGACTTATACATCTCTTGCATGAAAGCCTTCCCTCTTTCTCCCGTAGCAACCAAGCCAACTCTTGGGTTCATTTTGCGGTCAAGAGTAATATAACCGTCCGAGTCAATAAATGCCGCCGTGTATGCCCAAATGTTTTTCTTAATTTCATTGGGTATTTTGTAAAAAGCCCCATCAATTGAAACGATACCCAACTTCTTAATTTCATTTGAAATAACCTTTGGGCTTGAGGCTTTATGTAAATCGGTAGGCATCATGTCGTGAATCATTCTTGCGCCGATGCCGTGGTTTTCACAAACTGCCTTGAGAATAAACTCTCTCTGTTTTTCTTTCTTTGATTTCGTTAAGGACTGATTCGTAATTTTAGTTAGGCTTTCCCTAAAAGACTTCTTGGCCTTTCTCATTTCTTTTGATAATAGAGCATAGTTCTGACCATAGACCATATCATTTTGTTCTGTTTCTGCTTCCCAGTATTTACAGAGAGAATCAATCACCTCCCTTCTCTGCTCTAACGATTTCATTTTGTGCAACTTTCGCAAGTCTTTTTCGTTAAAACGCATTTTAAGAAGAGGATTCTTGTATGGGGCGACCCAATAAATTGAATCAATGCACTTAAATAAATGGTCTGAATAGGCATCTATCATTGTGTCAATTGCCTTAGTCATACTATCTCTATTGTCTCCCTTCAACTTTCTACGAGACATTCTCATTTGCTTAATGAGGTCGGGTATGTTTCGTTCCTCTACAACATATTCTTGAGGGAAGTCATTAAGCATCTTCCTTGCTTCGCTTGCGTTGATTTTTAATACATCACATAACTTGTTGATTTCATCGTACTCGGACATAATAAAGTCCGAATAAAGAGTCTTAGCCAACATTTTTTCTTCGTCTGGCTTAAAAAATTCTTCTCCCGCTTCTTCGTTTGCAGATTGTCTCACCTGCTTTTCGCGTCTTTTGAGATTCGCTAACCTTGCCGCATTCTCGGAGATTTTATCATACTGTTCTGCGGAAGGCATAATATCACCTCAAAAGTTTAAACCGATTCCACGGTAGCCTGTTCTTACAGGCTTCGCTTCCTCAAAGATGCCCAAATCGTCAAGCAGTATGAAGTTATCGTTGGCTTGATATGTAGCGGCATTTGCTAATGCAAGGCTCATTACCATGTCGTCATGCGCTCCTATTCCCTCAAACTTCCCTCGTTCCGTGATAGCAAACATAGACAACTCCTCAATCAAAGTAGAGGAAACCTTTCTGCTTTCTTCATTTCCATACGGAAAATTCATCTTATTGTTTTCTAAAGTCATTTGTAAATTAAGAATGATTTCTTGTTTCTTTCTTCTGGTCGTGTTAAAGTCATGGACATTTAAATCAGCGACTTGGCGCAATTCTTGAGTAAATGATTTAGCAAAGGTATTCGTTTCAAAGAGAATAGCCTCCGGTCTAAATATCTGCCCAATAATTTTAACCTTCTGTATGTTTTCTCTAAACTGAACATTCTTTGCCCTATCAACATATATAATTGATTTATTTTCGTTTTCATCAACCTCAAGAACAGTAATTACATTGTAGTCGCCATCTGTTGAAATAGCAGGGTCAACCCCGACAAAATATTTATACCCTTCTCTTTTCATTGGCCTTAAGACTAAATCTTTATTCTTTGCCGCATCTAAATATTCTGGATTGAATAAGGAAGTACCTGTTGAAATCGGAACGCACATGTATTCCCGTGTAAACATCATTGAGCCAACTTCTGCTTTACGAGCCATCAATGCTTCATAATTCCAACGGTCAGGCCATAAGGGTTCATTGAGAGAATTTAGGCATGGGTATGTTCTAACTGTATATGCGGGGTTCTCTGCAAGTTGTTGGTAAATATCTGTATAAGAGAACGGAGTCCCAATGACACGGAGAGAAGCGGTATGGTGAAGCGTAGGAATCATATCACCATAAAACCAATCGGTCACCTTTTGAATACCAGTCATACTGAATTCTTTTAGAGGGTCATCAATGACAATTTCTTGAGGGTGCAAACCACGAATCTGCGAGCCTACGGAACGCTCAAGGATTTGGTTTCCATTGGTGAGAGTAATGTTTCCGATAGCCCACCCCCTTGCAGGTTTGAATTTTTTGAGCATTGGGTGGGTGAACATTTTGTCAATGTCTCTCATGTGAACGAGGGTCTGCTTTTGGTTAGATGAAATGTAAAGCATTTGGTATGGGGGTTCTTCAAAGATTAACTTCCATACAACCCAACTGTGCATGAACACCGATTTTCCGTGGTCGCGTGAACAGATGATAACTGTTCTTTGGGTGCTGTTCATTAATTCATGCCACTCTTGAATGTAAGAAGGAAAGTCAAAGCCAAGAACATTTTGAAAGAAATAGGGAAATGAGTTTTTGGATAACTTCATATCCATTTCATGTTCAAAGTTAAATGTATCTAATTCCATTATGAATCCCTCCTTTTTCTTTCTTCTAGTTCCATAGACCTCTTTTTTCTTCTTTCTTCTAGTTCCTTTGCCATTTGCTTACCTTCGGACACTATATCATCTACAATATCATTATAGTCATACTCAAGGTCAGTATCTTGGCTTATTGCTATCCCTTTAGGAGCATTTCTTTCAAGTCCCGTTAATCTATCTATTACTGAGTTTATCGGGCCAAATCGTAATGGTTCATTCGGTGCTTCTGTTCTATATGCTTGAATTTCAAGAACTAGGGATTCTTCAAGCCATTCTCTCAAATAACGGTCTTTAAAACTATTTGCTGCGGATATTAACTCTTCTATATTTTCTCTGTCCTTTTCATATTTGTCGGCTAAAGCCTTTAAATTACCTAAAGAAATTGATGCTCTAAAATCGCCCTGCGTTCCACCCATCATCTGCCCCCTGTGCGTTTCTTCGTGTATGATACTTCTTAGCGCACTATCAAAATCAAACTTTGGGCCTAAATATATTTCATCGTCGGGAGGGCTATATGCCGCCGCTCTCGGAGACATATTCCTATCAAAACGAATTTTGATAATATCAAACCAATTCATCACGAATCCCTTGCACTTCTAAAAATATTCGCAAAGGCTCCTTCAATATTAGAAACTCTTGCATCAAAACCTAAAAGTAATCTCTTAAGTTCTTCTAAATCAACATTCTCTCCTCCGACAAATTCATACACGATTTCTTTCATGTCGTTAATTGTGTCGGCCATTTCGCTCAATTGCTTAACCAACTCTCGGCCATCTTGTTTTAGCCTTTCATCTGTCATCTTACGAACCATTTTTACGACCCCTTCTTCCATTTCTTACTCTTTGACTTAGTTTTCTTCGGACTCCATTTTACCTTATCAGCCCAATATGCCGCAGAGAGTTTTCCCCTCTTGATGTTCTTAGCATGGCGAGATTTGAACGCTTTACGCTGTCCAGCAGTTTGATTTGTTTTTACTCCTTGTTGCCCAAAGCGAATTGTCTTGGCTTTCTTTCCTTCCCTTGCTACAACAATATGAGATTTTTTAGGGTGCTTTGGTGTTCTTTTTGGTTTGTTAAAGCCCGAAACTCCTGCTCTTTTAAGACGAGGGTCTTTCTTTCTTTTGAGAACATTTTGCCAATCATTCATAAGCATCACCTAACATATAGCCTATTTTCTTCCCTGCTTGAATATCACTTGGATAATGACTTCCCATTTGCATTCTTGATAGTGAGATTTTATCAGCCATCGCTTTGAGTTCTTTCTTCTTTTCGGGGAACTTTTTGCCTAAGACTCTTTCCAGTCCATGCGCTAACATAGAGTGTCCACTGGGAAACGCTGGTGTGTCGTCTGTTTTAGTCTTTGTTGTTGAAATTTTGTCAGAGATTTGATATGGGCGTGGCCGCAT
>Ga0098043_1000477_pt1 | contig 14099 bp, 11 predicted proteins | sample 9B_taG_FD_92581 | JGI IMG/M metagenome (GOLD analysis project Ga0098043, IMG submission 92581) | Marine viral communities from the Subarctic Pacific Ocean - 9B_ETSP_OMZ_AT15188_CsCl metaG | ecosystem: Environmental > Aquatic > Marine > Oceanic | place: Subarctic Pacific Ocean | collected 2015-01-10 | reverse complement strand
TAACAGTTGTCAGCGGTATATCAGAGCAATCGTTTAACTTTACACAGGTCAGCACGGCAAGCCTGATTGCTCACGGCCTGATAAACATCAACACACAGTTTGATCAAACAACAGTCGGTATCAGAATTAGAACCGACAGCGCCACGATGGACTTTGCTTTTGATCAGACAACCGCCGCTAATCTTATTCTTACTGACGCAGCAGAAATTGTCGCTGTTTTTGTAATGACTGCAAATGGTGCATTGTTATGGGAAAGGGTGGACCCCGGAACCACCTCAAACTGGTCTAACATCACTCATACTGGCGATACATGGACAGAAATTTCGTACGGTGGTACAAGTGATACATGGACACAGATGGTGAAGTAAATGGCATCTACATATACAGACAACAGCGGTATTGAAAAGCCCAATACTGGAGAGCAATCAGGCACTTGGGGCAACACCACAAACACAAACTTTGATATTATTGATCGTGTTCTTAGTGGTGTGGGCGGCATTACGCTATCTGGGACAACTCATACACTTAGCACCTCTGACGGCTCGTTAGCGGATGGGCATTATAAGGTTTTGGTTTTGGGTGGCTCTCCATCTGGGTCAAATACAGTTACAATCACCCCAAATGATCAAGATAAGTTGTATCTTGTTCACAACAATACAGGCCAATCAGCTATTTTCACACAAGGTTCGGGGTCTAATGCAACTATTGCAGCGGGTGCTTTCGCGTGGATTTTTGCAGATGGCGAGGGGTCTGGTGCAGCGGTTACAAAGATGACGGTAGACACAGCGTCTATCGAAGACTCGGCTGTTACAACGGCTAAAATTGCAGACAACGCTGTTACCGCAGCGAAGCTGGCTGACACTGCTGTCTTTGCATCAGGGACTAAAATGCTGTTTCAGCAAACAGCCGCCCCAACAGGATGGACAAAGGACACGAGCAATAATGACAAGGCCCTTCGTGTTACCAGTGGGACTGTAGGGACGGGGGGATCTGTAGCTTTTGAGACTGCGTTTGCTAGCCAGACTCCATCTGGGTCTGTTAGCTCATCAGTTAGCGGTACGGTGGCTAATCACACGCTTACCACCAGTCAGATCCCATCTCACACCCATACAGGAAATGTTGATCTAAGGACAAACTGGGAATCTGGGACATCCAGTCAATCTCCTGTCGGAACAGGAGATGCTAGATACGATGGGTCCGGTTCAAGCCCCTCGTTTACCACTGCTGCCACTGGCGGCGGCGGCGCTCACAATCACGGTTGGTCTGGGTCTGTTAGTTCATCTTTTTCTGGTAGCGCAATAAATTTAGATGTTCAGTTTGTAGATGTGATTATCTGCACAAAGGATTAGTTATGAAGTTAGAGGTAAAACAGAACTGCCCTCTTGATGGCTTCAATCCATGTAAACAATTTGATTGTGCTTGGTTTATGAAAATTGATGGCACCAATCCAAATAACGGCAAGCCTACAGAAGAGTGGGGCTGCGCCATGGCATGGCTGCCCATTCTTATGATAGAGAATGCCCAACAATCTCGTCAGACTGGTGCTGCTGTAGAATCTTTTAGAAATGAGATGGTAGAATCAAACAAGATTCAGCAGGCTATTTCAGCTTTAACCGCGAGATCTAATCATAAAATGTTGGAGGTGTAATGTGCCTCTTCAAAAATTACAATTTCGCCCCGGTGTAAATCAGGAAGTTACCTCCTACTCTAATGAAGGTGGCTGGCGTAATTGTGACAAAATAAGATTTAGAATGGGCTATCCAGAAAAGATGGGTGGCTGGGAAAAGTACGCATCTTCTACATATTTGGGGTCTGCAAGGGCTTTGCATAATTGGATAGCACTAGATGGATCTAACTATCTGGGTGTAGGAACGCATCTCAAATACTATATAGAAGAAGGTCAGGCATTTGCAGATATAACTCCTATAAGATCTACCACTGGAGCAGGAGATGCTACATTCTCTGCAACCAACGGAAGCTCTATAATCACCGTTACAGACGCATCTCACGGCGCTGTTGAAAATGATTTTGTAACCTTTTCAAGCGCAGCCTCTTTGGGCGGCAATATCACTGCAACCATCCTCAATGCAGAGCATCAAATTACTCAGATTGTAGATGCCAACACATACAAGATAAATGTAAGCGCTACAGCGACCGGTTCAGATTCATCGAATGGAGGCAGCAATACTGTAGCTGTTTATCAGATAAACGTGGGCCTTGATACGGTTGTGGGAGGAACTGGTTGGGGTGCAGGCACATGGGGACGAGGCACATGGGGTTCGGCAGAGCCTAATGGATTGACCACGATAACTGAAATTAGGCTGTGGTCGCATGACAACTTCGGTGAAGACCTAATAATTAATCCAAGAGACGGCGGCATATTTTATTGGGACAGAACAAACAATCTATCAACTAGAGCGGTAGAGCTTTCCACTCTATCTGGGACAAAGACAAGCGTTCCTACGATTGCAAAGCAGGTTCTTGTTTCGGATCAGGATAGGCATGTTCTTGTATTTGGATGTGATGATATCGGGGCTAACTCAGGAGCGACACAGGGCAACGGGATTCAAGACCCTCTTCTTATAAGGTTTTCAGATCAGGAAAACCCCATAGATTACTTCCCCACTAGCACAAATACAGCAGGGAGCTTGCGTCTTGGTTCTGGCTCTACATTTGTTCAAGCGGTAGAGACTAAAAGAGAGGTGTTGATATGGACAGACACGGCTCTTTTTTCTATGAGATTTATCGGTCCGCCATTCACCTTTGGTCTACAGCAGCTTTCGTCTAACATCACAATTATGGGTCCAAACTCCGCCATAGCCACAGAGGATGTGGTTTATTGGATGGGTATAGATAATTTCTATAGATATGCCGGTCAGACAGAACAGCTTCAGTGTACCGTGAAAGAAAAGGTGTTCTCAGATTTTAACCTTGCACAGTCGGGAAAGGTTGTGTCTGGAATCAATTCTGAGTTTTCGGAGATATTCTGGTTCTATCCCTCGGCTGGCTCATCGGATAACGATAAGTATGTTGTTTATAATTACGGCCAAGACATCTGGTACTTTGGCGACCTATCAAGAACAGCTTGGCTGGACAGGGGGACAAGAACTTTCCCAGTAGCGGCTGGCGGTCAGTATTTGTATAATCACGAGCTTGGGTACGATGATGACGGTAGCGCGATGAACTCGTTTATTGAGTCTGCTGCCATGGACATCGGTGATGGCGAGAAGTTTACATACATAAGCAGGGTGATACCTGATCTTAGCTTTACAGGATCAACTAACCTAAGCAGCCCACAAGCAACATTTACCGTTAAATCACGCAACTTCCCCGGCGCTAGCTTCGACAACACCGCATCTGGGGTTGCAACAAGAACCGCATCGTCTCCTGTAGAGCTTTATACAAATCAATTATATCTCAGATCCAGAGGTCGTTCATTTGTAATACGGGTAGAGTCTGATGCACTTGGGGCTAAATGGCAGCTAGGAAGCCCAAGGGTGGACTCTAGAGAGGATGGTAGAAGGTAATGTCTTCTAATCAGATAGCCCCTCCAAGACTTCCTGAAGCCCCGCAAGAGTATTCTGTGCAGTACATGGCAGACCTGTTGAGGGCATTAGAGCTTTTTATATCGCAAGAAAGAAACCCCGGTGAGATGCGTGGAACGAAGATAACGCTTACAAATCTTCCTACTAGCGCAACGGGGTTAGAGAGCGGCGCTCTTTACAACGATAGCGGAACTGTAAAAATTGTATCATAGTACAAATTGACAGATTATGAGCAGCAAGCAGCTACAGAGCGAAAGCAAGTATGATCAATATGATATGGATGGTGACGGTATAGTCACTGATGAAGAACTTGAGCATGCGAAGGAAATAAAAGAGACGGAAAGAAATTTAAGAAAGAGTCTAGCCCAACTTAGGATGGCAAGATTTACCTTAATAGGTATGGGGATTTTTACAGCAGCAATGTTCACCCCTTGGGTTTCAGTAGAGAGAATACAAGCGCTTTCAGAAATTTCGTCATTATTTTACATTTCAGGCGCAGGTATAGTTGGGGCCTACATGGGGACCACCGCTTGGATAGCAAAGAAATAGCTTAGGGGGATTTGTAAGCATGTGGGGCATAAATGACAGGACCAGCAGCTTACAGGCACAAATAAACAGGAGAAGAAGCAATGTTACAGGCGTTGATCGGACCAGTCACAGGGATTCTGGACAAGTTCATAGAGGACAAAGATCAGAAGAACAAGTTGGCTCACGAAATAGCGACCATGGCCGAAAGACAGATGCACGAAGCCAACATGGGTCAGATAGAGATCAACAAGGCAGAGGCGCAACATAGGTCTGTATTCGTCGCGGGTTGGCGGCCATTCCTTGGTTGGGGCCTAGCGGTTGCCATGATATGGCACTTTGTGTTAGCGCCAGTTACTATGTTTGGGTTTGCATATGCGGGCATGGAGCCACCAGAGCTTCCCACATTCGACATGGACAGCTTGATGACTGTTCTTCTTGGCATGCTCGGTCTTGGGGGTCTCAGGACAGTAGAAAAGGTCAAGGGGCTTACAAAATGAACAAAGATAAGCTACGAGAAGAAATAGCTGAGGACGAAGGGTGCAAATACGAAGTGTATTTGGATCATCTTGGTCTGCCGACATTCGGAATTGGCGCTCTAGTCAAAGAAAGCGACCCTGAACATGGGCAGCCTGTAGGCACACCAGTGAGTGAAGAGCGTGTGCGTCAGAGGTTTAGTTTAGATATTGCAGTTACCATAGAAGACTGCAAAATTCTTTTTGATGGGTTTGATGATTACCCTGAAGAGTGCCAAAGAATATTGGCAAATATGATGTTTAATATGGGAAGACCTCGTCTTTCAAAATTCAAGGGTATGAAATCGGGAGTTTACGCAAAAGATTGGAACAGGGCCGCCGACGAGATGGTCGATTCCAGATGGTATACGCAAGTCCCAAATCGTGCTAGAAGGTTAGTAGCAAGGATGCGGGCTTTAGCTGATTCAGAGGTGTAATCATGGCTTTACCACTGTTATTAGGATTGGGAGGTTCTGCTTTAGCGGGGGCTGGTGCTTTGGGTGCAATGACACCCCTTGTGGCTGGCGCTCTTGGCTCTGGCCTTGGCTCCTTGGCTCAAGGTGATGACCTTGGAACAGCCATAGGGACAGGAATGATGTCCTATTTTGGTGGTAAGGCTCTTGGCGGTATGTTCGGTGGTGGGGCAGATGCTGCGTCTGCGGCAAAGCCATTTAGCGCATCTGGGGTTGACCCTACAGCAGCTGCTAACTTTAATTTCAAAGATGTTGGTTTTACAGGAAGCCCTGCTGCGGCCAACCCATTTGGGGCGTCCCCTGTTGCCGCCGCCCCCACAACATCAGGAGGCATGTTTACTGATTTCTTAAAGCAGCCAGCCGGTGCAACAATCAAAAGCACTGGCCTTGAGGGTCTGAAGGAGACAATGAAAAATCCTTATGCTTTAAGTGCTGTAGGTACAACAGGCTTGCTTGAGGGAATGAAGCCACAGGGGCTGGATATGCCCTCAGATGATTACCCTGATATCCCTGAAGCAGACAAAGCAACGCGCAAGAGAAACCCGATACCACCCGGCTACAGGCCCGGCATTGACCCAGAGATGCCGTACTTCACCTATGCAGAAGGTGGTGAGGTATCAAAGCCTAACGACAAAGAGATCATCAACAATGCTGTTAACGCCATTAAGGGTTCAAGCCCAGAGCCAGAGAGGGCGTTGGCTATGTTTGTCTCTTCATATGGCGAAGAGGCCCTCAGAGATTTGGTTGGACGTGTACGCAGCGGCGAGTTTGATGACAACGCACAGACCACAGAGGGTATGATAGAGGGCATTGGAGACGGCATGGACGATATGATCCCAGCCACGCTTGAAGGAGAGCAAGATGTTGTCCTATCTGATGGAGAGTTTATCGTTCCTGCGGATGTGGTTAGCGGGTTGGGCAACGGATCGACTGACGCTGGCGCGAAATCCCTCTATGAGATGATGGACAGAGTTAGAGAAATGAGGACAGGCATGTCAGACCAGCCTGACCAAGTTCCACAGGATATGATGCTGCCAGCATGATGATCACAGCCGTCCCCATGGAAGGGGTGGACATTGTTTGGGATGATGTAACAAAGGTTTTGAAAGACTCTGTTGCTACATCCTCTGGTAAGTTTGAGATAGAAGACCTAAAAAAGGATTTGAAAGAGGGTATATTGGTGCTTTGGCTAATTATGGATGGCAGAGAGGTTGTTGCCGCTATAACAAGCCGGGTTATGGAATACCCCGGAAGAAGGGCCATGGCTCTTGATTGGGTCGGCGGCACTCAGATGAGGAAGTGGTTGCCTATGGCACTCAGCACGTTGCAAGATTATGCAACAGACTGCGGGTGTAAGCACCTAGAGGGATATGGGAGAAAAGCATGGGGCAGAATCCTACAGAGGTATGGATGGCAGCCTGAATACATAGCCTACAGGATGGAGCTAGGTAATGGGTAAGGGTAAGCAACAAACACCAGCGGATCAGACTGTCATTCAGTCTAATTTGCCTAAATATGTCAGACCATATTTTGAGCGCCTTCTTGACCGTACAGAAGGTGAGTCTCTGCGTGATTACGAGGCTTATGAAGGGCAGCGTCTGGCTGGAGAGGCTCAAGATACGCTAGACGCCAGAGAGAAAGCGCGTGGCGTAGCAGGCTCTGGAATAGCTGGCCTTCCCATGGCGCAAGGCGCAACAACCGCTGGCATTGGCCGCGCCCTTCAGGGCATGGGCTATCAGGCTGGTCAGTTCGATTCTGACGCGGCGGCACAGTATATGTCCCCTTACATGCAACAGGTGGTAGATGTCCAAAAAGAACGAGCTATTCTGGACGCTCAAAGGGCGGGGGCGGGTAGAGCCGCAGAAGCTGTTGGGCAAGGCGCGTTTGGCGGCAGCAGAGCCGCAGTCCAAGAGGGCATGGCGGGAGAGGCTCTTAACAGGCAACTCGCAGAAATACAGGCTTCGGGGCAGCAACAAGCATTTCAAGAGGCACAAGGACAGTTTGAGCGAGACAGAGCAGCCAGAGCAGATGCAGAAAGACTAGGTCTTGGCGCTGCTGAATTGGCTGGAGGTCAGGCTCGTGGCCTTGCTGACCTTGGTAGGCTGGCACGAGAAGGTGACATTGAGTCTGCTCGTTTGCTTGAGCAAATAGGCAAGGATGTCACTGGCAGAGAGCAGGCCGGTCTAGATCTTGCGTATCAAGATTTTGTCCGGCAGCGAGATTATCCAAGAGAGCAGCTACAGTTCCTGTCTTCAGTTCTGCGCGGCGTTCCTGTGCAGCCTTCGACAGAAACAACCACCATGCAAGCATACAACCCGATTCAACAGCTTCTAGGCACGGGTATATCTGCTCTTGGTCTGTATAAGGGGCTTGGCCAGTAATGAACATAATTGATGTACAAGACCAGCTAAAGAACTTCTCAGAGCAACAGCTTATTTCAGAGATGCAGATGCCATCTGGTTCTGCACCTCAGTTTCTTGTATTGAGTGAGATCAAGCGCCGTAAGCGCGTCCGTGATGACTTCATGAAGCGTGAAGCTGCAAGCCAGCCCACGGTAGCTGAAGAGGCCATAGCAGCCGCTGGTGTGCCTCAGAGTGGGGTTATGGGCATGTCTGAGGCCATGGCACCGCAAGCAGCAGTAGCTGAGGGTGGTATCGGCTCTGTCATGCCGCAATCAATGCGCCCACAAACCATGCCAGCCCCCACCGATGACGCTATTCCTATGCGCTCTGGTGGCTTGGCTCAGTTTGGTCAGGAGCTTTCTGGCAAAGTGTCAGAGGGTGTTGAGCCGTTCCTTGATGAGGTCGAGGGCATGGCCCAAGATCGTTTCGGAGTGGACGTAAGTGGTCCGTTGCAAGGGGGTATTGCAGACCTCTCCCAACCGTATTATGAGATTGCACGACAGCCTATGTTTGAGGATAGAATCCCGGGCTTTATGCAGCCCGGTTTTGCAGGAAGGCCATCCCCATTTCCTGCACTCCCAATCAGGCGCGGTGGTAAAGGTGGCCCACGCGCTGTTGCCTATAACGAAGGCGGCGTAGTAAGAGCGGCTAACGGTCTTCCTCTCGGCTTGCGTCAGAACAACCCCGGCAACATACGCCCCGGTGCTGGCTTCTACGGAGAGACAGGTCAGGGCGGTGGATACGCAGAGTTTGGCTCTGAAGATGAAGGTCTGAGGGCATTGGCTAGGCTTCTTGGCACATACAGCGATAAGTATGGCATCAACACCTTGCGTGGCCTGACATCACGATACGCCCCAAGGTCTGACAACGAAGAAAGCTTTGACAACTATATCTCGTATCTAGGCGAAACACTTGGAATGGACCCTGATGAAGAGTTCGATCTCAAGGGGCGTAGAGATGATATCATTCCTGCCATCGTGGGCTTTGAGCAGGGTCGTGACTACGGAGACAGGTACTCTGATGATCAGATAGCTCGTGCTATCAGGGCTGCTGGCACAGAGGACGAGGCAGAGATTGCAGGGATACTAGCGAGTGGCAGTGAGCCTAATCTTGCTAGTCGTGCATTGAGCGCGGTTGGAGAAGCTGTATTTCCTTCCGCAGAGGCGTCTGGCCCAGCGATGAGAGATGTAGGAACTCCTCAAGAGGAGTTTGATAGAATCCAATCTGACAGAGCTTCACAGTCTTTTGCAGATCAGGCATCTAGGTTTGCTCAATATCCACTAGAGATCTTTGGCTTGCCTGTTGATGATGACGCCCCCGGCTCTCCTATCAGTCTCTTTGGATCAGATGATCCAGAGCCGCCCACAATGATGGGCAGGACATTTGATGATGTTAAATCTGCCCCCATGGCTGAAGGCAGCGTGTTACCTGAAGATGATGGCGAGGCTTACGCTGGCGACGTTGACCGAAGCGGTGATGGCTATAACTTGATGAGAAAGAACGGCTACTCAGAAGAAGAAATAGCAGCGGCCAAAAAAGCGGGAGTACCTCCAGAGTTCTATGAAGCAAGAGACGCTCTTGGGGAGGATGGTGGCGTTTTATCTCAAGAAGGCTCTATTGACTCCTCTTCATTTGATCAAAGTGATATTCCTTTGCGCGACAAAAGCGGAACTGGGCCAGTGCTTTCTTACGAGGACATTGCAGAGGCGTATAGGTCCGCTGAAGAGTTTGGAGAAAGGGCTGATTATCAGGCAAGCCTTGATGAAGAAAGAGATAGCGATGATCTTGGCAATGCCCCTACAAAGCCAAAGACTGAGCCTGAAAAGAATACAGACAAAAAAGACACTCCAAAGGGTGGCGGAGACACAGCAGCCCCAACTGGCCTTGCAAAAGAGATAGCAGACCTTCAGGCAAAGCTAGAGAAAGACAGAGAGACAGACAAGTATTTGGCTTTGGCACAAGCTGGGCTGGCTCTTATGTCATCCAAAGACCCAACACTTCTTGGAGCGATTGGAGAGGCTGGCGTTTCTGGTCTAACCGCTTATCGCGAGGCACAAGATAGATATCAAGAAGGCGTTGTTGACTTGATCAACGCTAGAGCAAAACTGCAAAAATCTTCAGGAACAAAAACTGAGTTCACCGCAAATCAAATGTTGCAGCGAGCCAATGAGTTGAGAAAACTAATAGCCGATGGCATGGGGACAGAACAAGATAATATAAGAAACGCCTTCCTTGCTGATATGCTGGAGCAAAGAGCATTAAATATGGGTGGTGGCGGCTTGGGCATGTTTGATGTAGCCACTCAGGAGTAGACATGCCTATTACATACGTCCAAGGACAGTCAGGTAAGGTTTACCCCTTCAACATATCTGGCGTCTCTCCGAATCAAACGGAACAGCAAAAAATAAACGAAGTCCTCATTGGGCTTGGTGACACCTCTGCTGCCCCTGTGGATCAGGAAGAGGATAAGAGCGCCATAGGCCAAGCATTCGGCAGGGGTGTTGACACCTTGCAACTTGGCTTTGGCTCCGCTCTTGAGGGTCTTGGCAAGACAACTGGCGTTGAGTTCTTAGAAGAGTTCGGAGAAGAGGTTGTAGAAACAAACAAACAACAGCTTTCCGAATCAGAGCAATACGCCACAAGGCTTGATGATGTAAAAGATATCGGTAGCGGCCTAGATTTCTTTGGACAAACACTAGCGGAACAATCTACACAGTTGGGCAGCACCATAGCCGCCACAACAACTGGCTCTATGATCGGTTCTGCGCTTTTGCCGGGTATTGGCACCGTTATAGGTGGAGCGGTCGGACTGGCCGCCGGAAGTCTTCCGTTCTTCTATGGCATGAACCGTGAAGCCCAGAAAGACGAAAGTGGCACTGTTCAAAGTGAGGGGGTTGCTCTACTCACCGCCATACCGCAGACGCTTCTAGACTTTATAGCTGATAAAATAGTTGTTGGATCACTGCTCACACCAGCGATTGTTAAAGGTGGCGGAATATTTACCAGAGGACTTAAAGGCGTTGGTGTAGGCGCTGCCACAGAGGTTCCCACTGAAGTTGGCCAGCAAATGCTGGAAAGACTTCAGGCCGGTCAAGACTTAACAAGCGAAGAAGCTATAAAGCAATACAAAGAAGTTGCCGTAGCTGCCGGACTAATTGGTGGAACCGTGCGAGGAACAACTCAGGCATTCGATAATTTTGACAAAAAAGAAGAAGCAAAAAAGAGGGCGCAACTAGAGAAGGATATTTCAGATCTCAGGGGCGAGGTTCACAGGAATGCTGCTCTAGGCCAGAGGCGCATGCAAGAGGGCGAAGACGCAGAGGTCGCCCTTGATAAGATTGCTGCTGAGGGCATGAGTCTTGAGCAGAAAGAACAAAAGAGGCAACAGCAGCTTGAGAAAATTACTGCTGGTGAGGTTGAATACCCAATAAACAAGTTAGATGATTCAACTCAAAAAACAATTAAAGCAGCTAGAGCTAGAGCGTCTGCAAACAGATTTGCCCCTCAAAGCCCCAAGATTACGGTGGGAGAGCTTAGGAGCTTGCGCCTCAACAGCATAGCGGATGCCGTAGAGCAAAAGCAAAAGGGCGCTGTTGATTCCAAGCCAGAATCACATGCAACTGCTAAACGTAAGTTCAATCAAAAACAATATGATGCCGCTGTCAGTAAGGTTGTCGATGACGGTAAGGCAGATGTCGAAACCATTCAGGCTGCCGCTAAAGATGATGATGGGAATGATGTAGCTCCTAGCGTTGCAGAGGATATAAGAGATGAGATGATCGCCAATCGGGTCATCCGTCAGGCAGAGCCAAATGTATATGTGCCGCTAACACCTCAAGAGCAAGCAGAAGATGTAGCTTCCCCGTTAAGAAAAATTGTTGCTGAAGAGCAAAAAAGACTGGATGCGCTAAGAAAAGAAAAAGACAAACAGTTAGCAAAAGAAAAGAAGCTCAAAGATAACTGGAAAGCTACCCCAAGTCAGGAGAGGCAGCTTACAGAAAGCAAGGCTCGGAATGATGAAATAGACAAGGCGATACTTGCGTCTGAGCAACGAGCGCTTGGCTTACAGCGTCAGGTAAACACAATAGAATCAAGGACGGGGGCCAAAGGCGCTTTAGATCAGCAGCAATATACTCAAGAGCAATCAAACGCTGCTCTTGAGGCGGCCAGACTTGCCTCTGTTTCAGAGCAAACAGCAGAATACAAGGCAAACAACGAGCAGCTTGGCAAGCAGTTAGCGAAAGACCTCAAGAAGCTGGTTGGCGTTGATGTGGCATTGTCCATTGACCCAAAGGTTATAGAGACACCTCCGGGTCTAGTTGTAGAGGGTCAATACGACTCCAGCAAAAAGCTGATTGCCCTTGCCATGAGCGTCTATGATGTGGGTCTTACAGAGCAGCAAAGGCTTGCAAAGTTACGCGGTGTTTTGAACCACGAAGTAATACATGCTCTTAGAGACGTGGGCCTGTTTACACAAACAGAGTACGACTCTCTGGTAGCTGCCGCGTCCAAGAGAAAATATACGGTAGTACAAAACGGTAAAAACGTAGCTAGAGACTACACGTTTGTAGATCGCGCACAGCGCATAAATCAGAAAAAGCCCCAAGAAAGTTTTGCTCAATATGAGGAAAGGGTTCACGAAGAAGCTGTCGCAGAGATGTTCCGCTCTTGGGCAGACGGAAGGCTAAAGATTGCTGGCAAGCCACTTAGCCTATTCAAGCGCATAGTCAACTTCTTCAAGGGCGTTCAAGATGTACACGCAGATCAGGGGTTCAATACCGCAGACTCTATCTTTGAGAATATATCTACGGGTGTCATAGGACAGAGAAAGTCTGGTCAAGCAGGCGCAGTGAAGCCAAGAGACAAGACCATACAAAAAGACCTGTCATCTGTACCCTTGGACAATGTACGCCGTGTAGCTGCCAGAGAAGAGGTCGATGCAGGGGTGCAAAAATCATCTCTTAGCGGCATCAAGAGGAAGTCGTCTATTATAGCTGGTCTGCACAGGCTCAAAGAGAACTCTCTTAATCCAACCCTGAACACAGATGATCCAGATAATCCTTTTGTATATACGCCACTTTTAAATAAAGATGGCAAACCCGTTCCTCTGAAAAAAGAGACAGCACTAGCTATTCTTCAAGAGGAGAGGGGCGGCGCTGTCCTTGACCCTGAAAATAAAGCTGATTTAGAAACTATAGCCCAATCGTTTGCGGCGTTTGCTGAACCGGCAATCAAAAGAGATGCAAGCGCCATAGGCTGGTATGAGCAGAAGCTCAAGGCTGCAAAAGAGATTTTGCACAACATTGCTTCCAGACAGGGGGCGAATAGAACCGTTCTCTCTGATCCAGAAATGGAAGCGGCGTTTGATTTCGCCCTTGCTGTGACATCAAACGGAATGTCTGTGGTCGAAAACTTTGAGGCCGCCAAAGAGCAGATCGACCATTGGTCAGAAACAGGTGAGTTTCTGGTCAAAGGGTATGGTGAGCGCATCAAGGCGATGGAAGGGTCGTTTGCATTCTACAATGCTCTGAAGAACGACGGGAAGAGCGATCTAGAAATAGCAGAATACCTAATGGAAGAACACACAGTCGGGGATATGAAAAAGCATCCTCTGATTGTTGAGTATGGCCTCACAGTTCCAAGTGGGGAGCTTGCCTCTGAAAGGATGCCGCTTGCATTTCTACTTGGCCCGAAGATCGGTGCCGGATTCTACATGAACTTGCGAGGTGACTTTGACAGGCTGACAGCAGACGTATGGTTCATGCGTCTCTATAATTTTATAACAGGCAAGCCATTCAAAGAGCCAAAAGCGGCTGACATACAGAAGAACAAGGACATCATTATCGGTCACCTTGAAGAAGGGGCGAAGAATGATTTTGAGCGCCGCATAATCTCAGAGGTTATGGCGGACAACGACATCGATATAGTCACTGAGGGCAACATCGAAGACTTTGCGGTGTTGCTGAACCGTAGGTTCCAAAGAGAATTTACTGCCGCTAGTACACGCAATACAGACAAGATCAAAGCCTACGCCGCAGAGAGAGGTATCAACTGGAAGTCAGAACAGGCAAAGCAGAACACCCCAGACCTTGAGCAGCGGCCTGAGAAGACTGACATCTTTGTAAAGGCAGACACACTCACCAAGCAGCTTTCGCCGCAAGAGCAGGCGACACCGCTCAACGGCACACAGAGAAAGCATATCCGTCAGGCCATAGCTAGGGCCAGAGAGATACTCAAGGACGGTGGATACGATATCAACACGGCAGATTTCCAAGCTGTCGTCTGGTATCCCATGAAGCAAATCTTTGGCTCCATGAACGTGGCAAAGGGCAGCGGCAGCGACAATGACTATGTCGATGGGGCGATTGCGCTCGCCAAAACGGAAGGATTTACAGATGCAGAAATCAAGGAAGCACTCCCCGATACAGAGCGAGAGCGAATCAATCTTGACCCAAGTGCCGCAAGAGAGGATGCAGGAGTTCGCAACGAACTTGTTGAAGACTCTGCCACCGAAGTCACCTTTGACGAAGGCAGAACTGAGGAAGAAGTATCTGAGGCCGGAATATCAGATACCGCCCAAGCAGTAGATGAGGCGGCAGCGTTCACAGAAACGCTGTCACAAGAAGATCAAGATGTTGT
>Ga0098043_1000476_pt1 | contig 14105 bp, 10 predicted proteins | sample 9B_taG_FD_92581 | JGI IMG/M metagenome (GOLD analysis project Ga0098043, IMG submission 92581) | Marine viral communities from the Subarctic Pacific Ocean - 9B_ETSP_OMZ_AT15188_CsCl metaG | ecosystem: Environmental > Aquatic > Marine > Oceanic | place: Subarctic Pacific Ocean | collected 2015-01-10 | reverse complement strand
TGTCATGATTTAAGGTTTGGTAAGCCTATTTATGATTTGTTTATCGATGATAAAAATATAAGCTCAGATAGGTTTTTTGGATAGGAGACCCATGAATTATAGAGAGCAACGGCCATGGGGCGAGTTTGAAAATCTTCTCGATGCTGAATATTGTAAGGTAAAGAGAATAACAGTAAAGCCGCACCAAAGACTAAGCTACCAATATCACCTCAAGAGATCTGAGGTGTGGACCGTTGTAAGTGGTACTGGCTTTATTACTATCGACGATAAGTCGTGGAACGTAATACAGGGCCAAACAGTACAAATCTCAGTAGGTACTAAACATAGAATTGAAAACAAAACCGAGGACAAATTAATCTTTATTGAAGTTCAGTATGGTAGCTACTTCGGTGAAGATGATATTGTTCGCATAGAAGATGATTATAACAGATAGGAGACACCAATGAATTATAAATTATCAACCCAAGCAGTCGGTGCCGTAATGATGGCACTTCAAAAATCTTTAATGGAACAAAGTGATATCGTTCCTGTCTTAAGAAACTTCAATGTACAAGTTGACGATACAGGAGAACTGGTCATCACGAATCCACCAGTAGTAAAGGCAAGCACTGGCTATAACCAGCCAGATGCTAAACAGTCTAAGGTTGTTACTTCTTAATGCCTAGATATGTGTATAAGTGCGAGACCTGCCGAGGTCATTTCCAAGTAAGACATGGGATGTCCGAGAGACAGAAAGATTGCACAATATGCAGTAGCACGGGCACCCTAACAAGGGTGCCCCAGATGCCTTTCGTGGTCAACAAAGAAGAGAAAGAAGCAAAAGTTGGCTCAACCACAAAAGACTACATTGAACAAAACAGACAAGTTTTAAAAGAAATGAAAGAAGAAGCAAGGAGCACAACATATGACGGTTAACTTTACTTTTTGGCTTATTTTATGCCTTTCTATGTCCGTAGCAGCTAATATTTTAGCTGTTTGGTACATCAGGAGGGTACTAGCTAGGCTATCATATGTAAATGAAAATATAGGCGACCTAAGCGCTTTAATAGGGTCTTACCAAAAGCACCTAACCGGCATATTTTCACTAGAACAATACTATGGAGATCAAGATATGAAATTTTTACTTGATCACACAAGGAGCCTCAAGGATATATTAAATGAGTACTCTGAAGTGTCTAACTTGCTCGAAGAGCCTCAAGAAATCGAAGAGGAACAAGAAGGAGAACCTGAAGATGCCACGCCGACCGTCGACGAAGAAAATGTATTTTACGCAGGTACACGAACAAGCGATAATTGATTATTGTAGTTCGTCCTGTAACAAATTGAGAACAGATTTATACGTCAGGCTACTACAGCCTGCGTTTGACCAAATGGTTGACAAAATTGTATTTACATACAAGTTTACCACTTTGCCTAATATAGATGAATTAAGAGATGAGTGCAAAGTTTGGTTGACGACAATACTTGAAAAGTATGACCCGAACAAAGGCTCTAAAGCCTTTTCTTATTTCAGTGTAATTACCAAGAATTGGTTTATTCACAAGGTAAAGCAAACTTCCAAGAGGGCAAAACGAGAAGTTGATTATGAAGATGCACTAAAGGAAGTAGATGAAGATAAAATAGTTTGCTACAATGAATGGGAAAACGAAGAAGAAAACAGAGATTTTTGGCTCAAATTATGGGAAGAAATTGATAGCTGGTCGACTGATGATATGAAAGAAAGTGAGAAAAAAGTCTTCGAAGCTGTTAAGATTTTGCTCTCATCAGTAGAAGAAATTGAAATCTTCAACAAAAAGGCTATTTATCTTTATTTGCGTGAGTTAACCGGCATGAATACTAAGCAAGTCGTATCCCAGCTTAATAAAATAAGAAAAAAGTATAGACTTTTTAAGGATGACTGGGATAATGGAAAAATTTGAACTAGTCTAATTAAAGTATGGCAAAAAAAACAAATGATTATATAGATGAAGTTGTTGAGAACATCAGAAAAGACCGTGAAGTTACCAAAGAATTGCTTCAAGACGCAATAAAGTGGCTATCTAAAGACGAGTCTAGGCATAGAGAAATTGGTATAGTTATGGCCAAGTATGTCGAAACACTTCAACGTTCCAACGAACAACTTGTTAAAGTGGTTGGGATGATGTCCAAAAAAGAAAAAGAGTCTGGTCTTTCAAGCGAGGAAATGAAAAACATCTTCGATATGATATCCGGGGACGAAGAGTGATGTCTAATTACAAAAAGAATCATTTCCCCGGCAATGTAAATCCGTTTTTTAGTAATTCCGATCAGGCTTATGATAGGATGATGAATAACGTCAACAACGGCCTTGAGAGTAACACACTATCTCCCTTTAAGAGAAAAAGGTTCAAAGGAGTGATATTAAATGGCTATGACAAGGGAAACATAACTTCTGAAAAAACTGCATACACAATTAATGATGGGGAACTGGTTGATTTTGGAGATGGTATTGACCGATGGAAATTTAAATTTGTAATTGAGGAATCCCTGTATGATACCGATATTGGCATAGCATTCACAGCAGCTTACGGCAAAAGCCCATTGGAGACTGGAATTGATGATGCTGAAAGAGCATACAGAATCAGCAGAATGCCAATAGCGTATACAGAATCAGAACACAAGAATTATACCAGTGTATTTTTTGGAGCAGTGGTTAGTTTAGTACAACGACACGGAGTATTTTTTGTTGTTTCTTATGGCGGAGAAAATATCTTCTCTGGAAAGCCCTCCCCATGGGCTAGCAATTTAAATGGATCAGGCGCCGGAGGAAACCCTTTTTCTGGTCTTAATGTTAAAAACTTTAAGCCGGCAACCGAGAATTATGATGCCTCGGTTATGTCTATGGCTGGTGATGCGTGGTGGATTGAGATTTTAGAAAATATTATCGCCGAGGGCCGAGGACATGCTGATAAGACATGCGAGAGTGGAAAAACATATAGAGACTTTTGTGACACAGATGGCGGAAATATAGGAATTGCTCATTGGGCTGGGGGCTCTATACGAGCCCTTATTGATGAGATGGTAGCTTTCTATGGAAAAAGTGAAATTGAGTCATGGTTTGGCAAGAAGCTTTCCTATATAAAAAAACATGTCAAAGGATGCACGCAGTCAAAAAAGAGAATTGGAAAATACCACAAAGACCATCCTCCCGGCGCCGATGGCAAGGGTGGAGTTAAATACCAAAAATGTAAACAAACCTTGTCATGGTATAAGAAAGGCGTAAGTAGATTTGTTGCTGAATATAATATACCTGCTACTACTCCTGCCCCGGCTAAAATGGCAGGTAAAAGTGCCAAAGAAAGACAAGACGCCATGATAAAGGTACAGAGAGACACGTATTACAAAAAGAAAGTAAAAAGAGCAATTGAAGAAATGACAAGGTGTGGTTGGCCCTTTAATATGAGAAACCTAGCAATAGCACTAGGAATTATTAATAGCAATGGGTCTATAGGTCGTGGAAAGACCAGATGGAAAGGAGACCCAGAATCTTTAATGGATAAATATGTTCTAACGCATGATAGCCCTAGGCACGCAGGTGGAAGAATGGCTATAGTCCAAGCGGCATACCCAATAAAGAAGCCGGCAAGGAGAAGTTCTTTTTCGCCAACGGTGTATCCAAAGACACCATAATTGGAATATCAATATGTCAAATTATTTTAAAAATATTATAACACCAGAATTCTATGATTTCTTATCAAGCAACAAGGGGGCGTATGGTGCTGCTGTACTAGGCCAGATTAATGATTCTGCTGAAAAGATATCTCTGTCGACAGAAGAGGATGAATGCTTAGGGATAGTGTTAAATGGGGCTACTAGCAATTTAGCTACTAAAGATTCTTTTATTGAAAATGATGTAGAACATGTTTTTTTTGCGAATGATGGCATTGTAAGGAAAAAAATTAAATTTAGGTGCATAGAGGCACAAACCTACGCAGAAAACGGCGTTAACTTTACAGCACACCTATTAAACCCTTTTGAGAACGGGATATCAGAAGACGAAGCACAGTACAGAGTTGCGCTACATCCTCACGCCTTTAGTGTGATGGCGGAATTCGAAGAAAAGCCCTTGTCTTTTGGTACTCTTGTTATAATTAAGAAAATATCCGATACCTATTTCATAGTTTCAACCGTCGCAGAAAGTGCCGGTGGCGGTCTTGGTGGTGTTGCTTATGGCGGCGGCTCTAGAAGTTTGCACAACTCTGGAAATTCCGCAGCCGACAAATTAGCAGCCAAGCATGGCTTAAAAAGAAGAACTGGGCAATATACTGGAATACTAGCAGAGTTTAGAGGGATAAAACTTTTTAATGGCACTCTCCCGAAGGGAATGCTAAGAGTACCAGATACAGCATATTGGAAAAAACATGGCTCTGGAGACGGCTCGGTGTTGGTTGATTACATTGATAGTTTTAATGCTATGGCAAAAGCGTTTCATGCACATTTTGGTCACAAACTAAGATCCTCAGGCATAAGAAGCTTCAAGCAGCAAGTTATTAATAGACAATCTGGGATAGACAAAGGGTCTTGTGCTGATATGCATGCTAAGTGCGGAACAGCGGTTCCCGGTAGTTCAAATCACGGATGGGGACAGGCAGTAGATATTCGTAAGCCGGTTAGAAAAGAATGCACAGGTAAAGCGTGTTTTATTGGATTTGATAAATACCATAATTGGTTACTTGAAAATGCTTATAAAAAAGGTTTTAATGGTATTAAGTGGGGCTGGCTAGGACAGAAAGGGACAGTTCTGAAAACGAAAAAACTAAAAGAGCCTTGGCACTGGGAACCAATTAATAATAGGGTTATTAAGGTTGATTAGTAGGAATAACAATGGGATATAAAAAAAATTACACACCACACTTTGATTTGAGTAGAGACAAATTCGAAAATTACACCAAACGGCTTAATGATAATCTGGAGGAAGCACTATATTCAAACACCTCTGATATGTGGTATGGTAATGCACTATCGGGGTGGAGTCAAGAATCCGTGGAAAAGGGGCAATACGACCTATCAACAAACCCTGTTGAACTGGTCAACTTGGGAGATGGCATACCTAGATACAAAGTGAGAATTGAAATAATAACAAGTGTATTTGATTTGAGCTTAGTGTCCCCAACCGCCAACCTACCGTCAATTAGAGATAGAATTAGTGAAGAAGAACTGGCGCTTAGGATATCAAAGTACCCTTTTGCGTATACAGAAACAACTAACCAAAAACCCATAATTGGCTCCAAATTATTAATAGAAGATTTGGGCGGAACTTTCTTTGTAAAGAAAGTTGTTGCACCCACTGAAGATTTTTTAAGTTTAATTGGTGGGGATATTTCCACAAGACACTTGTTCAATGATGGCATTATAACACCAGAAACCAATGTTGTTGTCGATAAAGGAACTGATTCCACCATAAAAGCCTTTATTGCCAAACTAAAAGCTTCTCCTCATTTTAGTGACTGGACACCAGAATCATTAGCCGGTTTGGTATCTAATGCTGCTAGCGAAACTGGTTCGACTTTTAAGACTACTATAGGTGGGGACCCTCCATCATACTGGCTTAAGCAAAGAGACAAATATGGGCCTAGTAGTTCAAATCCTGACCCAGAGAAATACAACAAAGCAACAGCAAGGTACAATAAGCTTGTACTAAGAGCAGTAAAGGGCTATGGCCTTGCAAAGGGAATCAGGCCATATTGTTCTTGGGGCTATTGGCAGATACAAATTTGCACCTTAGACGGAGCCGGTTCGGAATTGGCAAATGAGCTTGGAATAGATTTGGGAACAGAAGACGGGAAACAGAAATGGGCTAACGAAATTAAGAAAGACGATGTTCAGTTTGCTTTTGTTAGTAAAAAAATTAAAAAGTTGGGACTTCATAATTTGAAAGATCCAACAAAGGCCGGAACCCAAATATGTTTAAAATTTGAAAAACCAGCGAAGAAAGATGAAAAATGCCCTAAGAGGGGCGCTTATGCAAAAGTAATATTTGATAAATATTTTAAAAAATAAGGAGTATTAATATGTCAAACGACCCAAAAGTCAGAGACCCAATAATATCAGCAGAGGATGCAAATGAATTTGCAGGCTTATATGGTCACCATTTTAATGAAGGGCCTTTTATTCCGCTTTACAATCCAGCCGGCAATGAACATATAAGACAAGGAAACAATAATTCTTTTCTGGTAATGGGCAGAGACAGAGACGGAACTGGTATTGACGGTATGGGAGGCCAAGGGGGGACTAGTTGTGGAATGATAGACTTAATTGTGGGGTTGGGTGGCCACGATTATAAAGAGAAGATCAAGAAAATGAAACAGAAAGGAGAAGACCCAGATGTCTCTGATAGAGAAATAGACCCAAGTTTTATACACGACACGGCTAGAATTTATTTAACAGAAAAGGGACATATCGACTCCTATTTTGGATTGGCACAAGGTTCAGAAGTCGCAAAAGCCTCAAAATTTAAATCAGCAGTTGGAATCAAAGCTGACCATACTAGGATAATTGGAAGAGAGCATGTAAAAATAGTAGCTGGAAAAATGCTATTACAGGATGGCGGCACCTACGGAGAAAGGAACTCTGGCGGCGGTAAGCTTGAATATTCTGGTAAAATTGATTTAATAGCCGGTAATCATACTGGCAACGAGGGTGGAAAACTGTTTAACATTTTTGGCTCATCAGCCGGCAACGCCACAAAAGCGAAATTGCAACCAATACCAAAGGGCAACAATTTAAAAGCAGTTCTAGTACTACTTATGGATGCACTGACGACACTTTCAAACATGGCTGTCAATAACACAAAGTGGTTGCAGCAATTTATTAATATGTTCCAATCTCATATTCACGAATCAAACGTTCCATTCGGCCCTACAACACCTCCAGTGGCAACAGCCATTGCAATTATGCCAACATGGATAGATTGCTGGAAGAACTGGATGGATGGCTTAATATTAAATTTTAATATAGCAGTCAATAGGATAGTTTATCTAACTCCCTCTTTTTCAACTTATATTAATAGTAGATTCGTCAATACAACTTAAGGACAAAACTGATGCCACAAGAAAATAATCAAATTTTAGAGACAACGCCCGGACCAGAGAGTCCGCAACAAGAGTCGACAGAGCAACAGACTGAGGAGTCAGCAGTGGTGCTTAGTTCTGATAACGAAGCAGTAGTTGCTCCTTCCGAGGCTGGCTTTGACTCCATGCAAAAGGATCAGTGCGCCGAGAAAGACTTTATTGTAAGTGCCCCATTTTGTCCGACTTGTATAATTGACAAAAACGCAATACCAGATGATTGGCGCTCGCCAAGTTATGAAGAGGAAGCTTTTTTAGATAAGTCAAAATGTGAATATGTTGCCGTTGTTGAAGTTGACTTGGATAAATTGGTTGGTGGGAAAAATGAAGATACTAAACTGGGAACCTTCAATAGTTTGAGAAAAGAATACTTTATAGAGTTGGTTTCAAAATACTTGGAAGAAAACCCAGAACAAATACAGGGTGTAGGTCTTCTTAACTGGTATTCAGAAGATGAGAAGAGGAGGCCCCCAAAAGCCCAAGAATTCTGGGAAGAAGCATCAAGCAAAGCCAGAGATGAAGTCAACATCAGAGCAATGCAAACTGGCAATTATACAGACACCAAGAATGGTAAGCCGGGTCACAAATTCACTAAATTGATTGACTGGGCCCGAGACCCTGACAGGATAAGGCTGGGAATTAGGACAGTTTTAGACGAATTTAGTAAAATGAACAATGATAAAACAGTTTGTGCTTTCGGGGGATGCCAATACTCACTTGAAGATGTTGAAAAAAATAAAGAAAATATAAACAATTATCTTATGAAGATGTCCTCCGGCCAGAAATGGATGAATGACAAACTAAACTCTCCAAAGTATTCAGGGGGTGCCGGTAAAGCTCTAACTACAATATTTGGAATTGGCATTGGCGCCACTGCTGTTGTTGGTTCTGTTGTTGCTCCCTTAGCCGGCATAGCATACGGCGCTGTTGCGCTTGCAGGTGTTGCCGGAGCAGCATGGGACTTGCTATCTGTCCCGTGGGCAAACAAAGAAGAAAAAAAGGCATTGGAAGAATTTGACGGCTTTATAACTGGGTTTCTGGGACCAGACTTAAGAAATTCACTATTAAGATTAAGAGAAACATATGGCACATTAAATGAGTATGCAATGGAGTGGCATGCGTATGTCCCAGATGATGGAATATATTTACTACCAGATTCTAACGTACTTAGATATACAGTAAGAATCCCAGCGTTTAATGTTGATATGTTACCACCCGCTGCTAAGGACGGCGAAGAAGACAAAACGCCATCTGACTTTTCAATTACAATAGATAATACAGACTGGAGAGTCAACTACACTAGAATGAGAACTGGTATTACATTAATGGGTTATGAGTACGAACTTTTCAGAATTAAGGATGGTGGTTCTATACAATTTGATGAAGAAGGCGCAACAACTTTTGATATGCTGGAATTTAAAAAGATAAACGACAGCTTGGAAAGATTCAAATTTCAACTTGAAACTTTATTGAATAAAAATAAAATGGCCTTTTCATACCAAAAAGGCAATCCATTTACCTTCTTTAATTACTTTTATCATAAGCAAGTCAATAGTGTAAGAATAGAAATGGCGGCGGATGAATTAAATGGCAATCAAATTCTTAAAGTAAAAGATGTTTTTGTAACAATCGAATCCTGCCCAGAAGTCAAACTAACATCTCAGAGTATCGTTAGTCCTATTAATAAAAACAAAAAAGACGAAGGCCTGATCAAGAAACCCAAGTCCAAAGAGGCTGGTGAAGAAAACACACCGGAAGATGAAGGTAGCACAATATACAAAAAGGTTACTTATCTGGATAAGTTCATTTCAAAAATTAGCGGTAATAGAGAAGACTGGACAATGCTTAATCTGCTTGGCAAAATGGACCCAGCCTTAATGTCTTTCCAAGCACAAGAAAAGAGTTCAATAACAGAATGGGCTAAGAAATTTATTTTCCCAAAAATTATTGTTAATGAGGGCATGTCTATTGGCCAAAACATGGGTGACAAAACAACCCTACAATGTGTTTTTGAAAATTTCCCATTAATGTCAGCAGAGTCATGGTCAGAGATACTGAATGATTTGGTTATTGGCACTTGGGACGTTTTCCGTGACGAGTTAAGAAACAGGATGTGTGCTGAAGGCGCTTCTAAGATAGATCCCGGTTTACAAAGATGGTTCGCTTCAGCAGACCAACAAGATGCTATCAACAAGGCATATGAGAGAGAGAAGCGGAAGTTTATTGAAGCCAGAAAGCTAAAAATAGATAGTATTGTGAAGCAAGCAAAAGCTGATATGAACGCTTCTGGTGCTAAGCTTTCTCGGGAAATAGCCAATTCACAAATGAATTCTCTAATTAATACCGACGGAGCGTTGACTGATTCATGGAATTCGGTGGCTGACACGCAAACTAAATATGCCGAAGAATATCAAAAAATAGCGGATCAAAGAGACCAAGACATCAATGATATAAACAACCAAGCAGCGGCTGAGTATATTGAAGCCGATCTGACTAATGAAGAAGAGTATCGACAAGCGGCACAGGGCGTTATTAGTTCGGTGACCCGTATAGGAATAGAGCCGGACCCACCTCCCGCACCACCACAAGATGTTCTTACCGACCCAGAAGCTTTGGAAGAATGGAAAAAAGCACAACTTGAACTTGCCTTGGAGGAATTCACTAGCAAAGAAAGCACAAAAGCATTTGCAAAATCGTTTGATATTGCTACTAAGGCGCATGATGCGAATCACCCATACCTAGCAGATTTAAAAGATTCAATAAAAGAAGGCATACCAAACTACGATCAATCGTTGGTTAAAAAGTTCTACGATGCAATTTCTGGTAACAATCCCACGCAAGAAGGAAAAGACGAACAGGAAAAATTCATGGATTTCTTGGGCGATATTGGGCTCTGTGGTTTAATATTGGGCCTCAAAAAAGCTGCTGGTTGCTTGTTCGGAAAATTAAAATTAGAAGATGTTGTTAAGACTATTTTTATGAAGGTAATTGGGGAATTAAACATCGATCAATTTTTATACTTTGCAACAGACATTTTGCCAATCGATAAACAATTAGAAGTACAAGAAAAAGTACAAGCTAAAATTGACAATTTGTTTAAAGGAATTGTAGTTCCTGTCGGCACAGATGGCGTTTTAAATAGGGAATTATATCAAACTAGTAAACCGGTTGCTACGCCTGATAACGGCATATTAACACAAACGCTTGGAGGCGGAGGTTCTTCAAAGTTAAAGACGAAAATTGGGTCGCTGTTAAACAGCCGTGATACAAAGAAGTTATTTGCACTGGATAGCCCATTAAATAAAGATGGTACACCAAAAACCGAGGAACAGGTAGACAAAGATCGCAAAAAGGCAGATAAAGTTTGGCAGACAATGGCAGCACGTAAAAATAAGATGGCAGAGATGATGTCTAAGAAGCAGAAGCTATACCCAAAGCAAGGTTCTATTGGAAAAGCATCAGCAGAAATTATAGGGATTATTTTTAAAGCTTATCTGGATACAATAATAGAAATATTCAGCACTAGTGGCTTAATTAAGATGATAAAAGAATTACCAGTCATTGCTGCAATACCTGATTTTATATTTGATTTCTTTTCTTGTCCAAAAAAATCTTTCTTTGACCCGCCTCTTAAATTCGCAGAAATATTTAGTTGGAAAAAGCCAAACTTTTGCGACCCAACTCGCCCGATCATTGATTGGGGGTTTGTTGGAAATTTGCAAAACCCTTTTGTAAATCCATGGAAGTTTTTGAGAGATGCTATCATAGCAGCCATTACCCAGCAGCTTACTGCTATCTTGATAAGAATTGTTGTGCAATTTATTGTTGAATTGGAAAAGTTAATTTGTAAATTATTAGAAGCAACTGGTAAGATGGCCTTAAACACTGTATCTGGGGGTTTTGCGGAAGACCCACTGCTAGATGTTTTTAAAGATATTTTTTGTGGCGGCAATGCCGATGATGAAAAAGCCAAAGAAACTATGGCTGGAGTTCTAGCGACAACTGGTATAGCAAGTAAAGACCAAGCAAGAGAAGCAGCCGCAAAAGTAGCAGGTGCCATGGCTGGTAATTTTACTAAGCAAGAAATGATGCTTGTGATTTTTAAGACAAGTGAAAACCCAGAGCTATTGCAGAGGGTTACAAATGCAATTCGAAGTAGGGCACCAGAATTGGAATCATTCTTCAATCCGCCAACTAAAGCAGCGGAATTCATGGGCGCAATTACTAATTTAATTCCAAACTTCCAACAAGAGCAAATTGCACAAGCTTTAGGAGAAAACCCACTGGACGATGTGCCATTGTTTGATACAATATGTTTAACAGATGCCGAATGGGATCAGTGGAATAATTTAAGACAAACTAATTTGGAAAATAGAGGCCTTTCGTCTGAAGATGCTGCTGATCAGGTCGAAAAATATAATAAAAGAGCGGAAGAGACTTTGATAACAATCTTAGATCAGCCCGGCAATATTGAAACTACAATTATGCAAATGCTAAAGCCCGTTGGCGGCAAGGACGCATTTGGCGACTCGGATACTCCTCCCGGATGTGATGATCCTGATCGTTCTAGAATTAATAGCATGATCGACGAACCAGCAGAACTGGTCACAATGGGAAATGCAGCTTTAGATAGGGCTTGGAGAGTCGTCGGTATGAAATTCTCAAGTGACCTTTATGGCAAGCGACATGGCTTTATTAGTAGAATTTTATCCGATACATCAGGTATGTCTTTTTCTGAACACAACTTTTTCAGAAAGTTTTTCTTAACTAGGCGCTTTGTCTATGACAGCAGAGAGCAAGAGGAGAACGAAGAAGCTTTCTTTTTAGACCCGTTTGCCTTATTACCAAGTATTGGGTATTTCCCAAAAACAGTTTCTCGGCACTTGTTTGAGGAAATGCAAAAAGAATTCAAATTTCAATCAAAGGGTATGAGCGAAATTATTGGTAGAAAAACTCTAAATGGAGAGTTTAATCCTTTTGGCATAAAGCCACCAATTACTTATGATGTATATACAAAAGAAATAGAAAAGGCTGAAGCCTCCATGGACTACTTAATTCCGGTTACAAAAAGAAGTCTGTTTACGGGGTTTTCAGATGAGACTGGTCAAGGGCCAACATATTCCAAATTCAAACAATCTGTCTCATATAGTTCACAAGTATTGACACCAGAACCGGAGCAAAATTTTAATTACACAATTAGAATAACAGACAAGCTCAATCCGTTTTTAATTACCGGCGACATGAGAACCGGCAGAACTCATAGGTATAGAATGTTGATAAGTCAGCCTATGAGCACAAAGATAGAAAATTATATGAGCAATTTCGAACCAACAGGCGAAAAAAGATACAGACATGAAGCTCTTGAGTATGTACTTGGCAACATAGTGAAAAACTACCTACCAGATGCTAGCATTGAAATCAGCACAGAAGATTACGATGGCTTTGTTAGTAAGGGTTTGAAAGCGTTTCGAGATATTTGTCTGGATGCAGTCCCAAGAGATGGGCAAATGGAAGCGGTAGAAGTTCAGAAGATTGGCGATGATGGCAAGGCCGAGGACAGCACCGAAACCATAACTGTTCCTAATGGCTTTCTCTTCGGACACCTGAACACAGACTTCACCGAGGACGAAAGAGCCTATGTCGGACCAGATGGCGAAGACTATGATTACGATGAAGAAGAGCAGGTCCTTGGTAGAATGAAGAAACCTAATCCAAGAATAATGATTCTTGATCCAAAAAAATACGGTGGCTCTTATAATAGCCCTCCATGGCATATTGCCGACCCAAAGTATTTTGGCTGGATGGGAATGTCAAGAATATTAGCACCTACTATATCTGGTTGTAAGCCATCACAACAAGATATACTAAACATCAATGAAGTCATGAGGCACGTCAAAACTGCTAAGAACAAAATAAAACTTAATGAAAAGTTTTTCGCAGGTCGAGGAGACTGCTTTTACCATATCCCCTTTGACAGGCTTATAGGCAGAGAACCTAGGGCTATGATAGAGGGTTGTTTGAAAACCGTAATTCGTGTTAATATTATTGAATCTCTTATCGGCGCTTTACCTGTAACAGGCTTTATTGAATATAATGAGAAAAATTATGATTCATCTTTTGCTCAAATGGTAGCAAAGAGAATTCAACAAGACTTAGCAACAACTGATGTTGGTTTGTTTCCTAGAAAAATCGAAAAGCAGAATTACTGGTTAGCTTTCTTAGAACAGGCAGTCATGATGTATTGGAGGATGTGGGAGTCTAATGATCTTGACTATAAAGATGATGATGGTGAACCAGCAATACCAGAAAATATTGAAGAAATTTACGAAGACATTCGAATGCTACAACAAAAGTATAATTGGGTAGAGGGGATGTGGAGAAACCCAAACCGGTTTCATGGTATCACGAGCGACGCCGGTTTCTTTGGAGATAGAAGTAATAGAAGATTTTTATCACCCGGATACTATTATGATTTTGATAAAAAAGAACCTATTGATATTAATATATCTGAAAAAATTATTTATGAATTAGAAGGCCCAATACCTATAACTTATGAAGAGTACATGTCTGCACCTGATAAGGTATTCTCACAAGAAGAAGCACTCCAAACCTTGTTTAACGATAATAATCTCACGGGTGGAGCATATATGGATGATCCAACTGCTTCTGAATTGGTTGCTGGTGTTAACAGCGAAACCGGTGAACCCTTAGAAGGAGGCTGGCTTAGTCACGATGATAAAGGTTATATGTATGCAAGATACAACAAGGTCCAAACAGGTACTGAAAGAGTTCGAAATCAAACTCCGGTTTATGGCATTGATGGTCCATATCCGGCAACAAAAGAAGAGTTTGAAAATAGGCGAGATGATTCAACAGGCGAAAAGCTACTCATCCGAAAAACAGAAGATGACGCCGCTCAATATGGCGGAATTGTTAATGAGTTTATATCACAAGAGGAAGGTTATAAATATACAAAATATAGAAAAATAATAACCGGAATGAAGGATGTAGAAATACAGA
>Ga0098043_1000475_pt1 | contig 14106 bp, 24 predicted proteins | sample 9B_taG_FD_92581 | JGI IMG/M metagenome (GOLD analysis project Ga0098043, IMG submission 92581) | Marine viral communities from the Subarctic Pacific Ocean - 9B_ETSP_OMZ_AT15188_CsCl metaG | ecosystem: Environmental > Aquatic > Marine > Oceanic | place: Subarctic Pacific Ocean | collected 2015-01-10 | reverse complement strand
TCTACAATAAAGGCATGCGTGATTGTATTGTTTGTGCCAGTAGATGCTGGGAACTCAATGTTTGCGGCATTGGTGGCGGTCTGAGCGTCGGTGCTTACAGAAGGCACTGTCCACCCTGACGCCTGAACCTGTTGCCGAGCATAGCTTCCAAAGGTAGCTTCTGTCACAGTGCCAGCTTCTGCGTTGGACACAGCGGTTGCAAGGCCGACATAGATGCTGTTGCCCGGAGTCGCAAAACTTTCCGAGTTGTTCTTAAACAAAAAATCTAGCAGCTTATGCTCTAGATAGGTGGTTGCTGCGTTTGACGTTGCCATTGTCGTTTACTCCTTATGTACGAGGCCGATCTGGCAAGCCTCTGCGATACGCATCGCTGTTTTCCCTAGCTTCCGCCAGATCTTTAATTCTACTCATCGCCTCGGTGAACTGCTTTTCATACATTTGCAGCATGTCTTGTTCACCTTTCATGTATATATACGCTTCAACCAAAGACCCGTAAAGCAACGCATTCGGAGCGTTATCGCTCAACCAGGTAGTTCCGCTGTCACTACCGGCGGTCAACGAGGCCGGCCTGTAGTAATAATGAAGCTCGACGCTGTAGTTGCTGTCGGGGGTTGGCGCGACAATAAAATTGTCTGCATCGAAAAAAGCATAATATTTCGGGGTGCCCGTGGTCGCGGAATTCGGATTGTACTCGTGCACGAAGTTCACATCTTTCTGAAGCAGAAATTCTTTTGAACTACTGTTCGTAACCGACAGTGAAAAAGATGCAAGATAGTCGGAGGGCACTGACAAATACGGATCGCTCTGTGTCAGGGCACTGGTGGCATTCTTGCGGAAAACCTCAAGATCCACTAGTTTGAATATGCGATCTTCAGCAGCGCGTATAAATGTCGGCAGGTTCGTCACGAAGGACGTTTCCGTGTTCTCCGTGTAATCCTGAATCGCTGTTTTCAACTGCGCGTAGGTAAAGGCCATCAAGCAATCCTTACAATTGCGCTACTTGCGTCCGCTGTCGGGAAGGTGATTGTGAAGTTTGAGCTACTCGACGCTTGGTCAGACCCAAAGTCAAACACTGCAACGGCTTTGTTTGAGTCACTGCTGTTGTAAATTAGACAACCCCGCGCTGTAATCGTTGAGCTTGAGAAGGTCACATCGTTGAAATCCACAAACGCTGTTGTCCCACTCGTTGTCGGGGCCACTGCCGTCAGGGTAGCTCCACCCGCACTATAACCAGTTCCGCTCACCTCATTACTGGTTGTGTACGCCGTGGTGGTTGCGTCAAGACTTGCGCTGCTTGTGTACAATGCGACCTTAAAGGTATCTCCTCCACCCGCGAAGTTATGAACACCCTCAAGAAGCTCTTTCTTGAAACTCGTGCAGACTGCTGTTGTTATAGCCATGTCAAATATTCCTACACTATCGTTATGTTCCCGACCATACTGCTATGGTTAGTGCATTGATACACCAAAGATGTGTCGCTTGGCTCATGTGGAACGATAAACTGAGTCAGCCCGGTTGTTGAGTTGTAGTTCTCGGTCACGCCTGTTGTAAAGGCAGAACCACCATTAGATGTTCTGATTTGCAAAGGATGGCTGCTTACGTTGGCAGTGTTGTCAATCAGGTAAGTGTGACCCTTATAGAAAGTAAAGTTTGGGTTGTTGCCTGAAGTAGCGCCCGGACCAGTAAACGTGTAGGCCGAGCTTCCGCTAGTACCGGCGGTGTATTTAATGATAGGGCCGCTTGCCTCGTCATTTAAGCGTAGCCAAGCTCCGCCGTGGGCAAAATACATCCCTCCAAGCGCATGAACATGAGCAATAGCCCCATGATATGTTGATGCACTGGGCAGATCACTCAAAGCAGCGTAGTAAAAAACAATCTTGTTGGCGCCGGAGCTTACATCAAAAAGCCCATTGGCATCTATGATGTCAGTCAATACGCTGGAACTGTTCCCCAGCGCAGCGTAAATCTCGTTGAAGTTATCGTTTATCTTGTCAGCGCCAGCACGGAGAGTGTCCCCGGTGCCGTCATTAGCGCTCGACCCTATCCCTACTGCTTGCTTTGCCATTTAACCCTCGTCAAAAGTCTTGTTGCTAGAATCAAGTGTAATACTTGTTGAGTCAAAGGTCGATGCTACGGATGCGCTTACAGACAAGGAACCAAGACTAATAGTTGCAGAAACACCCGTTAGCGTCACCGTGATTGGCTGAACGGGAATCGCTCCTGAAATCGATATGCTGCCAAGCTCTACTCTAGCAAAAGGAAGGGGAATAAACTCTACCGATACCAGATTAAACGCTGGAAACCGAACTGTTGCGGGGGCTAGGGTCGAGCGAGGCCGAGGATCATGCAGCGCCTGCGGATCCGGACCCACTGTGATTGGACCAAGCTGCGGATGCTTCGGCTCAAACTCGTCAGGGCCAACCTTGGAACCATTCCACTCTGTCACCATGTCACGAAGACGGTAACGAAAGCCGGAGCGATCAGAGTAGCCCCAGGCATCTTTCCCCGAAGCAAACCGTGCCATTAGTTCACCCTCAAATACTGCATGCTCGGTTGCAGCTTCAATGCAACACGGTCCTCGTCTTCGTCCGCTGCTCGTTGGAACTCTTCTTCGTACACCGCTTTCAAAAGCTGAACCCTCTCCGGCGCCTTCTTCATGGCGATATAATACGCGAGACCAGCAACCATGCAGGGTAAAAACCTGAAAGGTGCGTCAGTAGTGTTGACCAATGCATCTGCATCTTCGATACGCTGCACATAGTAGTACACAATGCTGTCGGCAGAACTGTCCGGTGTGGGCCAGAGTGTAACCTCTGGTGTGGTCTGTCGGTTGTAGTAATACTGACTTGGACGACCCGTCTGCGACTTGTTGGGAAGATACAGGTATTCGCTTCTGGACATTCGGTCTAGCTGATAGTCCACACTGCTGCGGCGAAGCACAACTTCCAGCAGGTCGGTGTACGTAGTATTAAAAGCGTATGTCGCCGTACCAGAGGTTAAGGACTGCGTTGCTTGCTTTACAGTCCACAGGTTTAAACCCCGATTTGCCCAGTCCGCGAACATGAGATTCAAAGATCGACGAGCCGTACGAGCGTCGTAGCCGGTGCGAACTTCAAGTCCGCACCGCTCGTACGCTTCTTCAATAATCTCTGCTACATCGAGATCAAAGTCTCTGGATCCGGAAGTTGCCATTTACTTCTTCCGCATTGCCTTGCCGCGACTTGCCATGACAGGCTTCTTCATCATAGCACCGCCACCGCGCATTGCCCTCTTCTTCATGCCCATGCCACCACGCATTTTACGCATTGGTTTTTTTGTTCCCGGCATATTGAATTCTCCTCTGTTTTCGAGTTTCAACCAGACGATGGTAGTCGTCTGGGTCATAGTTAACATAGTAATGCAGACGCTCTAGCTTTGCACTAGCATTGTCGAGGTCTGTAAGACGCTGCACAAATATCATGTTCAGTCCCTTGTCCTTGAACGATAGCAGCCAGATATCAACACCTGTCGCAGCCAACCAACCGTTCAATGCGAAACAACCTGCCTCTAGGTCGTCGTAAGTGTATTTGTCTCCATAGTTGCCACACACTACCACTTGATATGTGTCGTCGAACGTGGCGATCTCCTCATACACCGCGTCCCAAATATCACCAACTTCCTCTCGTGTCTTAACCTTTTCAGACAGCCATGCGTTTCGAGCAAAAGGACAGAGTGCGTTGCCGTTTACAAATTCATCCGGCTTGCATAGCTCGTCAAGAATCCAATCTTCAAGTATTCGTGCCAGTTGCATTACGAGTCGGCATTGTTATGGCACCAGCGGCTTCTTTACGAGGAGAACACATAGCACCGCCATGGCTGAAACCTGGAACACCTCGACCTTTTAAGACATCAGCCTTGGTGACCTTGCCATCTTTGTTAAGGTCTGGAAATTTTTTAGCCACGCTTCTTTCTCCTCTTCAGTGATTTTACACGCCGGGGCTTGCCGGCTGGTTGACCTAAACGCTTCTTCTGACTAATCCTACTACGCTTTTCAGCGGCTGTCATTTCGGAGGCTGTTTTAGGAGTTTTCGAGGAAACCCTTTTAGTGGGGCGACAATATGGAGTACCCCGTTTTTCACCTTTGCGGCGCCCACATGGCTTACCAGTCCTCTGGTCCGTCCACTTTTCCTTGAACCATCTTTTAAGCGCAAGACCACTTTTTGTTTTCCTAACCGCCATTACAATCTACCTTGTGCATGAAGAATCAAAGCCACCAATGCGGCTAAGACTCCTAAAATAGCCATGATCAAAACCGCTATAATCGTTCCTTCAATTATTTTTTTACGCCTACGTACCGCTGCGTTTTCCGCTTCACGTCTTGCTACCCTAGCCTTGGCCTGAAACTTTTGCCAATCACCCCACAAACCCGGACGGCCAACATAAATCATCAACTCCTTCAGTTGCTTTTCTTTTTCACGTATCTGCTCGAGAGCCATGAACTCTTCTAGGTCAGAGCCGTTGCCTTTTTTGCTGGCCTTCTTCTCTAGTTTTTCTTTTGCTCCTACAAACTCCGCGATAGCGTTGCCAGCAGCAGCGATCTCTTTTCCATTTGATACAGCTTGCTTAATTACTGCAAAAGCTGCATTCGCCGCCGCCAATTCTGCTAACATCAGTACACCCTCGTATCCTTATCAACCAGTCGGGGCACACAATAAGCGGTGATCTTCTGGCCTTGTTTATGAAGCTGTTGGGCAAAATACGTGCACTCGTTGATATTTCGAAAGTACATGTCGTTACTTACCAGCTTCTTTTCTTCTCCTATTCCAACGAAAACAAACAACAAAAACGCATGGATCATCGCTAGGTGCAGCGTGTTTTTTTTCGCCGTCCATTCATAACTCCGCCACAACCACGCGCCACAATTTGATTTGACTCTAGGTTGCCTCGGAAGGGGCGTTTGGCTTTTTGCTCGTGTATCCCGCCGGCAGCTTTTTTGGTTTTGTTCCCCCAGTTTGCGGCTCCGACCTTACGGCACTTGGCGATGGCCCCGCTTGCGTACGCCGACGGGAAGACCTTATATCTTGCCTTAACTTTGCGATAGCATGCATCTTTTTTGCTCATTTCCTCTTCCTTTTACCAGCGCAGTGCGCTCTTTCGCTGAAGCCACGTGGACGCTTGCAGTTGATTTTCGACTTCCGCGCCTTGCTCCACTTTCGTTTCTGTGGCGGCTTGGATATCTGTTGCCGCATCGATCCACGCGAGATTGCCATCGCCTTTTCTCCTGATAAAATCTTCCCACAGCGGCGTCAGCATCGCGTGGTTGGAGTCAACTTTTGCAGCTATCACAGCCGTGCGCTTATCCACCTCGATCAGTGTCGTGAGGATCCAAACCACAAGAGAAAGAGCCACCCCGCCAAGACCAACAAGCATGGTTTTAGCCAAGGTCTTTTCATCTAGCATTTCCATCTCCGACGCGCCGCGCAAATACGCTTCTTCGGCGTCTTCTTACAATTGATGTTGTGCATTTTCATTTGGCCCTTGGACCGCGCACAGTAAGACGTGCGTCTCTTGCCGCCACCAGGCTGCGGAGCTTTCAGCTTTGACCCTGTAGCTCGATTGTATTTGGACCGGCCCTTGGCAGTTAGGCCGGCGCCTTTTGAAGCGGGGAGTTTTTCCCCCCGCTTCACTGATAGACTCACCGATTTCTTTTTTCGTTTAGCCGCCATAGCAACTATCCAAAAAACGCAGTGATCGCGTCTACGTTTGTAAGAGTGACATGACAGCCGTCTTCAAAAACAATTCCGTGATCTGGAATTGTAATCTGCGTGTCATCGCCCGCTACGAAAGTCATAGTCAGCAGAGTTGTGCCAGAGCCGCCACCGCTCCTGAAGACAGCAGCAGGACTGCCGCTGCCGGCACTTCGAACGACAAACGACTTGAGACGAGTTCTGCCGCCAATCAAGCTGCCTGTGGATGTCGCTGTCTTAGCAATAATGGAGCTTGCCATTGCGGCCTCCTATTAGCTATCGGCGAACGGTGTTGCCGCGCTGCCGGATCCTACAAGAACGCCCTGCACAAGATAGACATTGTCTTCGATTGCGGTGATCTCTACATACGAGCCTTTGTCGCCGCCAGTGGTCGTGCCATTCATCGAAATAACATCGTTACTTGCACCCGGCACAAAAGTCGAGGAAGCGTTACTGTCGCCTACAACCTCAAGTGAACCAACGTACTTATCAGTGCCATCGGTTTTGATGTCACAGTCAGAACAGTCAGTGCCTACAAAAAATGTATAACGAGCGCCGAGAGTGTCAGTCGAAATTGTTGGGAGAGTGATCGCGCCATCAGCGTCATTCACCTTGATGATGCGGCCAACGTGATCGTCATAAGTAAGAGTGGTCTCTGCGGTGATGTTAACCATCGCATTAGCACCCTGTGCGGTAAACCCGCGCTGGGACCGTACTGGACCCGAAAAGGTTGTCTTTGCCATGTTGTACTCCTGTCGTGGCAAGTGTCAGACCTCCAATAGGTCTGTCAGGTACTAGAACATAGTACCTGAAAAAAAAGGGGGCCGCAATCGCGGCCCCCAGTCGGGGAGGAATTTTCCCCTTCGTTACGCGCCGGGTGAACCGAATACGCAACGCGGGTCTGAGAAGCCGAACGAATAACGCTCACGAGCCTTGAACCGCATGTTACCGGTGTCGAAGTCCGGATCCATGTTGGTTGCCAGAGGCATACGCTCGAAGTGCTTGAGGCCGTTCGGGGCGTCCGTCTTGATGAAGAACGCATCAGTGTCGGTCAGGTAGTCGTTGACTACGTAACCTTCCGGCAGCATGCCCATGCTCTTCAGAGCATTGACATCGTTGTCGGCGGTTCCAACACGAAGGTTCGACACCAGCAGACGCTCGGCAATGAACTGAAGCTGACGCGGAATAATCAGCTTCATACCGCGCAGTGCGATGACCAGACCACGCTCATCGACGAAGCCTGCGATGTTGATCAACGCATCTTCGAGTGAGGTTTCATTCAGGTCTGCCGCAGTGGACGGCTCGTTGGCGAAAGTGCCACCGCTGGTGAGCGGGTGCGAAGCATCACAAAGTGCTACACCATCGCCGCCGGCAGTTGCGCCTGCGGTGAAAGCGTTGTTAAGGACGGAAGCGGCCTTAACTTGCTTTGTGTGTGCCATCGAACGAGCGAGGGCACGGGTGTAACGTGATGCCAGACGGTCGTAGAGGTTGTCCTCAACAGCTTCCTCGGTGATCGAGAAACCCATTGCGACGGTCTCGTGGGTATACCGTGCAGTATACGCCTCGTTTGCGTCGTCGAACGAGATTCCAGCGCCTTCGTTTTTAACGGGTGCGGCACCGAAACCTGACAGCATGACCTCTTCTTCGAATGCTCGATCTGAGCCTTCAGTGTCGAAGATTTCAGCATGCTGGCCCTCGTAGCGACCATATTCCATACCAAAGAGGGCGTTGAGGCCAGGCTCAAGCTCTTTGGCGAGTTGTGCGCGAGAAATAGCCATAACTCACTACCCTCCTTACGAGATGCCGCCTTCAGCAGATCCGCCAGTGGCAGGTGCTGTAAGGGCGTGGTTGTTGATCATCACAATCAGCGGAATACCGGCAGCAGTGAAGTCAGCATTTTCCGGATCGTCCATGATGCCTACAATCTTCAGCGGGTGCGAAAGATCAGCAGCATCTGCGGTCGACACATCAAGCTGTGCTGTCGAAATACCAGTGGTTGTATTACCATCTGCTGCGCCTTTGTTAGACTCAGCCGAGAACTCTGCGCTCTCGAAGATGGTGGCGATTGCAGTCGCTTTGTCGGTAAGACTAGCGTCCGAACAAACAATGAACCGCTGCATCGGGTTGTCGTACACATTCGCAATGATGTCGAAATTTGTGTTCGCACTTCCCGATCCGGGCCAAGTGTTCGAAAACTTCTTCTTGCCGGTGGTCGCGTCTACGTACTCACAGCCAGCGAAAACGCCGATAAATTTCAAAGTATCACCGGAAGCAGAACTGGAGACAGCAATGGTGCCGTCGTTAGTTGCGATAACCGGAGAACCTTGAAAAATCGCGCTTGCATCTGACTTAATGTGGTACGCATTAGTACCGGAAGTAGCAGGAGTGCTACCAGCGGTATTAATCGGCTTCATGCCGAAGGCAACATTTGAGTTTGCCATAGCTTTACCTCATCAGGTTAGGAGGAATCTTTTCCCCCGAAGGTTACACGACTTTGCCTGTCATTGTGGATAGGCATCGAGGGATGTTGTTCCCTCATAAGGTTTTCGTCAACGGAACGCATCTGGTTGCGGGTCTGTTCCCGGTAGTATTCAGTTCTTTCTTCGACCGTTTCCTCTGGAATCCGACACAGCATTAAGCCGCCTACGCCGATAACTCCAGCATTCTTGCCTTCCTCGATCACTGGATAGCGATCTGCAAGGTCGGGGTACTCGTCTGCACGTACTGGTTCCCACCCCTCACGGAGCTTCGAGTGTACGTTGGTCTTGTCATCCTCGCCACGAATGGCGGTTCTGACCCAACGATGCTGATAACCAGCCGGTGCTTCGGGCGCCTCCAACTTGGAAGGCGGGGTCCAGGGCTTGCGCCGCTGGGTGGTTGCGCGAGTCTCTGCTTCGCGTGGTTTCCTGTTAGCCATAACTTACTCCTTCACGTACTTGGCATATTCCTCGAGCGGAACATTCAATCGCTTCGCAATCGCAATCTGCGATGGAGTCAGTTTGACTGTTCTGCGCCCCTTTGGTGACGACGACTTTGACGCCGTTGACCCAGCAGAAGCGACTCTGGGTCCAGTATCGCGTTTTGTCTCCGCAAACTTATGCGGAAACTCTGTGCGAATCCTATTGTCTAGCTCACTATAATACTCATCCGAGGTTGGGTCAAACCCCTCATCCTCAATAAGTTGTTTATGAATACCGAAAGCAGCGTATGTCATGGTCTGATCAGTGCCAAACCATTCATTCTTGCCGGCCCATGCCTCTGCCTTGGGGTCGGGCTGTTGCGCTTGTGGCTGCGCTTGTGGAGCCTGCTCCGGCGCTTCCTGCGCCTGCTGACTTCGCTCTTCGTTTCGGCGTTTGGCCTCTTCGTACCGAGCCTGCTCCAAAGCGATTCTGCTAATCCGCTGCTGGGCATCGAACATGCCATCCGCGTCACCGTCTTCGTAGGCTTTGCGGTATGCCTCCTTTGCCGCCACGGCATCAGCTTCAACACGGCTACCAAACTCGCCAACATAAGACTGATCGAGTTTATCCAACCGAGACCGAAGCTCTTCATTCTGCTTCTTCACGGCTTCGGCATACTCAATCGCGGCTTGCCGCTGACGCTCTTCTTCACGAAACCTGTTCGTCAGCTTCGAAATACGACGCTGAACAGATTCAGAGTATTGCTCTAATTCATCTTCGCTCTTCGCTTCCTCTTCAACAGGAGCTTGCTCCTCTTCTGGTTGCTCAACAGCGGCCTCGGCTTGCTCCTCGTCTACCTCGACGACCTCAAGCTCTTCCTTCTCAGCAAGATTGTTTTGCATACTAGGCTCCGTATGTCTTGATATCATCGGGGTCGATGATGGTTGCAATGACTTCGTCGTCATTGATGATGCGAACCTCGCCACCTTCTATCTGAAAGCGCGATCCGGCGTAGCGACCAATACAAACCCAGTCGCCCTCTTTGCACCACGGTGCTGAATCAGGACCAAACTTGTCCGGATCCTGATAGGCAAGCGGGCCAACCTTCACCACATATGCCACAACAGTGGCACGTGCTTCTCGGTCCTTGGCTTGATCGGGTACGTACACTCCACCCTCAGTCTTGGCCTTACCCTGATAGGGCATGACAAGAATCCGCCAGCCGGTAGGCTGCGGGATCCTGTCTAGTGCGGGCTTTTTGGAGGCTTCTTCTTCAGCTTTTTTCTTGGCTTGCTGCTGCCGTAAAATATGGTCAGGGACTAGAAGCGTCGTCATAGTTAACCTTTTTTAGCAGGGCGCGTAACTCTTCTAGCGCGTAAGTGATCCCCTGAATCTCACCTACCATAGCACGATATGACTCCATATCAGATGCGCTACCGCTAGTCAGGGAGATGCTAATATCATCTACCCGTGTTTGCAAGGTTTTCTGATACCTTGATAGAAAATCTACGACATCCATTATGACGCCATTTTTGCATCTGTTATCGGGCCACCAGAAACCCAAGCATTACACACACGCATCGACGCGCATTTAAATTTCAAAAACTGGCAATATCCAATGTCGCCAGCTTCAACAGACTCAAAGGGGTCCGCGCCATCATTTAGGCCAATGCCCTTTGCGATGCAGTCTTTTATGCGTGAAGTTAGGTTAAAAGCAGCGCAGTTGCCGCAGCGACTTTCTTTCGCTGCCTCTATGTCCGTATTGAATGTGTCAGCTATGCTTTGCCAAAAACTATCATTCTTGCCGGTGTCGTCCAAATTTGGATTCAACGGGCCATAACCATACTCGTCAATGGCTTCTTGTCTGTTTTCCAGATTGAGGTCGATATCTTGGGTAGCAGCAGGGCAGGACTCTCCTTCTCCGTCCCCCGCACTAATCATGCGATCAACAGGAATGCCGTCTTGTATTTCCTTCGCCGGATCCAATCCATCTGGAATTATTTTAATTTCAATTCTCATAGCTGTGTACCCGTCGGAAATCTAATCATGTCACTTATTGAGGGAACACCACCAAACTCTAAAAATGTTTGCGGCAAAAGCGCTTCGTCTGGAGTGCTGTACAATCCAGCCCCAACAGGTTCAAGGGCCAGCATTCTATCCCTGTCCGGGTTAACAAGGTCGGCGAACCTTACTTCATTTTGGAAACGTCTGTTCATGTCTTCTGGGACCGTGTTGCCTGTCGGCTGATTCGCGAAGAAAAACGGATTGTCCGGAGTCAGTGGAATGTAATCACCCGTGACCTCTGCTGCGGTGATCGGCACTTCTGATCTAGGTAAACTGTCCAGCACGGCTTGAGCAGCGTCCGCTTTACGGCGGTTTTCTTCTGCAATAGCCAATTCACTTTCATCGTACAGATTGGGGTTCACAATATCATCGCTTGGTAAATTAAGGGATGACCTGTCAACACGAGCCAAAGAAATAGTGCCCCCCGGATCCCTGTTCGGCGTGGTCGGAGTCATTTCAGGAACCGAGCCTACCGGCGTTCGAATCTCCATCACAGGAAGATCGCCCATAGAGTCGGGGAAAAACCCCGGAGTCGGAACGGCAAGATCTGACCGACCTCGAGTTAGCCCACGAACCAAACCAACCCCCGGCAAGAAGTTAAGCAGTGAACCAAGCCCACCTGTGTCTTGCTGACCCATGGTGGGGTCGCGATATACATTGCCGTACTGTGTGGGTGATCCCTCACGCAGCATGCCGCGAACACGACCACGATTGTCTACTGGATTTAGAAACTGATCATACGCAAGGCGGTTGAGAGATTCGATGCCCGCTGCGCTCATGTTTGTATAATTAATCTTGTCCGGGGAGACCCCTGTCAGACGAGAAATAACTCCGTCGTTTCCATAGGGGTTTGTAGCTGTTCGCCCGGTGTCCCTTAAAAACTGATTATATCGAGCTTCGTTAGCGGCGTTGCTTTCACTCGCCTGTACCGCAGCAGGCTCGTAAGACATATAAGACGCATTATTCGCTGCCCGCTCGTTGGGCGTTAGGCCACCCGCCCCAACTCTGTTGCCGGAGCTAATTACCGTCGATGTTGCGCCCGTTACAGGATCTCTTGGCCCAGACCGGAAGGTAGCCATTTATTTTACTCCGGTAAACTTATTGCCCTGAATGGCAGCGCCCATACCACGACAGGACATATACTTGCCGCTGGCAGCGTATACCTCACCTCTTTCGTCGCGTGGCGGCTTTGGCGTAGGTCTCGTCGGTCGCGTACCGCGCCCTTCTGTGTTCATCGGATGATCCGGATCGATCAGGCTTGGGTTTTCCCGAACAGCTTCCTTGTAGCTATCCGGAATATCGGGATCACCCATATATTTCCGATATCTCTTATCTGACTCCGAAAGGGGTGTGGGCCGCGTCATCTTATTTGTGCCGCCTTTGTCAAAGCCACGCATTTTTTTCATGTTGCTCTCCAGCACTTGAGAGCCACCGTCTCTGCGACCACGGCCCTTTTTGATAAGGTTCTCGGCATCATCATAGCTGATTCCCATGTCGCCGGCAAACTGTCTAATACGTGGCCTTGCCATTGTCAGTCCTTTCTTCGACCAATCTTTCTTTCGATCTCTCGAATACGCATCTTAATTGTCAGGATCAGGTCGTCCCACTCTTCGCACGTTCGTTCCATTACCGCCGTCCTTCTCGTGACCCAGCCACACCGCAAATGCACCGGTCATGGCCCCCGTGACTACACTTACTAGACCTGCCTGCGCCGGAGTCGGGTCTTCCAGCGTCATAAACCACTCCACTACCCGCCAGGCGGATATTGACATCATAATCATCATCAAGCGGGGGAGTATCTTCCACCGCAGAAATCTTTCCATTGTAACTTCGGCCACGATTTTTCTCCGCTTGCTCCGGTGTGGTGCGATTGTGCATATCCCACATCGGCATCATCACTTCTTACCAAAAAACTTGGTAGCGCTACGTACGCCAAAAGAAGCAGCAACAATAACACCAAGGGAATACTGATACCACTCAGGCATCTGGTCCAACTGTGCAAAGCCATTAGCAACCACACCCTCCATGCCGGGGATGAAACTCAAAATGAGCGGGATCGAGAACAGTATTACCAACCACTCATCTTTCCAAGACGACTGACTGCCACGAGCCATTTCCAGATCCCAATCAATCTCGCCCGTAGCCTTCTTCTCCATAATCGTAGCTTCGGCTTTAGCCTTCGCAACTTGCGCTCCTGTTTCAGCCTTGGTTTTTTCTACTTTGCCCTCTAGCCAAGTACCAGCTAAAGATGCAATCGGTCCGATCAATGCTTGGATCATTTGTTCCTCGACAGTGCTGCCTGTGTGTTAATGCGATAGATGTTCACATCGTTTCGTGCGGCGGCGACATCTTCCTGCAAGTTGATGCGCTGCTGCGCTAGATCATACGCTTGCTGCAACTTGGCCTGATCGATCTGGAAGTCCATCTGATCGTTCATGCTCTTGCGCTGGATTTCCATCTGCGAGTTCTGCAACTCTTGCTGACGAATCGCCACCAGCGGGTCTTGCTGCTGGGCCGGCTGAATCATCGGCATGATCTGCTGCATGATCTCACTGACCTGCTGTGCAATTGCGGACTCAACCGTAGGCTGGTCAATCTGTGCAGGTGGCTCACCCGCTGCCATAGCTTCCTGCATGGCGTTCTGGAAGAACGCAGTAACCTGATCCCTCGCAAGCATGCCAACGTGCTCCTGTACGTGCGAGAGGAGCAGCAAGAAGGCTTGTGGGTTGGCACTTGACACAGGCGAGGACAGGAACATGGCATGCGCCAGTATGTGTGCCTCGTGATCCTGCTGCGGAAATGCTTGAAACGGCAAGTTCTTCACTGCGGCTGCGTTCTCTGTAGCCGGGTCCACAGGCTGCGGCTGCGGAGGTGGCGGCAAGATCGCGTCAATGTTCTTCACATCCAACGCATCGTACATGCGCCGATACGCTTCATACTGGTTGTGAAGCTGCGGAGCAGCCTGCGCCAACTGCATCTGCGTCTGTGCCAGCGACAAACGCTGCGACATCGAGAAGATTGACGGATCAGAGACCGGCAAAATGTCTACCCGGCCATCAAAATCCTGCTGCATGATCTCAGCCGGCACGTTCTGGCCCACAAAATATGGGTAAGGCATTGGATTATCTGCGAAAATCTCCGCAAGTAACCGAAACTCCTGCTTCTGCCCATAGTGCAGACGCTTGTGGATCGAAGAGATGATCTTCGAGCCTTGCTCGATCAGCGCTACTGTGGTCCCGACGGGGGCTTGTGAATTAACATCGGCGATCTTTGCGTCGGCGACTTGGGCGAAACGTCTTCCTGAATCGACGATAACGCCCAGTAGTTGAGCAAGTGTCCCAGAAGGTTCCTTGTATGGAAGGGGCATAAGAGCATTCCGAAGGTCACCACCGGGAGCATCAATATCACGGAACTCG
>Ga0098043_1000473_pt1 | contig 14135 bp, 5 predicted proteins | sample 9B_taG_FD_92581 | JGI IMG/M metagenome (GOLD analysis project Ga0098043, IMG submission 92581) | Marine viral communities from the Subarctic Pacific Ocean - 9B_ETSP_OMZ_AT15188_CsCl metaG | ecosystem: Environmental > Aquatic > Marine > Oceanic | place: Subarctic Pacific Ocean | collected 2015-01-10 | reverse complement strand
CGACCTTTTTTTGTCAGTACTGCATCAACCGTAATTGATGAATTGTCTAAATATCCCATTGTTTTCTCCTATGTAGAAATACTTTAATTCATATATAAATATTATAAAAATAAAAAAATAATCAAATTTATATTTTAAGGTGCATATATTATTTTATCATCTCCATCAATGTCACCAGAGCCACCTTTTATAATAATTTGATTTTCACCACCAGTTACATTAACTCTATAAAATGAAGCTGTTGAATAATCTTCATATCGTACGTTTAAAAATCCTGGGTTTGTATTTTGTGTTCCTTTATTCATTTGTTCTTTAAATGGTTGACTAAAATTAGTAACGTGATTTGATGGGAAAGTAATTGAACCATCTGAACTTGTAATAAAATATCTTGTTTTACCCATCATTCTACCTGTTTGGTTACCAGGATTACCATTTATTAATGATTCATAATTTACATTAGCATGAAAATCGTTATCTATTAATAACCTATTATAAAATTTATCACTATTACTAAAATCAGAACTATCACCGAATGAAGCTGAATAATATTCCATATCACCGATAGAGTGAAACACAAATCTTTTTTCAATATCATATGTGTTAAATGTTCCATCAGAACCAGTCGGTGCTGCGAAATTAATATGTTGAACATCATTATTTGTTCTTCCCCAATTTTTATGAACATCTACATATGATTTGTTTACGTTAGAAGCGTAGTCAATAGTTCCATTTTTAGAGAGAACAATTGTTGAACCATCATAAGTTGGTAATGGTGACATTGAAGCTGAAAGAGGATTTTCTATTGTTACAACATAACCACCTGGTTGTAAAAATGGTGGGTGAAAATTATTTTTTACACTTTGATTACTTTCACTTGCAAGTGTACTTCCACTAAATGGTGCTAAATACCCACTACTTGTAACATACGCGTTACCAAGACTTATTGTATCACTATGTATCACTTCAATCGAACCAATGGTTGATGGGGTGATTTCAGCTGTTCCCTCTTTTTCAGTCAATAATTCTGTTAATGTTTCTTTATTAAAAACAATATTATTTAGTTTGATATCTAAATTATAATTACCAATAGGAGCATTTGGATTGACCTCCACACTATGTTCTTCATTTTCATATTTTTGTTTTTCTAATAATGTGTTTTTTATTTGAACACCAACGTTTGCATTTCTATCACTAAAAGTTGAACGAGCAGGAACTAACTTTTTCAGACCCTCTACTAATGAAACATCATATAAATTCTCATATGCTCTAATAAATTTATTAGTATTTATTTCAATTGGATTTTCTTTAAAAAAGTTTTCTCTAAATGTATCAAACTCATTATAGAATTGTGAGTAATAATCATTTGGATTCCCATATAATTTTTCAAAATTAAATCCACCCAAATTATCTAATATAAAATTATTTACAAAATTTTGTGGTGATGAAAATAATTCAAGCTTTGGTGAAGTAATAACCTCAGGTTTTTGATTATTATTAATATTATCAACTATGTCTGAATTTAAATTATTTCCAATTGATTGAATATTTGGATTAATTAGAATTTTATTGTCATTTGCATTATCTTGATTATCTTGTGTTATGACTTTTACAACATCTACAATATCAAAACCATAAATAATTGAACTAGTAAAAAATGTTCCAGGCTTTGTGATAGAATAATCTCCAAAAAGTTTAGGTGGTGATGAGTCTATAAGTTGTAGATTTTGTGCTGATGATGAAACTGAAGCACTAGAGTAATTTTCGTTTAATTTAAAACGATACACTAAATCTGTTTTAAAAGAGTCTATTGTATTACCAACAGTTGAAAATTTGTTCAATGTATGTTGTTTAAATTTTGAAGTACTTAAAGTTGTTGACTAAGCTTTAATTTCAGCTAATGAACCACTAAATATTTCACCAACAAATAAATTTGATGATGATAGTGGATGTCTTGAACCACTTGATTGGAAATTTTGGTTTGCAAAAAACCCTTTACCACCTTCAGTTGAAGAATTTCCAACTAAACCACCACTTATTGACATTGTAACTACACTATGTGGTTTTATAATTTTATTATTTTGTAGAGCTGAATGTAGTCTATATTCAATTGTACCAGGTCCAGATGTTGAACCTGTCATTCTCTGTAACATTACGTTCCATAATTGTCCATCTGTCATTTGGTTAAATGCCAATGACATTGAAAAACCTCGACTACCAATGGCCGTATCAGCTTCTTGTGAATTATTTAATCTAAATTCAAATGAAGAACTTAATCCATCAGAACTTGGAATTAATCTTACATCCCAAAGTGTTTCAGCACCACTACCACTTGATTTTAATATTGTTTGTTCTTGCGTAGTTTTTACATGTTTGTATACAAATTCAACTGTGTTTATATTTGCACCATCCATCCACCAATCAAGATTTAAAATTCTATCTGTGTTATTATTAAAATTATAATAGTATAATTTTTTCTTATTATCAATATATGAAACACTACCAGTTATCGCATCTAAATTAATATCTACACCAGTATCATCTGGTAAATTATCATTTAGACTATCGTTTAAATCATTTGTTGTTGAACCACCAAACTCTTGGAAATTAATTACATCAGGAGGATAACCATATACATTTAATAAACCTCTTATGGAATTTTTTGTTCCTTTGGATTTATAAATATACAATAAATTATTTAGAGTTTTTCTCCATGTATTGTTTTTAATATCATCAATTGAAGTAACACCGCTTAAATAAGAACCCAATGTTTCAGTTAAACTTCCACCAAATGGATTTATCGCTTGATACCCCATATTATTTAATAACATTGGTAATGTATTATCAGGTGGTGAATTAGTTTTTTTATATCCCCTTTTATGAATTGTTCCCATTGAATCAATATGATTTCTAATTAAATCATATTGTTCACCTTGTAGATTTAAGAATTTTTTCATATCATTAAAGTCAGAACTATTTTGAATATAAAGAGGTAAATTGTTTTCAAATGAATGAATGTTATTAGTATCGAAAGTTTCTGCTTGAGTTAAAGCATTATTATACCAATCTGTAAATTCAGTCGATGTTGTTTTATAAATGTTGTCGAATGGTAAAACATTAGTTGGATTTTTTAATGTTACTTTTACATCAGTAATAAATGATTGAGTTAAAGCAGAACCTGATGTTATTTTTAAAGTAAATAAATCACCGGCCGGCATTACAGAACCTTTAAATGGAACACCACTTTGAGTTATTACTGTAGTTGGATATAAATTAGTTGAATCTTTAATTTGACTTGAACCTGTTTTAACACTTCCACTTAAAATTTCAATTTTTGTTGAACCGGCATTAAAGTCACCAGCATCGATACTTAAATCAGCCATATCATTACCATTTGTTTTTGGTATGAAATAAGATTGAGAAGCTTCATATATAAATCTTTTATAAGAACTACTAATTACAGTTGGCTCTAATATTGATGCAGTGTGAGCTGTGTCATGTGGTAAAAAGAAACCATTAGATATAAAACCAGTTACTAAATTATTACTAATTTGCCTACTAATTTCTAAATTATTTGTTCCCTTTAGTAAAAATGAAAGATATACAGACCCACTATGATTAAAAAATGGTTTATTTTGTATTCTATACAATGTGTCTGTTAAATGAATATCTTCACCTAATTCCAAATTAGAATTTTTATAAACAACATTAAATCCATCACTTTGATTTAATTCTTCATAATTACCATCCTGTTTTAGTGGATTATTATCAGCATAGTTTTTCAGTGCAGGAGCAGAGGAGGTTGAATCCGTTTGTCCATCAAAATATAAAAATCTTTCATAAGGTGTAAATGTTTTAAATTCTTCACTTATTTTATTAAATAAATCTTTTCTTTTTTGAATTACAAAAGTTGAATCACCAGTTAGAGAAATACCATCAGTTGACAGTGAACTTGATATTTCTGAATAGTAACTTTGAATAGTTTCAACCTTTGTTTTAAAATTTTCTAATTTCTTTTTAGCAGAACCAAAAAATGTATGATTTGTAAATTCGTTAAAATCTGTGTTTAAATTAGGATAACCATAACTACTCGCAGATATTAAAGTGTCTGATGTGATATCTTCTATTGATGATGAATTTATTAAATCATCAAAATTTTCAAAACCAATTTCATTATTTATAGGAGTAAGCCAATTTTCTTGTTGGTCAGGTTTTAATCCATCACCAAAAAATACATCAGGTACTTCAGAAAAATAAAATATATCTTGTACTTGTGTTGTTAGAACTTCTCTTTCAATAGTAACAAATGATAGATTACTTATGTTGGTAGGTAGTGCATCATATAGTTTAAGTATAATTGATTGATTGTCTTTACCATCTGTTACCCTATCAAAGGTATAATTCATAATAGGGTTATGGTCACCGTTTCCAACACTTAGTATATGTCCGAATTGATATTTGTAATTAGGATTAGGTAAAAAATTACCCTGTTCGTCAACTTCAGTTAAAAATTCAGGTTCATTGTTATTAAATTCATTTGTTAGTTTTGTTATAACATCTGAATTATTTAAAATAGGTTCGTTTAATATTTTTAATCTAACCTCTTTTCTTGAAGTTGATATTTGTTTTATAATAAACTTATATTGTACATTTTCAGGTTCAGAATAATAATATTCAACTCCCAATGGTGGTGGTGATGGTGGGGTGTTGTCTACTGTTTCACCATCTGGTCCTGTATCTGGAGGATTTTGAAGTTGCCAATCAGTATATTTTGGTGGTTCAGGTATAGAACCACCGATTATAGCCGGTATTAACTCAGCAATATCTTGTCTATTTACACTAACCCAACCAGCAGAATCTTCAATATTTAAAAATCCACTACCATTATAATCAAAATCTTCAAACCAATAAGGTGTTGGTAACTCTTGTTCAAATAATTGTCCTGCAGAAACTTGATTTAAAAAGTCAATTTGAATTTTATAATCACCTTGAGGTAATTCGAATTTATTAAATATTTCATTTGGTTTTATGTATATTTCAGAAGAAGAATCAGATATATCTTTTTTGTATATTTTAAAATCACCTTTATCACCACCATATAAATTACCACCTATGGGCTTTTCTCTGTATACATTATTTTCTGTAAATGGTGATATATTAATGACCATTGAATTAGGATTTAAAGTTGAGAAAAATATAGCTTTACCATCAATACCTTTTTCACTATTGGGTAAATCCACTACATTGGTTATAGCTTCAGTTGGATAAATGGTAAGTCGAATGTAATCATTATCTGAAAATTGTCCATTGGTTTCAGAAATTACTAAATCTTTATCTTTTTGATTAAATTCAAATTCTAATTCAGGCACTACATTGCTCCATCATTTTTACGAGTTTTTTTGGGAACTTTAATGAATGTATCTCGTCTCATAGGTTCACCTTTTCTATTTTTTTTAATTTTATAATCACCAATTAATAAACCTTTATTTGAATTTCCACTAGAATCATAAATAGAATTATTTGTTAATTTACTTGTATTTATTTCCATTTTACAATTTTTTTTCAATTCCATATCCTGATTATCATTTATAAATATCTGTCCAATGGAACTTTCCATTGGAAAAGTTCTATCAGAAGTTTCTCCATTATATTCATTATAAGAAATAAGTTGATTATCTTGAACAGCTTCGATGTTTAGTAGTTCATAAATACTATATTGTTTGTTAAAATAACGACATTGTTCTAAATCTAATTTTTCAATTGATGAACCTAATTCATTATTTTCTCTAGCATTTATCAAAAACTTTTCATCAATTATATCCGTATCTCCAATTTTACCTCCACCCAATGTATTTAAAATACTTTGATAATATTTTGAATCTTTATCAATTCCACCAATGATAGCTGTTGTGTATGGCCAAGGTAATGTTGTGTAATTAGTGCCTCCCAACTCACCAAAATCAGGATATTGATTAATTGGTATATCTAAGAAAATTTTAGTTGTTACTAATTTCCATCTACCTAATTGTCTTGTTGTTTCATCAAAACTTATCATAATAGACTTTATGTTTTTAATACCTGGTGTAGTATATGTGTTTGTAACAAATTCATTATTTTCATTACTAAAAATTTTATATATATTTTCGGTGTCTTTTAAAATTTGTAAATCTTGAAGTTCAGATGGTCTAATTTTTAACCAATCATCTAAAGTTTTTATTTTATCTTCAATATCATTCCAATCAATTACAAAGTAATAGAATTTTATTGTATCGATATCAAAATTGTTTTCACTCATCGCTTTAAAACTTAATCCAATTGTAGCTGGTGCTGAAGCTATCAAACTTTTTTGTAAATCGTTTTCATAATAACTTTGTAAATCAATTTCTGTTTTTAAATTATTATCAGTATCTAAAGTTGAAACGATTGTCTTTGGAATAAAATTTGGATATATTGAATCTTGGTTATCGTCTGGTCCTGGTGGATTTGTATTATTACTTAATTGTCTATCAAAATTAATTGATAGTAAATCCACATCAGATAAAAAGTTTGAAATAAAATAAGTTGGTTGAACGGATTCAAAAAATTGTACATAGTTCTCTTCATCACTTAAAATTTCATCAACTTCACCAGCCCAATTATTAGGAATTGCATCAATAGTACTGATGGATATTTTTAAATCAGTAACTGTCCAGGCTGGTTTTTCATCACCATAACCTCCCCCATCACCTTCTACATCAACAATTTTTGGAAGATTTGTTTCAGAATCAAAATAAGATATTTTACCACTAACTTCATTACCTTGAACATTAAATAATTCTAAATTATCTATTTTATAAACTTGATATTTTCTTTTTCTTACATCAGTTCCAATCCATGGGTCTTCATCACCTCTTAATCTAATTACTAAATAAATAGCATTATTAATATTTTCATCAAATATTTTAGTCGATAAACCACCTTCATCTTTTAATGGAAAGTTTTCGGTAAATGGTCCATTACCACCTAGATATTCATCACCACCACTAAAACCTGTATTACGACCATCGAAATCTCCAAATTCCGGCCCATCAGCAGCTGCAGAAAAGTTGAATAAAATATTCTTCCCTTCTACATGTGTGACATTTCCTAAATCACCACCATTTAAATTACTAAAATTTTGTACAAAAAATCTTCTTCTAAAACTATCTGCCCCAACAATACTCTTTAAAGCAGAATAACCAATACCAGGTGTTATATATGCATCCTCTTCGGAAAATAAATAACCCTCCACTCTATTATTTTTAGTGGGTTTAGGTGATGCATAAGCACTTACATACAATGAATCAATACGAATAAAATTTGAACTACCACCTCCCCCTTGTGCCTTTAAATTTCGTTTTATTATTGCATTATTAACATCAGAACCAACTGATTTTGTGTATAAATCTTTATTTTGAAATTTATCATTGTTGAGAGGTAGACCGATTGAATCATAGTAATTTATTGATTCAGTATTATAATTTTCATCAAAATTATAAACACTAACATCACCTATGTTTGGTTCGTCAATAATTATTAATTTCTTTTCCAATTAAAAAGCTCCATTGTTCTTTTCTGTTTTTACTTTACTAAATACTTTTCGTTTTTTTGGTTTTAAACTTTTTTTATCAAAACTTGGTTTATAATCTGAAATTAAAAATCCTAAATTTTGATTGCCACTTTTATCATCAATAACATTATTGTCTATTTTTTCACTAGTTAAATTAATTAATAAACTTTGATTAATTTCATTCTCATCAGTAATTACACCTTGTTTAGGAAATGGTATTTTATCATTTGGAAAATCACCATCTATAAAATTACCATCAACACCATATCTTGGTAATACAGGATAGTATGAATCATCCAACCAATCTTGTTCTGAAAAAGTATCAACAACTAAAGTGCCGTTTTGTATACTTCCATTTATATCAATACCCTCTCTGTCAAATATTGAAGTATTTATATCAATAATGTTTTTCCAATATCTTGATTCATCAGGTTTTCCGACTTGATTTAAATCTTGTTCTTCAAATCCAAACAATTCCCAAATTGACTTTGGTTCATTATAATATTTTATATTTGTTAAGTCAGAATCCCCTATATGTTTTCCAAGTGTTTCTACTATTGGTTGTGTGCCATTATTAATTAAAGTTTCTTCTGTTTGTATTGTTTTATCATTGTATCTTTTTTTTATATAATTTGGTAAAGTATCTAATTCATTAATATCTTTACCTTCCATTTTTAGTAAAGCTATTTCAGTTTTTAATTTATCACTATCATTAGCAAATTTTACAAAAGTTTTAGTTTCGTCTAAAAAACCTAATTGTCTTTTAATAGAATTATAATATGAACTTTGATTTGAATAACCACCAATTATTGGTAAAGTGTTTTTAAATGGAATAAATGAAAAACCATCACTACCAAAATATGTAAAATCTTCATCTAACCCTTCATTAATATTTATTCTTAATTTAAATTTTTTAACATGAGCTACACCACCTAAGTTTCCATCCTCGTCTATTTTTTTTCTAACCATAAATCCTGTAACTTCAAAAGTTCCACTCTGTTCATATGTATGATACAAAGGTGTTTCTTCGTCAATTTGTTCAAGTTTTGTTGTAAATTCTTTTGGTGAACCATCACCCCAATCTATATCATAGATGAAGAAAAGGCCTTTTTTAAAATCTCGATAAATTGGAGTTCTTTTTACATCAAAGATTTCATCTGTTGGATAAGTTGGATAAAAATAAAATTGAGCTTCCAATGGAGCGGTTGTATCTTTATATTCATTAGGTTGTAATTCTTTGTCATAATATTGTGTTAAATCTCCTTTACCATAATTACCAACAGATATTTTTTTTCTAACATCTACATCAGGAGTAAATTCATAAGATTCAATAATTTTAAAATCATCTAATAATACTCTACCATAAAAATTATTAGCAGCTTGAACGATTAAAAATAATCTTCTAACATAATTAGTATCACCATATAAAAAATTATTACCTAAAGTGAATGAAAAAGAAAATTCCTCCCATTCATCCATTACAGTGTTTTTAAATCTACCCATAGAACCATAATTTGAAAATGCTGCACTAACTGTGCCATCACTATGTAAATTATCATTATAAGTTTGAGAATTAAAATCACCATGTGGGAAATAAATATGTTTTTTATTATAAGGATATGTCCCATCTGTTGGTATATTATCTAAATTTAAAGGATATGGAAAAAAATTATAAGTTGTTTCATCTATCCAACGCATTGGATTATAAATATCACCATCAGAATCAACAACAGCTAATTCAACTTCTGGTTGGTCATAATTTCCTACAAAACTACTATCAGTTTTCATTTTAAAGGAAACTTTAAGTGAAGAATATGGTGATAATAAATTACTAGTATCCGTAAAACCACCACGATAAAATTCTATGACTTGATTTAAAGACCTGTATTGATTTTCTTTAGGGACATCATCTCCAAAATCATCATCCCAATTAAACGAGTAATCATATAAATTCAACCATCCATCTCCTGCAACATCTCTAGCAGATTTACTAAAATTAGTTGATAAAAATTCTAAACATTTACCATATGAATATGCTTCATCACTAATTATCCATTTTGCAAAGTTTGGCCAACCCACCAATGTTGGTGCACTGTTCCATCCAGTTGGTTCAACTGCAGGGGATGTTATAAATGATTTTTTAACACCTTTAAATTTTTCTATCTCTAATGTACCATCATCGGCAAAAAGATTGGTTAGTTGTTGATATTCATATCCATCATTACTATCAAGAAAACAATCATAGTGATTCATATGAAAGAATAAATTACATGAATTTTCTATATTTTGAGTATTGTAACCATGGTATAATGATGCAAATAAATCATAAGATAATCTTAATAAACTGTTTTCATGGTCAAAAAAATAAGGATAATAACCAGCATATCCAACTCTGTTTTGATTATCATTTGGTTCACCATTTGATTGGTTAAAAGAATCTATAAAATTTTCTCCAGTGGATGATTCCTCAATATATGACCCACCATCTCCATATAGGTCTATATCTCTTTTTCTGGTTTCAATTCCATCATAAGTACAATATCCCCAACCACCATCTGGTATGAAGTAAGAAATTTCTGCAAGTATACCTGAGCCTCCACTATCATTGATAATTGGAGCTGGATGAGTATATTTACTTAAAATAAATCTACCAGAGCCATTGTTTATTAAATTAGGTTTGTAAATAGTTTTAAAATCAGGCCCTTGACTTGGGAAGTAATCACTATTTAAGTTATCATCATTGAATACAAACATACCAAGTGCTATTCTACCATCTTGATTAGAATTTAATAGTCCTTGATTGGTGTTTTGAAAAGAACCCATATCGATATCCAAACCACTAAATGGGTCGAATGGTTGTAAAAGAGTTTGTTCAATGTCTATATTTGGTACTCCAAAATTATCTGAAAATTCTTCGTCTGTAAAAATTTCTGAATAACTATTATTAATTTCAATTTCAATATCAGTTTCTGAATCAAAAATGAAATTGTCAGAAACTTTACGAAGAAAATTATTAGTTGTGCTTTGAACAGATTTTGTATCAATTAATTGGCCTGCTCCAATTGGGAAATTTTCTCGATTTACATATCCCTCTGTAAAGGTATTTAAATCCTTATCTTCTTTAAAATATTCATATTCTTGTTCTAAACCTTCAGTTGATTCTAAATCATCTGAACTATATACAGGTCTTGTAGATACATCCAACCCATCTTCAGATGGATTATTAACGTCTGGTATTGATGGATATTCAAGTCCACTAATTTCTAATCGCAATCTAGTTTCACCTAAATTACCTTTCATATATACACCCAAAATTTCACATTCTATTAAATCCACACCACCGTTAGGCATTTCAATATTATAATATTCATATATTTCTGTAGCTGTGGGTAAATCTATAAATGAATATATATTTTTTTTACCACCACTTCCATTTCCATCTGCACCACCCAAATCATCAATTTCAGTTCGTTGTTTACCAAAAGTTATCCTATTATCGTCATCTGAATCATCTAAAATTTTAAAACCATTATCTAGATTTAAATCAGATTCAAGTGTTATAATGTCTGTGTATTTATTTTGTAAATCACTCCATTGACCATATTTATACCTTAAATGTAACCAAACTTGTACAGCTGCACCATCACCAACTCCATCCATCTCATCATCAAATCCTGACCTTACCTGTAGGAATAAAGTAGTAGTATACCTTGTATTTTCAGGTGATGTATGGTTATATTCATCTAATTCTGTTAATCTGTCGATTTGGAAATTTAAATGTGGAGTTATGTGAGACATTTAACTATACCTTAAAACCACGAGCTCGTAGTAAGTCTGATTTAGATATGATTTCTACTTTGCATTTGTTTCCAAAACCTGAATTGTTTATATATTGATGTGGTGTTTGAGCTGAATTATCAGTTTGTAAATTTGGAGTAATATGATTCATCCAAAAGTCTTTGTTATGTTCATAAGCTGTATATATGTTTCCGTCAATATCATTAGGGTTACCACCCCCCTCATCTATTTTTCTTGGTTCTATAATTCCTGGATTATATGATGCACATATGAAATACCATTCATTAAAATCTTCTGGAATAAAAGTTGTATTTAATAACCTTGTATTCATCGAGGCAGAAATACCATCTCTATATCGAAGGTCTGGATAATTCCAAGAAATTTTTCTCATAGAGTTGTTACCCGTATGAGAATCTCTAATTCCAATTTCTGAATCTTCTTCTCTTACCATTAATCTTACAAATCTTGCTGTATTTGAATTTGAAAAAATACCTTGTTCACTTAATTCAATGGTGTTTTCTACAGTGTTACCAAAAGTTTGAAAACTATTATCTGAATCAAAATTTGTAGGATAATATGTCTTATCATCTTTGTTTAAAACATAAGTTTCTAATTTAAATCCAAAGGGATTCTCCTCTCTTGTCGGATTACCAAAATTAAACAATGTCCCCTCTGATACTTTATCTAAAAATCTAACCCACATTGTAATTGTAAAACCAGTGCCAGGTATTGTTTCTCCGTTTTCATCTAACCTATCTAAATAAGTTAAATTATTTGGGTCTAATCCTTCAATAAAGTCTTGATTAGTGTTACGAATAATTATGCCTGAGTTAAGATTTCTAAATTTTAAATAACCATTTGATTTATTTTGATAAACCTCTCTATCATCTGCCAGCCCAATATCATCCTCTAATATATCTGTTAAATAAGGAAGTATTGTATTGTAAATATCTTCAATGGTTCTTGATGAATTTGTATCATTAGCTGTTGATTTTAATCTATGAATAAAAGCATCTTCTTCATCAATGTTTGCTAAAGATGGATTATCTTGAGTATATGAAATACTATAATTTTGATTATAGTCTAATGACCCAGTCCAATTTCCATTATTATCTCGTTCGACTGGATTTTCAAATTCTGGTGTTGGTGGTAGTAATGCATTTAATTCTTGAAAAAATCTTATAATTCTAGCCTGTCTAGCATCACCACTAGGTAATAGTTCAAATATATTTGTATCTAAAAATTCATTTGCTTTGTTTGTATCAATTATGGTTGATGATTGTTGTAATGGAATGAATTGACTTGTGTTTGAAAAATTACCATCTAAGACAACTAATTCTGTAATGTTTTCTCCATTTACTAAATCACCACCACCATTAATACTAATCGATATACCAAAATCTCCACCTTCAACGATTGATATTGGTGGATTACCTAATAAACTAAAATCAATTTTGTTTGCAACATCTTGTAATTTAGGTATTGTTTCCTCTTCTTCCGTACCTTGATTAAGAGTAATTATTGTATTTAAATCTTCAATATTTGCTTTAATGTCCTTTTGAAAAAGGGCTAAAACACCCTCACCCGCACCAGCTTGTAATTGTCCATTAAGAATAAATTTTTGAGCACCTGTTACATCGGATACATTTACAAAGTCACTTTGTATTAAGGCGTCAGCTATTAAATCTAATAGTCGTTCTAATTTTTCTGTAGGTGTCATAACTATTTCCTCTTAACTATAAATTCAAAATCATCATCAAACACTTGTTCTTGCCCATCATCATATTTTAATTTTAATAATATTTTATAAACCCTATCAGGATAAAACCCATCTAAGTATTGAATAAAATAATTTGATTCACTATCACAACTGAGTTTTGTATAACTAACATCTTGATTATCTTCAAAAGGCACTATAAACTCATCAGTAGTAACATCTTTAATTGCATATGAACCACTACCTTCAGTTATGAATGAACCAGTCACAGTCTGAACTGAATTAGAAAAAGTTTTTTGAATATACCTTTTTCTTGCACCAACCCTAAACTTAACTCGTTCACCAACTTTATATTCCTCTCTCAACCCCTGCATGTATAAAAAGTTATCAGCTAACCCACTCATTGTTAATTCAGTTAATGAACCTGTGTTTGAACCCGTACAAGGTAAATGGTCATCCCAACGAACTTCCAATTGTGGTGAGTAAATAGTATGTGTGTTTCTTGAAAAGAATTTTAAATGTCCAAATGTTGTTGAATTAGTTTCTTGAGTTCCATTAAAACGAATCAACATACCATTATTTTCTTCTTGACCTTTTAACCACATATTAACCATATCAGTTACTTCTACATTTACGTCAGGAGATTGATTTGAAAAAGTTTGTGTTGATGAACTAAGTACAGAGAGTCCTGTTGGTATTTTATAACTTGTACCACCAGCATTAAGCCAAGGCACTGCTGTTCCACCTATTGGATTACTACGATTATCAAAACTACAACCATTAGTATTTTTTGGATTATCACCAAACTTACCAGTACCCTCAGTCCAAGATTCTGATAATGGTTGAATCGCTAAAGTATATTCTTCAGTCATCTCAGCATTACCCTCAGCTTCATAAAGTCTTAAATAGTATTTCGCGTCTGAGTCTATAGTACCATCAGCTACTGACTTAGATAATTCAGTAAATTCATCCCCACTAAATTGAACCAACGCCCTTGTAAAGTGGTCTAATGATGAATTAAAAAATTCTTTTTTG
>Ga0098043_1000468_pt1 | contig 14158 bp, 19 predicted proteins | sample 9B_taG_FD_92581 | JGI IMG/M metagenome (GOLD analysis project Ga0098043, IMG submission 92581) | Marine viral communities from the Subarctic Pacific Ocean - 9B_ETSP_OMZ_AT15188_CsCl metaG | ecosystem: Environmental > Aquatic > Marine > Oceanic | place: Subarctic Pacific Ocean | collected 2015-01-10 | reverse complement strand
TGGTTTATTTAAGTACGCTCAAATGAGAAGAATGGCATTTAGTAACCCTGCTGATCCTTTCTTTGTTGCGCGGATTGACACCTCAGAAGATGTACGCGACCCTATCCCCTTACCTATTATAAAGGAAATCATTAACACTACCACTGATCCTAAAGATAAAGCCATGTTTAGTCTTGCTTTATACGCAGGATTTCGCGCTCAAGATGCAGGAACAATCACACAAGATGAAATCCAAGATGAGTATTTTGTATGGAAACAAGGTAAAGTGGGAAGAAAATGCGTAGTTCCAAAACATCCTATATTTAATTCGATGGATTTGGTGAACCTAAAACCTGAGAAATCAAAAAGAAGATCGGTTACTCAGCGTTTACAAAGAAGATTACAGGAGTTTGGACAAAAAGGTGATTATCATAGTATCAGACATACCTATGGTGAAAGACTGGAAGAACAAGGATTGGAGTTTCTGGAAGTGAAGTTTTTAATGGGACATAGAATAGATGATATTACATGGAGATATATTCATAAGAATGTATCCAAGTTTAAACCTGCTATTTATAATATATAACTGTCACATAAATGTCACATATTTATCACAACTTACTATTACTTATGATGATGAATGAGAGTGTGTTTTACGAGGGAAAATAAGATGTAACGAGGAAGGTCGGATCGGTTTTCAAGACCAGTGCATTCAGCCAGACTCTGCCACCCCTCCGAAGATAAAATTTTATTTAATTATGTGACTGTCACATTTTTGTCACATTTTCGTATCTTTCAATAAACTCTTTTGGATCACCCTTTCCTAAATCTGAATTGAAATATTTTTTCCAATAATTTGCCATACCTTCTACAGTTTTTGGAAGTTTTTTTGGGACTCTCCGATACTTTAATCTACACATAATTATAGCGTATGCGATATTGGTTTCTAATAAATCTCTTACATCTTCTTCCTCAACACCTACACTAAAAGTAAAAGGTGCTACCTTTGCAGCTCTTGCACATTTACCTAATAAATTCTTTCTATAATCAAGGTAGTTAACAATCGTATCCATAGCACCAGTCATTCCTGGTTCTATCTGCCACCAACTGCGTGCGACCCCATTATTCCATTGTTTTAAATAATCGTAATTACTCTCTACCAGACCAGTCCCAAATATCAAATTCTCCGCTTCTAGGGAGTACATATTTATTTTCTTCAAAACTACCGCTATAAGCTCCCTGATCTGTTTCTGTTTTCTTGCGTGCATATCGTGTTACCTTATATTCATGTACATAGACATAATTTATTGTTTCTTCTCTGTAAGTAATTTTTTTAGTAGTAGTTCCTCGGTTGTAAACCGAGTATAGAATGGCGATGAGTCCTAATCCGTATAAAGCATATTTACTCATTGCAAAAAGTTAATATACAGACTAGGACAATCTCGACTATAACTGCTCTAGAGCTTCCTCAACAGCTTCTTCCAATATTTCCTGCATCACTCCCGCTACCAGATCTGTTCCTTTATCAATCATCTTTTCAAAAATGACTTGTTCTGCTTTCTCTGAGATCCCTGGAAGATTTATTTTCTTGTTGACTACAGTTGCCCATTTCTTTTCAAAGTCTTTAGATTGAATTTTTCCAACGACAATTTCATTTAACTTTGATTGAATAATAGGAAGGTTTGATTTTGCCTGATCTTTTAATTGATCAGTTACAATCCCTTTAATATCCATAGCTCTTTCTTCCTCTTTTCATCTTTTTCTTTTTCGTAGTTCCAACCTTTTTGGTTTTCATCTTTTTCTTCTTATGATATGGCATTATTTTGCCCTCCTTACTTTTCTTGCGATTCGTTTTGTGTATTTAGCTCGTGGTTTGCCTTTTGCTGATGCAGCTCTTTTTCGTCTATTCGTAGCTGCTTTTTGACTGGCACTGAGACTTTTCCTAACTGCTTTAGGTAAGTAACGACCACGTTTCTTTTTTGGTTTCTTTGCATCTCCTTTGGTAACATAATCCCACTTTTGCTTAGACCATTTTGTTAATTTATTTTTTGATGTTTTTTTACCTGAGTATCTACCACCCATTTGTTTATAATATTTAACTGCAAGCTGCATAGCTCTAGCAGAGTGTTTACCACCCATTTTAGCTTTAGCTTTTGCTTTAGCTCTTGCCCATTTAGCAGGATCTCTTTTTTTTGCAGTAGCCACTATTTACTATGTCTTTTCATAATCGGAAAATTTGCTGTTAAGGATGCACCTTTATGCTTTTTAAATGCTCCCTTATGCTTCATTAACTTTAACGTATTTCCTTTTTTCATCCAGTGATACCCTTTAGGTGCTTTTACTTTCATCTTCTTCTCATTCCTTTTACTATCTTTTGTGATTTAGGCGGTCTTTTCTTTGATCCACCTTTGCTCCAGAAAAACTTGTCTGCCCAAAATGCAGCAGAACTCCTACCCTTCTTAATATTTTTAGCATGGCGAGATTTAAAACTTTTGCGAGCTTCTGCACTATAATTATGCCCCATATTCTGATCACCAAACCTGATCACTTTTACTTTACCATTTACCCTTGTAGCTACAATCCCCTTTTTCTTTGGATGTCCAGGAGTGCGCTTTGGTTTATTTAGTTTGGTTAACCCAAATCGTTTTAGTTTCTTCTTTTCTGCTTCAGTCATTTTTAATTCTTTTGATTTTATAGGTGAGATATACAATGCTCATTACTGCTACTACACACTGTAATAGAAGATTTAATTCTGCGATATAGATGCCATAGTTGGCAAATGATATAGAAGATACTTTTAAACTATCCATTAATGTTTTCCTCCACCATTTAATCTGCCACTCATGTAACTAATTTTATCAGATAAGTCATCTACTTCTTTCATTAATGATTCATGTCTACGATCTAGCTTGTCATTTACATTCACTTTAAATCCGTTAATAGAATCAATGAGCTTTACACAAATATTCATTGTATTACTTAGCTCTGACTTCATGCTTGAAAGAGCTTGTTGTATTTCATCAATATGTTCAGTTTGTGATTTATTTTCTTTTATAAGATTTGTAATCATAAACCCAAAAAGAAGCATACATATTCCGATTACTCCAAGCTCTCCATAAGCCTCTAGTATTGTAGTAGTGTCCACTATCTTATCTTTACCTCTTCCAATCTTTGATGCTTGTAACACCAATTACTATCATCGCTGATACGACCATGAAACAAATGAATCACAGAATCAGCATCCATTATCTCGATAAATACCGAATTTGAAACAGAATCCTCTGGAGCTAGTGGTAGGTTTGCGATTATCCAACCTTGATTTCCGCATCCTGTAAACCACAGGAATATCATAAGAAGTGTTAGTATTTTCATGAAGTACGATAAAATCTCCGCTACTTAGTTTCTTGATCTTGTTCTTCATCTTTTTCAATACTCGCTTTCAGAGCATCTAGAAAAGCCTGTTTGCCAAATCTTAATTGCTGAAGATTAAATTCAGAAGATTTTTCCTTTCTTTCTAAATCCGCAACGTGATTAATCATCAACTTTTGCTCTTCAGATAACTCTGATTCTTTATAATCCTTATCGAATAAAGTGATTATCTGTTCTTGTGGTTTCTTTTCTTTTTTTGCCACGTTTAACTCCTATCGTTATTAATTAAAGTTTCTTGAAATCTTCTATTGCTGTTGCTAATCCATCAGATTGTGCTTTTGCTCTTGCCATTTCAGCATCATATCTTTCTTTTTCTCTTTCTAATTCAGATAGAGAATACTGTCTTTCTTGATCAGCTAATGCTTCACCACTTTCAGCATCCCATCTCTTTTGCACTAAAGCAATGTATGACTCTTTCTTTTCTTCTACTGCTTGACGTACAACTTTGCCATCTTCGTCTTTTACTTCGCTAATAGCTTCTTGCACTACTCTTTCTTTGCTTTTAAAATCGGCTGTCTTACCTTTTTTATCAGCATATTTTGCCCAATTCATTATGAGACTCCTTATTTGTTTTCTAATTCAGTTACTTTTGCAGATAACTCTTGTACTGCTTTGATTAATGGAAATATCAAGTTTCCATAAGTTAAGGTCTTTATTCCACTATCTTGAGTTGGTGCATAAGTTTCTACATTTCCAATACCATGCTTTTTAAGTGCTTCCTCAACCTCTTGAGCAATTAAACCAACTTGAGTTTCAGTTGGATCTGCTGGTTTTTCTACACCCTCTTCATTCCATTTAGAACTTCTTATTTCATCTGGAAAATCTGCTGGATTTTTATAGATATAAGTTTTTAACTGTAAATCTTTTATAAAATCCAATCCTTTTAAATCATAGTCTTGAATGTCTTTCTTTGTTCTTTCATCAGAAGAATAAGCTGTAATACTTGATACTTGTGCTTTTATAGCTGTTACACTTGTATTTCCAAGTGCTATTTCATTATTACCTGTTCCTGTTGCACCTTGACCTATTACTGTTTGATTAACTCCACCAGAGCCACTTGCATTTGCACTAGAGCCTATAAGCGTGTTAGCATTTCCAGTAGTCAAATTATAACCAGCTCTTTGCCCTAAAGCTGTATTGTGACCATTATCATTATTTACTTGTGATAGTGCTTGGTAACCTACAGCAGTTTGAAAACTTCCAGCATCTTCTAATTTTAATGCTTCAAAGCCAATAGCAGTCATTCTTTGTGCAGAAGTCAATGCTTCCAAACTCTTATATCCAACTGCTACAGTTCCATCTGCACTATTAGTAACATTACCGTTTTGCATTGCCCCTCTACCAATTACAACAACGTCATGTACGCTTGTAGTAGTCTGACCAGCACCATCTCCGATAATCACATTTTCATTCCCATCTGTTACATTTTGAGCAGAATCCTTTCCTATAAATGTATTATTAGCACCAGAGGTAATATCTAAACCACTATTTTTCCCAACTGCAACATTATTATCTCCGGTTGTGACACCACTACCCATCGCCTCTCTACCAACTGCAACATTATTACTTCCCGTAGTAGAGTTTCGCATAGCACTTGTACCAACGGCAGTATTTTCATTTCCTGTTGTAATGTTTTCAGAACATAACGCACCAACAGCTATATTTGAATCGCCACTTGTTAAATCTGTTAAAGCATTATAGCCTATGCCTACATTATAAGTAGCATCATTCATTGAAGCATCTGATACGTTTTCACCAATAAAAGTATTATAGTTGCTTCCATCATCTAAAGAAGCACCAGCGTTTTTTCCAAAAATTGTATTAGATGTGCCACTATCATTATTACTTAGTGAGATTCTGGAGTTTTGGTCTAATTTTAATTGATAACCATTATTTACCCCAACAGTTGCAAATTGTAATACTTCTGAAGAATGGTTATAAGCAATGACACCTCTAAATGATTCATTACCACTTGTTCCATCTGCAAAATGTATTGAACCACTACTACTTGTGCCAGAAGCTATAGTAATACCACTATGACCATTTTCAAAAATAACAAGATTATTTGCTCCAGAATCGTAACTTGAAGGACTTGCAGTTCCAACGCCAATTCGGTCATCGTCTGTAATGTGTAATGTTTGTACATTATTTGAACCTAAAGAAAGTCTACTACTTGTACGAGTTACAATTTGAGACTCAGAAGCACCAAACTCTATTTGCCCCACCATAGCATCACTTGAATCTGTATATAAAGTATTTGTTGCTCCAGATGAAGATTGAAATTTTGCAACTGTAGTTGCACCTTTTACATGAAGAGGAGCATCTATTGTGTCTGAACCAGTTCCAATACCAACATTTTGGCTTGAATCTATAGTCATCGCAGTAATCCCAGAACCAGTAGCCATTGATATATTTCCAGTTCCACCTTCTGTATTAATAGATAATTTTCCTGTCGATTGTTGATGCATTATTACAGCACCATAAGGATCAGAAGGACTACCAAATGCTAATCGACCAGGATTTGCATCTGGAGTTAGAATTGATATACCACCACTTGCACTATTTTCTACTACTAAATCATCAGCATCTCCATCTGGAGTAACACTTCCAGCAGTAGCAGTATGCACATGAAGAGTTCCGTCTGTTGGTGCAATTCCTACCCCAACTCTGTTTGTATCCAAAAATAATTTTGAATCTGTACCTTCTCCATCTGATACAACTCTTGCAGTTGCATCTATACCACTATTTGCATTGGATACCTGTAATAAATCTTTATAAGTCTCTGATGGACTTCTGTTTTCTAATGTTGCCATAATAAATCCTTTATCCTAAATCTTCCCAGTTTTCTGTTTCATTTTCCCAATGTGTAAGAATGTTATTCCATAAATTGGCTGCAATAACATTCGCTACTTGTCTATAAGCTGCAAATAACCTTAATCCTAATCCTAACATTAGTATATAAAGTTGATGTCGTTTGCATCAGGTGCGGATGAACCTGATGTATGTCTTGCGCCTGTTGCTCTTACTGGCACGATTGATCCTGCATTCAATCCTGCAAAAGTAACCCATGCACCGTTCACATAAAGATCGTAACTACCAGAAGCACCAATATATACAGCACGACTTTCATCGTTTGTAGTATTGTTATTGGTAATGTTGACAACAGATGCGCCTGGAGTGACTGCCTTCTGTACTGAAAAATCACGGAATGTACCCATATTTCCCTCGCTATTTAATGTTTGCAACGCTCTAAGCCTATGGTAAGCATGACCGAGCTGTTAGTTCAATAATATTAACGAGTTAGGGCGTGTTTTGTTCCATTTCCTTTTGTAATTCTCTGCGTTTTTTATTTCTTATATATTGTTTGTACTCAGCTTCCAGTCTACGCAGTTCAATTTGTTGTTCTGGTGTAATGGTTTTACTGACTTTCTTTTGGTTTAATAACTTAAATCTTTTAAAGTCAAACGCAGGGCGATTTTCATAAACTTCTTTTCTTAAAAATAATTTACCTACAACTGGAAGATCTGCTTTAGACTCAATTTCCTTATTACTAAATGTTACAATATCATTTATGTTTTTAGTTAACCCACCTGTAGCAGCATTGGCAAATGCTTCTATTTTAACAGGAGATGCAAATTCATATGCGCCAATATTATCATACATCCACCGACTTAATACTTTTGCCATAGGAATAGTATAATCTGTATATCTATCAGGTATTTCTTTTCTTTGCATACTTCTTGTTTCCAAAGGCGCACCATACCAAGTTTTATTAGATGCCACCAACATAAATGGTTTGATTACAGATAAATCTAATGGAGTACCAGGGTTCAGTTGCCTCAAAGATAATTTCAATGCTTCCTCTACACCTTCTTTATCAATATCATACATCTCATCCCAGTACGCCATTGGTATTCCACCAAATAAAGTACCTACTTCATGGGGCAGTGGTAAAGATATTATATCTCCTGATCCTCCAAAATCACCAGTGTCAATATGTATCTGAGAATATTTGAGTTCAGATGGTAATTTCTGATACCATTCTTTATCTTTATTTTGATACCAAAAATATAATGCTGGTACTGTAATCGTTGAGACTCCTCTAACTATTAGTCTCATTGGATTTTCTTTAGCTTCACGATATAATTTTTCACCACCTCTTATAGTAGGATTAAAAAAAGCTATTATTTGATTTAAGAATTGAGATACAGTACCCATCTTACTAAAGTTAATCGTTACATCTTGAGCATCTTCAAAAGCCTTGATATACGCAGCATCAGAATCTTTACCATATATTTTCTCGTAGTCTTTAATTTTATTTTGCATTTCTGCGATTCTCGGAGCTAATTCAGGAGTTTGAAATATTCTTCGCAAAGCATCTACTGGATTTAAAACCACATTTTTAACTTTAGATATATTTGTTCCTGCTGCCTCATTAATAATGCGAGAGACCATCTGTTTATATCTTGCAGATCTATCTCTACCGTAAATAGTTGCCTGATCACCACCCATTGCTTTAAATCTTCTTGAAGCATCTTTTGCTGCTTTTGAACCTAATCCAAGATCAGCAGCTAACCCAATCATAGGAGCTGCTGGATTCGGCACTTTAGACTTTGAAAATAACATATAGGTTGAAAGATCTCGAATTGGATTTGTGATAAAAGTAAACCCTGCATTTAAACCAACAGCACCCAATTTCATTATTCTTGTAGGCGCACCTAAAAAGAAATCTAGAGCAGGGTGAATTTGATAATGATCTAACCCTTGTAACATTTCATGTAGTCTAGGATCAAGCTCATAAAAAGATACATTCTCACCTTCATATATAGGAATAATGTTATCTTTTCCAAAATATCGCTTACCAACTGTAAATAAAGTAATCATCTCTGATCCACTAGGCTGTTTACGAAACAACTCTCCTGTTTGTGGATCAACAGAATTAAACACACCAAAACCTTCTTTCTCTAATGTGTTAATCAATGTATTCAGCTTCATTTTCTTTATATCAGTAGGTGGTGGTACTTTTTCAATCAATGTACCAGGAAGAACACCTTGATCTACTGCATCTTTGATAGCGATAGCTACTCTAGTTTTATCCGCAGCAGAGTAAATATTTTCTACATATCTAATCATACTTTCAATCGGATTTAAGATTTGCCTACCACTACCTTTCAAACCCTTTACTGGTTTACCACCCGATACTCGACTTGCTTTACTTCTAAATCGCGGTTCATCAGAAAAAAACCTATACAAAGGAAGATATACTGGATTTAATGATTTTATTTTATCACGAGTTTCTGGACTCATTCCTCTTGAGTCAACATAATACTCTAACACACGATCAGCAAAACCGCTTAATTCATCACTGGCTTCTCTAAATTTTTTACTATCATACTTATCAAAAACAAACTGAGCATCTGTTAACTCAATACCTGCATCTATATCAGGTCTGGATAACGCCCTTCTTGCGTATGCGTATGCTAAGAAATCTTCTAATTCTTTTTTAGTTTTAGAAACTGGCTTTATTACATCCACTAATCCTTTTCCTGTAATTCTACCTACATAATCAGTTGTGTTATATCTTATAGCCATTTCTGCTTTACTACGAGCCTTGCCCTTAAAAACTCTCATTAGCATTAAAGGGTCTTTGTCTGGAGATAATTCTGTAATGCTTTCTCGCTTATAAACATCTTCAAGAGGAGCAAGGTCATCTAAAAATTGCTTTCTAAAATTTAAACTTTTATCTTGTACGGTTTTTATCAATGGTTGCTCTGGAGCTTTTCCTTCAAAATTTATTTGAGACTTCACTCTTTCAACAGATCCCTGTTTATTGTAGCGAGTCATCAAGTCTCTTAATTTTAATATATCTTCATAAATCTTTGGGTGAGCTTTAGCAAAATCTCCTACAAAATAATCATAAAAAGTTGGAGCTAATTCTTTTGCTTTTCCTGTACTTACAAAATGCCTAATAAACTCTGCAAAACCCTCACTGGTTCTTTGTTTAGTAGGATCATAGTCCAGTTTACCTAGTTCATTTTGCCAGGGTCTAAAATGCGGTCTTTGTTTTGGCTGATTTCCCCATATCCTATTATCAATAAAGTGTGCTACTTCATGTGATAAAACATAAATATCATCGGTTATTGCTGACCTAACTGTTTTTGTAACTGGACTAAAAAACCCAGCTACACCTTTCATTTTATATGTAGCCTTACCTCGAATGGTAACATCGAAAGCATTTCGTAAAAATTGAGTAATCTCTGCTCTACTAACCCTCTCTACATCTTCTACTCTTTCTTTTGCTGCTTTCGTATCGCTAAAATGCTGTACTCTTTCTGATGCTTCGATATTTGCTTGCCTTAAACTACTAGCATCCACATCTTTTATATCAGATTCAAATGGAAGTTCAGGAGCTTGAAATTCTGGTTCTTTGTCCTGTATCAATTTAATCATTCGTTGTGCTGAACGCTGATCTTGTAATAACTGAGTATTAGTTCTATTTGGATCTGCAAGTCTTTCAAAGGTAGTATTGAGATTTGCTTTTAGATCTAATAATTCTTGTGACTCTCTTTGAGTAAGTTTTGGTTTTTCTGCTTTAGGAGGCTTTACTTTTGGCTGTGTTATAGGTCTACCTTCAGTGAGTAAACCTCTTGGTGCTTCTGTTAACTCTCCTGCTCTTTCTCGAATAACCACCTCTGATGACTTTGGTTTACCAAAAGTTTCTTTCACCTTTCCCCACCATGCCCTATCTACTAACTTAGTTACTTTTTCTGCGGGTACTCTTATTGTTACACCATCGCTTAGTGCTTTTCTATACTGTGATCCAGATAAGTTTAGATCTAAGAGTAAGTCTTTTTCTTCAGGACTAAATTTATCTTTCTTACCACCTCTTAACACAGATCTAACCTTGCCTGCATCCATATAAATATCTTGAGGTAGTTTATATTCATCTATGTATTTTTTAGTTACCTGCTCAGAAAGTCTACCAAAAGCTCCTTTAGTACGATTACGAACACCACCAATAATCATACCCTTTCCAATCAAATCTAATATTTCAACAAATTCTTTCGATGTTCTTGTAGCATCCTCTGGAAGTAGATCAGAAATATTCTTACCACCACCTAATTCATATTTTTCATCTGTTACAGCAGAAATGATAGCGTTTTCTGCTTCATCTAAAGCCATAAAAGATGCCACACCCAATGCAGTGCTGATAGGATTGGTAGCTAGTCCTACTGTAACCGCGCCTGTAAATGCAGTTTCAATAGATTCCATAGTGCTTGGATCGGGTTGAATACCAGTGATCTTTGGATCTCTAATTAGTAAATCATAATTCTTTTCTACATCTCGTAGTGATCTGCCAGTATCCTGACTAATCTGATATATCATTTGACCTTTTACATTGGTTTCGGTCTTATCCTCAAAAATATTACGAATAAAGTTTTTAAACTTTTTCCCTACAGTTGGTTCTGGGGCAGCTCGTAATGAGGGTTGACTATCATCAATTTTAGGTGGTTGATCTTCTTTTGGGAAAAGATCATCTACTTTTACCGTTTCTAGTTTAGGAGATTCTAACTCAAAGCCAGATGGTAATGGTGGCATAAGAGTTTCTTCTACAATAAAACCCTCTGGTAATGGTGGTAAGCCTACTCTACCGTTTGCCATTTGCCATTTTGTAATATTAACACTTCACCTGTACTTGGATTTACAGCTCTAGTACCTTCAAATGATTGAGGTTGAGAAGTTGATTCCGCTTGAGTTGTATTAAATTGAGGTTGCATAATAGACCTACTTCCTGTGCGAGCTGTATCTGTTAATCTCATTCCATCATCTGTAACAGGCTGAGTACCTGTCATTTCTTTATACAATTTGACATCTACATTATTTACATTACTAGCTAAATACTGATCGAATGTCATTCCTGCAAGGTTGGCTTGTTCTATCAATGATCTTTGTAGGTTTTTTAATTGTTGTTGTTCTATAGTAGATGGTGGAGTAGCCTCACCTCGTAAACCTAAACGCTTTTGAGCCTCTCTAGTCCTTACATCTTTTTCCATTTTAGTTGGCTGCACACCTACCATCCCTGCACTTGCCATCGCACTTCTTTCAGCAGATTCGATCATTGGTTCTATTGCTTCCGATCTTGCTTTTATATCAGCTTGTTTTTGCTTTTCTGTTTGATAGTCTACATCTACACCTAATAAATCCAGTCCTTCAGCTCCACTAATTTGACCTTTTATAATCTGGCTTTTAATTGGTAGCAGCTTAGATAAATTCTCAGGAGTTGACGGTAGACCAGACACAGCATTATTAAATAAATTTAATTCTTGAGCAGATCTTTTCTTTCTATTTTCTCTTTCATTCATAGCATTTTGCAAAGCGGTAGTTCCACCTTGTATTGCTCCTGCTGCAAATGCACTTGCAACTGCTTGACCCATGCTTGGTCTTTTCTTTACTTTAAACTTGAAAGCCATTTTATAACCCTCCACTTATAAAACTTGTAAGTAAATTAGTAGCTGCTTGACCTACTCCTTTGCCACCTTCTCCTGCTGCTTGTCCTAACATAGTTTCCCACCACTCAGGTTGACCGTCTAAATTAGCTTGTATTTGAGCGCGTTGTGTTTCTTCTTCCATTAGAAATCTGCTCATTGCATCGCTGAGAGCATCTTGATTGTAGTTTGCTGCAATTTCCCTAGGAACAAATTGTGCTAAATCTCTTTGAGTTTGTGCTTGACTACCTGTTATTAAATCTTGCAAGGTTCTGTTAGACTGTTCAGTAATTTGAGGAGTAAGTGCTTCTACCATTCCTGCATCACCACCAGTACCTAAAATAGATCTTTGAAGTTGACTAAGAAGTTGCCCTTGCCTTCTAGCAGATACATTTTGAGCAAGATCTTCTCGCAACCTTCCTGCTTCGGTAATCCGATCTTCAAACTTAGCAACATCCTCATCTAATCTTTGTCTGCGCTCTTTTTCATTTTCAGCAGCTTGCATTTCTTCTCTTGATCCGTAATTTTCGCCAGCTTCTTCAGCAGCAGCATTTAGCCTCGCTAGTTCTGCATCTGCATCTCTATTGGCAATTCCAACACCTTCTTCTCTACTTTGTCCACCAGTGGTAGGAAAACTAGCAACTACCTGACCTGTTGTGTTGTCAATAATGTCTACTCTGGTTGTGTGCCCGCGTTTATTTCTTCTTGCTTTTTTTGTATATCTCATCAGAGACTCCTATAAGTCCTTTGCTTGTTTTAATTCCGAAAAATGCCAATTCCCTTTTATTTTTACAGACATATATGCCTTACCGTTATTGTGGCAAATACCAGTGTCTCCATCTACGCCTTCACTATTTGTAAAAAATTCTTGCTTATTATTTAACATAACATCCTGTTTATTATCAAGTTCCACATCTACATCTTCTACATACTCAAAAACAACTCTACCCATTTGACCACCACCTCTTGCTGGTCTATTAGGATTTCCACCATAATCAGGATTTATTTCTGTATATTTTTCTCTAGCCACTATGGATTACTCCCTAATAAATCATAATCTATATCTATAGACTCTATCTGTAAGTTGCTTGCAGCACAGGAAATATTAAAATATCCAATTTTCCCTACACTGCTAAAAGCCTTTGATACCGAAGTGATAGCACTATTTGATGGAAATGTAATGGTAGCATCAGCAGAAGCAAACGCATTGCCATCTAAAAACACAGTTACAGTCACATCAGATGATGCTTTATATAACATTGTAATCTTTCTAAATCTTTTTTGTATATCGGGTGATCCAAAGTCAAACTTTTTAGAGCTTACCAATGCAGTGGATGATGCTGCTGAACCTGTATTCACCTCTTTAACTCTTGTGGAAACAGCCATTAATCACACTCCAAATATTGCGCTCGTAAATCCGTGCTAATTACAAAGTTACTTCTTGCTCCAGAGCTTTCTATATCTCGCAAAATCCAACTCCCATTGTCCATATTCATAACATAAATAGTTGTTCCATTAAAATCTGGCACAATCAATAATTCATTATCTAACCCATCGTAACCAACCATTGGTTGATCTAAAGTTAGACTCTGGTATGTTTCTCGAATAGGAAAAGATAATTCACGAACTGCGCTCTCAGTAATGGCATACACACCTGACTTATTTGCACATACCAAACCAACAGGAGTTTCAAATACTGCGTGTTTATGTGCTGCACCTACTCCAACAAATACCCTTTCCATTTTTCGTAATGTATTGTACACATAGGTTGTGTTTTTCTTTACTGCAAATAACCTATTACGATAACTACAAAGTTTTACAATTTCATCACCATCATTTCTACCAATATCAAAATAGCGAGTAGCTAAAATTTCATCTAGTTTATATGGATCTGTATAATATACTCTATTTTTTTCCCGTGCAGTTTGAGCGTTTTCATCCACAGTATCTATATTTGCATAGTATCCACCATTGTTAACAATAGCAGCAGTGTTCCATTTGATTTCATTAATTTTTGTTTCTACAGCTCTACCTGTTAAACTATTGTATGTTGCTAATTTTAAACCATCATAAGGAATATACCATGTGGCTACCTTTGTTGTAGATACTGTTGTAGCATACAGCCTTGCTCCAGAAACAGTAAAAGCATCTGAACCCTCATTGCTATGATTCACCATGCTTATCGTATTTACACCAAAACCAGGAGTGATTTCATTATCAATAGTATTTACTACTCGTATATTTCCAATTCTTGTACCAGTTTT
>Ga0098043_1000464_pt1 | contig 14189 bp, 9 predicted proteins | sample 9B_taG_FD_92581 | JGI IMG/M metagenome (GOLD analysis project Ga0098043, IMG submission 92581) | Marine viral communities from the Subarctic Pacific Ocean - 9B_ETSP_OMZ_AT15188_CsCl metaG | ecosystem: Environmental > Aquatic > Marine > Oceanic | place: Subarctic Pacific Ocean | collected 2015-01-10 | reverse complement strand
TCCGGGTGGCCCTCGCACTGTAAAAGAACAAAGGGATATAGATGCGGAGCGGAAAAAGAAGTCGGATGCTTACAAAGCCTATGCTGAATCTAAAGGAATAGACCTTTCTAATGTTGGCACAGGGCCATCTATAAGTGGATTTTCTAACGCGATAACAGGTTTGTTTGATGAAAAGCCTGACACTTCAGATCCTAAAAATGCAGAAGAATTAATAGGAGATCTTAATAAACAAAACAAAGATACAACTATAAACAAAGCCGCAAATATAATGAAAGACACTATAGGCGAAGCCACGTTAGCTACAGCTTCAGGCGCACAAGGCCCACAGGCAGCATCACAAGCACAGCAGGGATTCACTGCTGATAATTGGTTTCAGATAGCGGCTCTTGGAGCGATGATTAGCTCAGGCAACCCAGAAGATTTACAAGCGGCGGCTAAAACGTTTCTAGCTATGGAGTCGAAAAAAGCAGATAGAAAAGCGCTAAAAGAGAAGGCCGAAAAAGATAGGGCTTCAAGAGAAAAAATTGCAAAAACTGCTGCTGATGCACAGGCACGGCTTTTAGGTCAGAGAATTGACAAAGCTACTAGAGATGATTTGTATAATCAATTTGAGTTGTTGGGTGGACAAACTACTTATCAAGGTTTGTTGGGGGCAGTGCAGGCTGGCACAAAATTAAAAGCCGCAGAACTACAACAGCTTCAAAAGATGCAGGACATAGTTGATAAATTAATCCCATCTGGGACAGGGGCTAAAAATATAGAAGTACAAGACGCATAAGGGTTGGGTTATGGGCGTATACAACTATGTCGATCAACAAACAGGACAAGCATATAACTTCACTATTAAAGGTGATGCCCCTAGCGATACTGAATTTGCCAGAATAAGACAAGTATTAGAGACAGATCGCTCAGAAACTAGAGCAAGGCTAGAAGAACAATTTGGAGAAGGTTCCGTTGCTGAGTTTGATGACGGCACTGCTTTGGGTCGCGGGTTCGCTCGTGGTAAAAAACAATTTAAAGAAGCGATTGGCGAAACTATAGGTACGATTGGAGAAGAAACTGGTATCGGTTTCTTAGAAGATTATGGAGTTGGTTTAGAAGAACGCGCCCGCCAAGAACTAAACGAACTAACGCTACAACAACCAAAGCGTATGCAGTCTACAGATGTAGAGGGGTTTGGTTCAGGGCTTACATTTATCGGTGAGACTTTCGGTGAGCAAATACCACAACTTGGCGCAGGTCTTGGCGCAGCGGCTGCAACTGCCATTGCTGCTCCTACGGCTCCGTTTGTTGCGGGTGCGGCGGCGGCGGGCGCTGTAACTGCACCTATACTGTTTGGTAACAACATACAGAGACAAGAAGACGAAGTTGCTGCAGGCAAAAAAGAAAGTGTTGATGTAGGGGCGGCTCTGGCAGCTACGTTTGGGCAGGCAGCACTTGAAGGTATATCTGACAAGATCTTGTTAGGTGGTGTGTTACGCCCGCTGGGTAAATCAATTTTTACTAGGACTGGAATTCGTGCAGGCACAGGCGCAGGATCGGAATCCTTAACCGAAGTCGGGCAACAAATGCTTGAACGCGCTCAAGCAGGGCTACCCATCGACAGTGATGACGCTATCGCAGAATATCGTGAAGCAGCTATTGCAGGTGGATTAGTCGGTGGCGGCGTACGAACTACTGTCGGCGCAGTTGGGGACACATTTGCAGGAGCTAGACAGGAAAGAGAAAGGGCTGAACAAAACCTAGCAAACATACTTGAAGAAGACACTAAGGTTGATGATGACACTAAGGTTGAAGAAGACACTAAGGTTGATGATGACACTAAGGTTGAAAAAGACACTACGGCTGACACTACACCTACCTTAATTACAGACGAGATGCTTACAGAACTAGGAGTGGCTAACAGACCTAAAATGCCGATTCGCACGAAAGTAGTCGGTAAAGATATATCTGATCCAGAAGCACAAAAAGCTTTAAGAGCCTACGCTAAAAACGCTGTAGTAAAGAAAAAAGATCCTAAGATAGGAGAGAAAATTGAAGCATTTATCAGATCAGCTCCCGCTAACGTCGAAGGAGCTGGAAGAAGCGTTGAGAGTGGTGAACCTAGCGTGGCTGGAAGCGGAAGGGTTGGAGGTGGAGTTGAGAGTGCCAAGAAGCCTACATCATCTAAAGACAAAGGAGTGGGAGCTGGTGTGTCAGCTTCTACTGATACTACAGACACAACAGGAACAAAGTCAGATACATTAACTGATGACCAGAAAAGAATACTTCTTATTTTACAAAGAGCTAGAGCTAGACAGCTTGAAGAATCTGTACAATTAGTAACTCCACCAGAAGCGAATAGTCTTGTAAAAGCTGGTCTTATGAGCAAAGAGGACGCTTTGCTTAATCCTATGGCAACAGCTAGAGTAACAGAGCTACTAGCTGAAGACCCAAAAGCAGTATTATCTCGTGTTGGGCTAAAAAAGACAGAAACAAAGCCAGAGACAAAAGAAACAAAGACAGACACAGAGACAGCGGCTAGGATCGCCACCACAGACGCAGATGTAAGTGCTTTAGGTGCAGAACAGGGAACTGAGCTTTCTGCAACAGAGAAAAAAGCTGCGGATGATTTTGTTAAGGAGATGCAACTGCAAGAAACTGCGGCAGAAGAAGAGGCAACAGCAAAACGAGGGGCTGCGTTTTCTCCAGCAGAGAGAAAAGCGATTAGGGATTTTATTGACACTAGACCTGAGTTTGCGCCGTTATTTGAGGCAAAAACCCCTAAAAAGGTAAAACGTGTGCTGCTAGGACAACGCGCTGCATTGATACGTGATATGTACGGATTAGGTGAAGTACCCGGAGTGGTACGCACACAACCAAACATACCCATAACAGGTATAGAAGGTGTTGAGAGAGTAGTTAATACTAAGGTTGAAGACACACCGCAATCTAGGGAACAAGCGGAAAAGGTAAAAGCAGCTATACAAGGCGAGACGGATATTGCTCAACAAGAAAAGCAAGCCGTGCTAAACGATCAGTTTGAACAAGATCCAAAAAATAGGGTTGGGCAACTATCGAAAGCAGAAGCACAAGCCTCTAAACAGTACGATGCTATAGGGGACGGAGAACCTGATACGACGACTGTTGCAGACAAACAAGCTGTTATAGACTTAAAAGCGTCTAAAGCTAAAGATCGTGATAACAAGGCAAACGCTGCTTATATATTCTTTAATAAAAAACGTAGACCTGCAGATGCTTTGACAATTATAGGCGCTTTGAAATCACAAGGTACTAAGTTTAGCGAAAAGAAAACAGAAGATACGCCTCAAGAAGAGTATCTATACTACAAAGACATGACCAGAGACAAGGCTAGACTAGCTTCTGAATGGGTAAAAGAAAACATGTCTAAACAAGCACAAGACATAGTATTAGATTACGAAGTCGCTTACGGAAAGAGTACAATATCTGCATTCCTTTCGGATAAGCTAGACGCAGATATAATAGCAACAAGAGAAAAAGAAGCGGCGGCGACGGGTCCAAAACAAAAGCCCAAAGAACAGACAAAACAAGAGTTTGATCTAAAAGAAGTTAAAGGCGAGGATACATCAGTAGAAACATTTAGACGTTTTAGAGATGGAATGTTTTTAGAAAAACCAGTAGCTTCATTAGACTTACGCCTCTTACCAGACGCCATACAGGCATTGGAAAACAACAATTTAGGTGTAGCGTTACGCACTTTGTCAGCCACTAGCCCTGTAAAACGTGTGCAACAGATAGCCGCTAGGCTTGATAGGGTGGTAGGCACTACGAAGGTACAGGTGCTTGATAGTCTTGAACCCACGCTAGGACGCGAGGCTGCAGGTTTCTTTGAGCCTGAAACAAATACTATATTTATAAATAGAAATACTGGTATGAACGCTCATACGTTACTACACGAGATGGGTCACGCGGTCACCTCTGCTTCTCTGGCAAACAAGTCTTCACCAACTACAAAACAGCTACAAACTATCTTCAACACTGTGCGTGAGCAAATCGGCGAAGTATATGGTACTAGAAATTTAGATGAATTTGTATCCGAAGCATTGAGCAATCCACAATTTCAGTCGGCTTTAGCTTCAATAAAGGTAGACGGTGACAGAACTTCTTTATGGAACAAACTCCGTGACACCTTTAAAAAGATCCTACGCAGGGTATTAAGATTGCCACCAACCTCTGCTCTTACAGAAACAGACAGTATAATAGATGCTATCATAGCACCTGCTCCAGAGTATCGTGATGCTCCAAGAATACCGCTCATAACAGAAACAAAGTCGGGCGCTAATAAATTACTTACCAATATGGTAAATGTAGTGCCAGAAACAACACAAAATACATTAGCTGACTTTGCAGATATAGCGTACAATGAAAATGCCAAACCTGTTGTTAGAAACTTTTTTCTAAGTCTGCTTCCGTCAAATATTTTATCTGACATGGCTAAGTCTAAGATACCTTTTGCACCAGAACTAAACATATTAATAAACGAAATGAGTGGTTTGCTTAGAAACAAAACAGACATACTAAACTCACTATCTAATGAGTTGTTTAAATGGAAAAAAGCAAACCCTGAACAATCTAAAATACTAAATAACCTCATACCGCGCAGCACGTTTTTACGTGTTGATCCGTCTGTAGATGTCAGCACCTATAAGAATGATCGTCAGAGGACAGCAGAACATGCAGATCTGCTTGCTCTTTACAATCAATTAGATCCTCAAGGTCAGAAGCTGTATCAACAAATGAGGAATTACTTTCAGGATACTTACAATGACGTAATAGCAGCGTTGGAAACAAGACTAGAAGCTACTATGCCTGAAGGCGAGGCAAGAGTAAGCTCTATGAAGAGACTGGCAGAAGTATTGCAAAAAGAATCAGGTGTCATACGTCCGTACTTCCCACTCACACGTAAAGGCGATTATCGTTTATCCTATACTGGCCCTGATTTGTTAAATCCTCAGAATAGAACAGGAGAGCGTTATATAGAGTATTATCCTACACTTAGAAAAGCGGAGCAAGCTAGGGATAGAGCGAGTAGGGTAGTAGTTGGTGAGGTTGGCACTACAGATTTTGAAATTTCTCTAGCCTCCAAACCTATGGATATAGAAAGAAGCCCTCCACCTAGATTTGTTATGCAAATTATAGACGCAGTAGATTTACGTAAAGATAAGTTTGCTAATGAACAAGACTATAAAGAAGCCATGCAAGCAATTATAGATCTATCCTTAGACGCTATGCCTGAACGATCTTTTATGCAAAGTTTTAGACGGCGTGGAAATAAGCGAGGGTTCTTAGGAGACATTACACCTACAGGTATGGGTGATATGGAATTTGATGCCTTCACAATGTTAAAAGAAAAAGGACGCAATCTAAACAGACAGCTAGTGCAGATGCAGTATGCAGCTAAATTAGAAAACTTTAGAAAAAAACTAGCTATGCCTAGCAAAGAAGGATCAAAACAAAGTTACCTTACTGACCCTGTGACTGCACCTATAGCAGGGAAAATGAATCAAATAGCTAAGTTTGCTCAGGCCCCAAACATACCAAGAGCCTCGCAAATAGTTAATAGTGTAGGTTTTGGCTATACTATGGGTTTAAACTTTTCTTCTGCTTTCATTACTTTCTTTGATGTTGGCATGTCCTCCATGCCTGTACTCGCGGGTAAATACGGTATTCGTAATACAACAAGGGCGTATGGCGATGCTGTAAGACTATTTACCAAAGCTCCTACAAAACGCACAGTTATGCTTCCGGGAGCAGACGGTACACCAACACCTCAAGAGATAAATATGGGTGCTGCAGGCAAGTCTTCCGGTAATTATGGAGATGCGCTACCAGACGATATGAAGAAGTTATTTGTAGACAAAGCGATAGACAAGGCCACGTCACAAGGACAGTTCAACCAGTCGTTTACACAAGAAGCTTTAGAAGTAGGTAAGGACGCGCCGCTTGAAACATTTAACCGTTATATGAGCTTTATGTTTCACCACTCAGAACGGTTCAACAGAGAGACCACATTCATTGCAGCATATTTGGCATCCGCTAGAAAAGCATTGCAAGAGGGCAAGACACTCGATGCTGATTTAGCAGATAAGCTAGCGCAAGATGCCATAGACGATACTGAATTTACCCTTGGCGGGACAGCCGCTGCAGGACGTCCGACCATAGCACAGACTGGTGTGGGTAACGTTGCCTTCTTATTTAAACGCTTTGCGATAAGTAAGTACTACATGATGCTACGTCTAGGTAGAGACGCTATGAAAAACATGGACCCTAAAGAGAGAAGGGCAGCACAAAAAGGACTGGCAGGATTTATAGGGATGTCAGGTATTTTGGCAGGGTTGGGTGGGATGCCACTGATGGGAGCTTTAGGCGTACTGTACAACATGTTTACAGATGATGATGAAGATGATTTTGAAGCAGCTACACGTAAGTTAGTAGGCGAAGGTGTCTATGGTGGGCTAGCAAATCAAATTCTTGGGGTGGATCTAGCTAATCGTATATCCATGAACAGTCTTATATATCGTAAACCCATTATAGAAAAAGATCAAAGTAACTTGTGGACGTTGATAGAACAACTCGGCGGTCCCGTTGTAGGAGTTGCTCTAAGTGCAGAGCGCGGTATAAAAGACATATCAAATGGTGAGGTCTATAGAGGTATAGAATCTATGGTTCCAGCCGCTTTTAGGAACGCAATGAAAACAGCACGGTTTGGAGTCGAAGGCGCTACCACACGCAGAGGTGATCCAATTACAGAAGACATTAATCCATACAATATAGGAATGCAGTTTTTGGGGTTTGCTCCAAACACTTACATACAATCCTTAGAGTTCAATAAAAACAATCGTCGCAGACAAGAAGCCATAAATAGTAGACGTACTAAATTATTGCGTCAGCGTAACATGGCTAGAAAAGAAGGCGACTTTGCAGAAGTATATGAAATAGATAGGTTAATAGAAGAGTTTAACGTTTCTCTGCCAAGCGGTGCATCTAAGTCTAAAATAACCAATGAAACTAAAAAAAGGTCATTTGCATCTTTTGGTAGGACAACGCTAAAAATGCGTGGAGGTATGACCTATACCCCGTTCATGGAAGAAAGTTTAAACGAGTTTGATCAAGGTTTTAACTTATTTTGAAAAAGAACCCCTACCGGAACAGCTTACAGTAGGGGTACTCTACATATAGTAGGTAAGTTCTAATGGAGAACAACATCGAGTATCGAGTTGTCATATCTCGTATATCACATAGTTCTCCACACACGTAAACCTAATTTTTCGTTTTCTATACAAATTTGCACTTCAAACTCCCATGCTTTCATTTTTGCAACACTTTTTAACTGTTTTGTGCCTTTTTCTGTGTTTATACACGGTAGGAAGAACGAAGAACCCACATCCATAGCTTCCCAGTTTATAGTAATTCTAAGCCCATCAGGGTTTAGATCGTCAAGTTTCATTACTTTCTGGTTCATCAAACCCTTCAAACCTCATTTGTAGTACGTCCTGCGGAGGCATGTTAAAATCTGTGCCTTTTGTCAGTCGTTTCTTTACACGCTTTGCGTTCTTCTTCTGTTTGAGATCATCAACTAGAGACGCATAGTTTATCTGTTGATCTGTACACCAATCCTTAAAAGGTTTGATACGCAAGAAAAGTTCCTTGGTATCGGGTTCGTACCTAGCCACTAACTGCCCACGTGGTACGGCAGTAACAGGTACTAGCTGATCTAAACCGTTGTCATGTTTGCCCCGTAAGTCCTCGGTGCTTTCAATTTTGAGTATGTTATTGTAGTTTTCTGATATGTAATTACCCAGTGTATCGTCTACAGAAGCTCCAATATCATTCACAAACGTATTCCTACGTATTAGTTCTTTGACCACCCACTTGTATACTTTACCTACGTCATAGTTAACAAACCCCAATTTTTTAGCGATCATTAGCCCTGCTATTATTACAGCATTGCCATTAGACCAGAAACGGTTTTCAGGTCCAAGCCCTGCCGCTCCGTCTAATTTTGTCTTTATAGACTGCACGATCTTACGCGCCTCTTCTTTATTATTTATCACCCATTGTATATATTTCGGTCCTATCCAACCGTAATTTACTTGAATGTCTTCGTGAAGATCTGCTGTAATTCGTGTGTCTTCTGCACCAGATATTAGTTTTAAAACTTTTATTTCAAACAACCGCTGCATCTCTGCTTTCGGCGTAGCTTTGTCACGGCTCAATATTTCCCATGCACTAGTGTTGCCAGAGCTAAGAGCTAACAGTTTCCAAGGCTTGCCGCGCACACGCTCTTCATTGCCATTTGCTGACAGCCTGTTCTTCTGACGACCACCCGAAACTTGATACACATACTCAGACATCTCTGAGCTTGTCACATTGGTCATCTCATCAGATATTAGAGGTAGGCTATGCATGACTTCACCACGGTTCATACGTGAGTTGTGCGTATCTGATTTCTGTAAGGATAGTAGCTCTGGGTTACCCCACAAAGACATAGCTGCATACTGCGCTGTTGTCTTACCTACACCCGTACCCCCGAATAGATGAACTGCCATACTGTTTAGCCCTGTTAACGCCATCAGAGGAGACCCAAAACCTACACCAACCACGTATTGATGCATCTCGAAGCCCTCCCTATCGTAGAAGTTTAGAAGTTCTATGTTCTTTTCCTCTGATCCTTTTGGCTCAAAAGAGTCCATAAACCCTGCTGTTTTAGAAGAAGGTGGATTATAAGTTATTTTATCTCCCTCAACTAATCTCTCTCCCAGTACAAAAGATTCCATGTCATCATCAACCCAACCAAACTGTCTATGTGCTTCAGATGCTGTTGATGTATGTTGTAGTTCATCTACCCATTTTGTTGTATATGCCATAAGTTTATCCAAATTTTTGCCCCATGCAGTGACGCCTTCTCTTGCCATGCTCTTACGAAACTCCTCTCTAGAAGTTATATGTGTAAGAGGCACAGTAAATTGACGCACACCGTCACGAGGTAAGTGTAAGCGAAAGGCTAGTGTTTCGCCAAGTTCTTCGTCGTGTAAGCGACGAGTAATGTAAATGTCGTGGTGATATATCTGTTCTTCTTCTATCTCTCCGTCAGCATTGCTACTACGCAGAAAAACCCCGCCCATCGCTCCTCTAAAATAAGGCTTAGGAAACGCAGGTATATCACATTCTTTATTATCAGCTTCTTTAAACCGAAACGCTAGTTTATTTTCAAAGCCCTTTGCTCTTGCTCTGTTCACCAAAGATCCAAAGCTAGTACGGTTAGGATTAAAAGATTCCCAAGCTTTTATAACGTCTTCATGGCCTTTATAATTAGCGGGACTCTTCTCGCAAAAAACTCCCTCTGAGAACTTTAAAAATAACGATAAAAAGTTTTCGTCAGTGGCTTTTAAACTATGCCCAACTGACACCCACTCTTCTCGATCTTCTGGATCTAGAAAAGCTAGCATTTCTATTATTTGTTTTTCATCAGGTATTGTGTTTTGGAAAAGGGCATCAACCTCGTTTGCGACTGGCTTTGTAACTATATCCAGTTTCTGCACGAATGTAGATAGGCATACAGGTTCTAGCGAGCCTACCCCCAGTAAAGATACAGGAAGAGGTGAGTCACTCTTATAGTTGTTCGTTTTGGGTATACGTAATATGCGAGCCACATCAGCGGTTACTGCAGGATCAGCCAATAATCCTTTTGTATCGCAAGTTTTCTTCAACCGCTCTGCCGCGTCTGTCCACTCCTCTGCCGAAACTGCTTCGGTAAGGGGCCAGTAAACATGTACACCGCGCCCGCTGTTGACCATTGTAGGTTTAGGCAGGGAGAGATCTTTACAGAAGTTACGTAATGCGGCCACGGCGAGCTGCTGCGTGGCGTATTCCTTCGAAGGTCCACAATCCAGATCGAGGAACAAAGCTTTTAATTCTTGAGCGTTGTTACCTTTACGACTAGTAGGTTCTTTAAATGTACTGAGTGCGAAGTATACGTCTAATCCATCGTTGTTATATTTATTTGCCGCTCTCTCTACCTCTTCAATGGTATCGTAGAACTTTTGTATCCGTATATTATCTTTCGCTCTCGCAGCGAATACACAGTAGTTTCCGTTACTACTCAGTACCCCCTGTAAAAATTCTGCTGTTTCCATAATGCTGCTCCAAAATGTGTCGTGGTGAGGCGGAGAAGTATGGAAGCCCCACCACGACAATGACTATTGTTAATGCTTCCCAATGGGTTAATCGTCCCAATCATCAACAATAGACGCAAGGTCTTCATCAGGTGGCGGAGCAGCGCCCTCTGCTTTCTTGGAGACCTTTTTCGGTGCAGGTACTTCATCCTCTTCAACAGGAGCAGTATCTGCTGCACTTAAAAATACTGTGGACGGATCATCCTCGTCATCTATAACCCAACCGTCGTCAACCGCAGCAAAAGGAGAATGTTGTTTCTTCTCCACAAGCTTTATAACTTGCACAGCTTTTATGCGTAACGACACACCACAAGTACTCATGTTATAGGGGACTAAGTTCACCCCCAAGTTTACAAGGCTACCGGTCGTAAGTCTAAACTCAGGTGGCAACTTCTTGTTATTTGAGTCCACAATTAACGGCGGATCAGTAACCTTACCCTTGAACTGCCCTCTTAGTTGCACTGAACCTATAAAGTTGCCTTCATTATCTTTGTTAAAGACATCTACAGGTTTTGGCATAGCAGGCCAATTCTTAGCCGCTTCAGCTTTGTAAGCAGCCGCCATGTGTTTGTATAGCTCTTTAGCCTGACTTTCTGTCATTTTAAAGTCCATCTCGTACTTGGCGTTCTCTTCAGTAGGTCCACAAGGCACTGTCTTACCATTAGGTGGAATAGAATTATCATACCTGTAAGTTTGATCTAACTTTGGATACAGGGCTTCAACTCTCTCAATTAAATGTATATTGGCTTCCGCCATTGTCGTTCTCCTCATATTTGAACCCGTCCACTACTTTGAACGGTGATTTATCTATAGAAGTCTTTTCTAAGACAACCATAGTCTGTAATGCAGCCATGCTTGCAGCAGGGCTACCCTTTTGTTTTAAAGCCTCTATCCGCTCTTCATCGTCAAGCGCACGTAAAGCTTTAAAAAACAACTTTGGCATGGTGCTACTAGTATCAAAACTAATTTGTGTCACCACGGAAATAGAATTTGTCTTATGCCCATGAAGGTACTTTGCATAAGCTTGCATAGGCATGTTACCATCTTTCGCTTTTCCAAATATAGATGTTGCAGGTATGCGAAGTTGATAGATAGTGTCCATCTGCTCCTCAAGCACGATAGCTAGACGTTGTGAGTACCTACAAGCTCGACCACCCCCCTTGCTCGAACCCTTTATGTTTTGCTCACAGCTCATACACCTGTGAGCTTGACGTTGTTCTGACGGTACATCAGAAGAAGGTACTATAGTGTCTAGCGACCAACATGTAGGAGCAGATGGATTTGTTGGATCATACTCTGCTTCATAGTAGGTACGAGCCAACTTAGCAGCGTTTACAATAACCACGTTCAACGGATCTGCGGTAATACCCACCCGCTCACCGTCAACGGTCTTTTTGAAATGACCATCTCCAAGAGTGATATTGTTAAACGCTGTAACTGACATTACTCGGCTTGCCCTGATTTAGTCACTTCTGACAATGCCGATTCCACATCATTCAAACGAAAGCGATACACCTCACCCACTTTTATATAAGTGTCATCAGGTATGTAATCGTTGTTTACCCACTTTCGGACAGTAGATACGGACACTTGGAAGTAATCCGCTACTTTATTAATATTTACATATGGAGTATCTTCTACTTGCATCATTTGTTTTTCCTCACAGAAACAACGTATTCACTGTCCACATTCAGACCTGCAGGTTGAAGATCAGGGTTTTCTTCTAAGAACTGCCTTACGTTGGTTTGGTTAAGGCGCTTTTCAAAAAACTCTAGAAGGTTGTGCTTCTTTACAAAAGCATACATGGCTTCCCAGTCATTAGTCCAAACGCGCTGTCTGACAGTGCGATAAAATATACCGCTTGCGGTTTTCACACTATCCACCCCTTGCTCTTTGCAATAGTCCAACATAGCAGCTTTTATCTTGTCTTGCTGTTTAGATAATTTTTCATCTGCTTCTTTGAACTCCGCAGACAACTCAGATCTTTTACTTCTTATTTTTATAAAAGTCTTTAATAATTTATCGACACTAACGGTCATTTGTGTTCTCCATTTATAGATACTTTACTGACATATAGTAACTTATACTACTTAGTCAAGTATTTCTTTGTACAAATTTATCATTTCTGTGTGTACGTTGATACGATCATCTAAAAGGCGGTAAATACGCTTTTCAGCATTTGACCCCGCTATTTGTATAACTGTACACTTGTGGTTTTGTCCTGACCTATGCACACGTGCGTTTGCCTGTGCATATGTTTCTAGTGATGAAGTCGGTCCCCACCATACAACAGTGTTGGCGGCAGTGAGCGTGACACCATGAGCAGCAGCCTGCGGTTGTATTATTAAAACACGAGGGTCAGGGTCTGACTGAAAGCGCTGGAATATGTCCGTACGTTTAGGCGCAGAAACATCTCCTCGTATGATCTCAGACGTGACTCCGTCCCGGAGGAGCCTTTCCGATAGCATATCAATCGTGTGTCTAAACGGTACAAATACCAGAACTTTTTGACTGCTTTCATCTATAACTTCTTTCAAGACTTGATACCTATTCTTAATATCAAACTGTATCGTATCGCCTTCATCAGTATATATAGCCCCTGCACTTATTTGTAGCAGCTTGTTCAAGCTTATAGCAGCGTTGGCGGCTGTAACGTCTTCCCCAACTATTTGCATAACCATTTTCTTACGAAGCGTTTCGTAATACTTTTTTTGTTGCGTTGTCATATCTACAAAGCGTTTGGTGTAAACCATATCAGGCAAATCTAAACACTCTTCTTTTGTAAAACGTATAGCGGGTTGCAAAGCTTTAAATACAGTATCCTTAGCTGTATCTTTTGGTTTGTATTTGAACTGTGTTACTTTCCACATGACTATATCTCGCCAAGACCCAAAAAATCTTGGTACAGACAACGGATTAATCATCTTAGCTAGACCATAAGCATCCAAAGGACTTTGGGCCGCAGGTGTACCAGTCATCATCCACAGCCAAGCATCTTCTCCTATGATATTATTGAGCGTCTTCCATCTTTTAGTCTGTACGTTTTTATAGTGCGTGGCTTCATCAACTATAAATAAATCAAACCCACCGTTGGCTATATCGTCCTTTACAATCTCTACACCATCGTAATTTATAATTATAAACTCTGCACCGCTGTTGATAATTTTCTTACGCTTCTCTTTCGAACCATAAGCAACATCAACTGTTCTGTGCATCGCAAAAGAAAACAAATCGTTCCTCCATGCGCTGTCCATAATTGACAGAGGACATACAACAAGAACCCTGTTTACCTTCCCTTGTTGCATCAAATAGTCAGCCGCCCATATAGAAGATGCCGTTTTCCCCGTGCCTTGTTCGTTAAAACAAAAGGCTTTCTTGTTCATAGTGAGAAATGATGCCGTATCTTTCTGATGTTCGAACGGTTTGTACTGACCCGGCCAGCTATAACGTTTGGTAATAGGTGACGGTATGTTTATATTTAAATTTTTTAGAGTATGAACTTCGTCAATACCCCAGTTTACAACAACTTCATTCATAGACACTTCCTTACTCTTTGGGATTACAGTTGTTATCTGTTTAGGGTTACGAACTTTAAGCAGTAACGCCTTGTCCCTTATTATTTTCATGTTGTTCTCCGTGGTAGCTTGTAGCTACTTCTTTTTGGGTGGTTTACTCATCCTTCCACCTCCTGCTCTATTCTTTGATGGACTTTGTAGCTTTACGCCATCCTTGTTAGATCCACCTTTACTCAATGCTTTTTTGTGTGCAATATCTTTACCTTTTCTTTTTACACCCTTTTTATCCATTTTCCTACGGGCGCGTTGTCTTTCCATACGATCAGAGTGTTCACCCCTAGCTTTTTGTTGCTTGTACTCTTTCTTATAAGGTCTAGGTTTGTTTTTATATGGCATTAGTTACTCCCATTATGAGGACACTCCATCACTGGACAATGACGCTTGCATAAACCAGAGGGACGGGGGTTCCATACCTCTT
>Ga0098043_1000461_pt1 | contig 14220 bp, 11 predicted proteins | sample 9B_taG_FD_92581 | JGI IMG/M metagenome (GOLD analysis project Ga0098043, IMG submission 92581) | Marine viral communities from the Subarctic Pacific Ocean - 9B_ETSP_OMZ_AT15188_CsCl metaG | ecosystem: Environmental > Aquatic > Marine > Oceanic | place: Subarctic Pacific Ocean | collected 2015-01-10 | reverse complement strand
ACTTGTGCACCATAATCTCCAAATCTTTGTAATGCCCTATCGGTAGACATACCGGTTGCTCTTTGAAGACCAGCAGTTCTTCCTGCTAATGCTCTTGCCCCGCCAGCCTGTGCTAGTTGTTGAGCCGCTGTTGCTTCTGCACGTAAGGCAGAATCGATAGCAGCCTGAGCATCACCCTCTTGTCGGGCTACCCTTTGCCTTGCGGCTTGACTTCTAATAGGACTAGCCGCTTCTTCAGCAGCCATAGCCATTCTTCTTCTAGCATTTCTTTCTTGAACGGCTCCAGATATTGCACCGTAGGCCCCTGCTGCCATGTTCAAAGCGCCTCCGACCCAAAATTTCTTTAAATTGTTCATAATACAAAAGTACTCATTATCACTGACCTCGTTGGTTGTGTAGGTTAGACTTAGAATAAATAAAGTTAACAGCGTAAAGTTCGTGTGGTGTTGTTGTACTATTACTGAATTTTGCCTTCAAATAATAGTCTCTCAATGAGTCTCCTTCAATAGGTGAATTACCTATCAATACTACTTGATCATCTTGAGCAAGTCCACTTACCGTACCATTACACGTTAATTTTTTCTCCCCAGATATTGATGATGCAAACAACACTAAGGGAACAAATTTATTGTTAGCCGTATCATACTTAAACAACGCTGTACTATTGCCTAATGGAAAAGACATATTGTTTATAGCGTTCTTGAATGTGATTGTATCTGTTGCAACAGAGTCAACAACACCTAGACCAAATATTTCTGACGTTCCGCTCACACTAGTTATATCCGCTGTTGCAGTATAAGATACAGTGTTCTTAGAGTCTTGATGTATAGGGGCATAATAAAATCCTTCTTTCTCCTCCCAAGTAGACGTAGCCAAAGCACTGGATTGATCTGTGTTGCTAATGTCAACACTCCAAGCACTATTGTTTCCTTCTAGGCTTACCGCTTCATAAATCTTAACCATAGATGGATTAAAGTTTGACACAACTTCTACTACGGAATCACCTGTTACTCCATAAAATGTATTACGAGTGGCAGTAGGCTCATGCTCATATATGTCTCCGTTCTTAAATGTGTAAAGCCTATCCGATAATCCTGTTATCTGTTCTGCGATATAAGAATATCTAGTACTCCAAAAGTTACTTCTTACATCATATGCTATTGTAAAAGCAGGGAGGGTTTCCGCTGTATTAGTTATTGTTCCTGAAGAGTCTGACCCTCCACCAGTAATACTTACCTCACCTGTTTTTTGATCGAACTGCCCTATAGTAAATGAGTCGTAAGAGGTAGTCATCAAGGGTAATTCTATATCCGTTTTTAAAACGCTAGTAGAACTTGATGATGGCTCTAGGTCTTCTGCTACAGCAACAATAGGTGTATTCGTTAGTTGATTAACAATGATTGCAGCCTCTCCTGACTTGTCTGTCTTGTCTTGATTAATCTCAAAAGTTCTAGGATCAGAACTCCAGTCAAAAGTAAGTTCATTATTATATACAGGTGTCGCTATTATTTTGTTCGCCCCGGTATTAGTTCTTCCAAATCCTTCAACAACAGTGGTTCCTGAACCTAGGTTATCGGTAATAGTTATTTTTGAAGTGCTAAGAGCAGGTGAACTAATAATGTATTCGTTATTTTCTCTATCCATACCACCTATATACTTTCTATTCATGGCACTTGTAGATGTAGAAAACATTTTTTGTTTAAAGAAAGAATCCACTAGGTTTTCACTTATCACCTGAATACCTGAGTCAAAGTTTATTTTACAAACCTTTCCTGCTTTTGCGTCTACAAAGAATACACTTCCTCTGTATGTTGTTACTGACTCTGGATTGTTATTACATCCGTATTCAGCCGCATAATATTTTACTGGACCAAGTACCCTATTGGTTGCTGTCAATGTATCTCCTGAAGGCGCTGTTAAAAGATTCCTATCTACTGGAATGATTCCTGCTCTACGCTCATGTATGATGTACATAATTTGATTATAGGATACCATTGCTTTTATAGAACCATAATCATAAGACAAGTTCTGAAAATTTAAAAGAGTAACATTAAATGACGATAAGCCAAGGGTTAAATTGTCAATGTCAAAAACATCTGAGTAGGTTATAGAACCAAATCTTTTAATTCTTTGTGCATTAGGTATGAACGCAAATCGACGACCTAATGATGTAAAATTAGAAGGGAAAAAGTCACTCACCCTAGGGTCCTCAATAAATTCAACAATAGCGTTTTGAGAAAAAGCCGTTGCTATATTTTTCCAGGTATCTCCTGCTGTTGGTGCTGCTCCTGTAAACAATGTCCTTAATCTATAGTAAGAGTCTCCTTGGTCAATTGTTACTACAGCGTCCGGATTTTGTACGGTCATAGCATATACTGATCCAGTAGCCCACGATGTGGAAATACTTGTTCCATAAACCATGTATGAGTAACCAGTTCTTGACGTGTCCTCTGTAACATTACCTACCAATATGTCATTCGTAGTTCCATCGTTTCTTATTGTATCACCCTTATAGAGTTTTTGTGATGAGTAAAACTTAAACGGCTCTCTAACAACAGGAGTATCAAACAACTCTATGTTCATGGTAGTAGATGGCCTTGATGTTCCATAAGCCCCTGAACTAGAAATAGTATTGTTAACACCAATTTCATAAAAGAAAAGATCGTCAAATGCTTTTGATGGACGATATACTTCAATCAAACATTTGTTATCCCAATTACTGTTATTATTAGATATACTATTATAATTAAAACCAACGGTTCCATTGTCTTCTATTACAATAAAATCTCCTGTAGTATTTTCTATAGCAGCCTTACTACTTTGATCTAAAAGAGGATTGGTTAGAGGATCTGCCAATAAACTTACGACTTTAGACACTCTCCACTGTGCAGTAGACTTTTGATTATTGCCATACTGAACAATTCTAAGGAGGTCACCGGATGCATATCCATAATTTATTTCAGCACCCATTTGATTGTCATATGAGTTTGCCTTACTCTGAAGGGTGTTTATAGACAGGTAGATGGACTTTGTGGCACCAAATGAACCTTGGTTACTATTATCGTTAGTAGCAACGTAAGCACCCCCTATGGTGTATTGTATTTTGTTTATCATACTACCCTGACCTGCGTACACAATGGAATATCTCTCAGCCCATGGTGGGGCAGTGCCTCTTATACGTGCAGTAACATTTGCAAAGCCATCATTATTATTTTCATTAGCCCTATTGTTTGTATGCTCAATAAATACCTCTCCACCTACAGGCTCTACCGTTCCTGCTCTTCCTCTGTTATCGAAATGTACTATACCAAACTGATGTGTTGATCCAGATTTAAAACATCTGTCACCAAACATTTTATCATTTTCAATTACAAAACAACCCGCTGGAGAAACATAGGATCCGTTTCTAGTAACACTCGCTGATCTTCCGTTTTTAGAGTTAGCCGCACTAAATAGGTTTTGATTAGAGGATTTTATAAACTCTCCTCCAATAGTTGGAGTGTAATTAGTAATTCCTGTTATAGCATTACCTTGACCCACGCTATTTAATCCCTCTATAATATCAAATGTTGAGGCGATACCTTTAGGCTCAATCAGTTCTGTCTCTTTATCTCCAAAGGTTAGTTTGTTTACATTGAAAGTTACTTTTTCAATTTTTACCCTAAACTTTAAATTACCACTAGTCTTTGCAAACGCTGTGTTTTCGGCTCTCATAAAGGCAGTTCCTTGTCCTTTGAAAGAAGCATTCTCTTGCGTACCACCGGTTGCTCCTCCTGTTTTTAAAACACTAAATCCAGCCTCTCCAGACTGTGGATCAAAACTTATCGGGCGAGTTTTTGATATTCGATCTACTAGTTTATCAATAATAGTACTTCTAGTATCTCCTACTTCTAAATCTATTGTTTCTCTAACCTGAACCCCCGAACTAATAACTCTAATTCCCTTCTCAACTTTTCTTATAGGAATGTCTTTTTCATCTGTGTCTGAAGTTCCTTTTTGAACAACGAATCTTAAATTAGGTGGACTATTTAAAACTCCATTATCTAAATTTATTGAAGCATTAGAATTAGCATCATATCTTATTCCTGCTAAGGCTCTAAGTTTTCTTGCAAATGATGCGGTTCGTAAAGGGGTACTTCCATTTAAACTAAGACTTAAACTAGCATCACTATTGCCATAAAAATTATAGTCGTTGTTGTTTCCTAATTCATTTTTTATTATTACAGCGCCATCGTTCCAAGTAAAAGATAAAAACAATGTACTGGCTTTTGTAATTGGAAGTGTTAAAGAATCTATATTTAGTTCAAAAGAATGATCAACACCATCAGACTTCGTTACTGTTATGTCGTCAGTTGTAGGCTTGGCATTATAATTAGGCTGTACAACAAGATCTGTAGACGTAGCGTCATATCCCTCCGTATAACCTCCATAAAAAAGTCTTCCGTTTGAGATGGCTTGAGCATCAGCAACTTGAGGAACACTATCGAATATTTTATCCTGAACCGTTGCGCTTAAACCAGTATAGTTGCTATCGTTTCTAAACTCAACAATACTAGTTGTTGTTCCACTGACATTATCAATGGTATCTATTAAAAAGAATGCAGCATCTCTATCACCAATTCTAGCGTATACTTTTATTTTACTAACGTCTGCCGGACTATTTGTAACACTAATATTTATTTGATTAAAAAAGTTTTGTTGACCTGCATTATTAAATCCATCCTTCAATTGATTAGGTGCAACCGATAGTCTTGAGTATGGACTTAAGGCACTCTGCTCACCATCAAAGTATTCATACTGATATGCAAACTGAAAGTTCTTAGTAAATATTTCATTCTGCGGGAATGATGGATTGTTTACAAATGTAAGAACAGGTGTTACAAGAGGTGGTGCTTTTGCCACTGTTATGTATTGTAGCCTTTCTTGAACCGTTCCTGTGGTGAATAGTGAAGGATATCCACCTACACCACTAACGCTTTCTTCACACAAAGTGGCATTAATCTTTTTAGGCTGGCTACGTCCATCATTAAAGTAAAGAAGGATGTCGTTGTTTGCTAGTCTTATAATGTCTGCATCTATAAACCCATCTTCTGAGAATTGCAGAATAGAACTTTGATATACAATAAATGTCTTCTTTGCATTCTGATCGTATCTAAATATTGTATGATCTAGATTTGAATTATAAACGAAGTAATATATTTGACCCGCATTGTCATCAGCAACAACACCCAATGTAACACTGGTTCCTGTTAGGGCTGATCCATTTTCAATAGTACTAGACCTCTTAGTATTTCCCCAGGCGTTTTTTAGAACCAATGAATCCTTCTCAACATCAACAGCGACCCTAATGTTTTGAGCATCGGTCATCTCTGTTCTTTTAATCAGGCGCTCATCGTCGTCAGTGTTTAGATACCTGGGTATTAACTTGTCTATTCTTGGCATGATTACGATTTAGGGCTAAGGACAAAATTCTGCCTGCTCACACTAAGCGCATCAAATTTATTAAAGGACTTCATGCGTGAGTTGGCTAATCTCCTTTCATTGTAATATTCTGCACGTGCTCTTTGTTTTTCCCCCAAAGGAACACTCGATTTTCTTTCTATAATTTTATGATATATATATGCCCTCAATGCCTGCTCTGCCATCACAGGTACACAGGGATTGCTAGACTTTGCTTCGTCAGAGATATACTCCAATACAACCTTGCTTGTTGATGATATGGCTGCAATCTCTATCCGATTCTCATTAAGATTTATTCTGTACTCACCAGCACCTTGACCTCCACCCATTCCGTACAATCTTCCTTGAGTAGACTCGTACATAAAGTTTTGAAAAACATAAGAGTCAAAACCTAACAAATAATTAGGCATTGTTTCAGCAGGCTGGTTGTTTAAGATGTTCATGTTTGGATTATTAGCAAACACGTACACTAGTCCATCAGGCCCAAGTTGTCCTAACTTGACCATGTCAACATAGTCACAAGGAAGTTCTACGGTCCCTAGATTTAGATTAACATCTAGTATTTCTGTTTTAATATTATGACTTATGTCAAAGCCAAACTCTCTAATTCCACGTAAGGCATATTGCCTAACCATGTAATCCGAAGGTGTAGCGCCATAGTCATCATCGTCAATACTCATTATATAGTCATTGACAACGTAGTCTATTGGTATGTAATTTTGACTCATTAAGAATTATTTTCTTTGGTTACTTCATTGCTTGCGTATGCGTAAACATCTTTATCTCTGAGATTTACTCCAACCAGCACTAAAATTTCTTCTACTAATTCAGCAAAATAATGTTCTGGTAATTCAAAGTCTACACTATTTGCAGCATCATAAACTTCAACTCCGGCTACCGCTGTTGTATAACCAAACTTTGGAGATGAGGTTGTCTTTGCTTGGGTTGTAGGAACAAGACCTTCTGGTAACTTATAATACCTTAAAACAATTGATCCAATACTTGTATTAGTGTTTGGGAATATTTCAATCTTCTCGGATATTAAGGCAACAGGAGCAGAGTCCGAAGGTGCAGATAAATCGCTGTTGATTATCCTATCTATATGATCCTCGTTGTATACTAACTGAACCTGTGCTTGCTCTTCTACTCCTAATATTTTTTTACCTATCGTATTTATTGATACAACTCTCGCTAGATCAGTAGGCTTAGTAGCCTCTTTTGATGCGCTCAGCGTGAGTGTAGTTTTTTTAGAAAAAACAGAAAGATCTTCTTGTACTGTTTTAGATCTAGAAAAAATTCTAGGTCCATCAATGTTAGATCTTCTTAATCTATTGCTCATAGTTATCTCCCCAAACAAACGATTGAACACGTTCATTTGCGCTACGCCAGCAAACTGATTAAAGATAGCGGGAGTTACAAATCCTCGTTGATCTTTATTTGCTATGTCTTTTACTGCGTCAAAAACTCTTTGTACACTTGCCATAATCTTTTAAGCATTTTAGCAAATATACGAAAATAACAAAGGGGGTTCTTGCGGAACCCCCCTTGGTTGGAACGTGGAAAACCAAATCCTTGTACGTCCTAAAAATCCATTATGAATACTACAAATCTAAGACAACTTCTCTAGTCTCGCAAGGATTTCCTCGTATAATGTAGTTCCTTTTTCAGTCAAGCAATACCTAACTAAAATGTCTACAGGGTCTTGACCCGGTGGAACAGAGAGTATTAGGTTACCGCTGTCGAACCAGTAAGCACCATCATTTTTCATGCTTATAATTTGAAAGTCCTTCGCTTGAATAATAGCCGATCGAACTTTAACCCTAGGATCGTCAAACATTCTAATGAAGTTCTCAGGATTACTCTTAGCCTCTTTAAGAAGTTCTCTTCTTATCTCTAAAGTAGTTTGCTGTATGTTAATATTTAAAGCAAGGGCAACTGAAAGTATTTCGTCTAATTCTTTATTACGAACTAATGCAACCGCATCATGAACCAAGAATTCATTATCGACTTCAGCCTCATAATTTTTAGTATTATCTAGCACACGAAATAAACCACCGCCATTGGCAGCATTAGAAGGGTGTGCGTATAAAAAATCTCTTAGGTTAGCCTTTTCTTCAGGTACAGTTAAAAGTCCATCTCTAAATACTACGTGTGAACGAACGGATGCATCACTTTGTTCGTCTTTAAAAATACTAGACTCTCCAGGACAGTAACGAATCTGTCTCACCTTACCAGTCTCTCTATCATACACAGGTATTTCAGATTTTAATTTACACACGATACCCCCGCCTTTAATAATTTCAAAAATTACTAATGAATCTCTGACTGATTTTTTCTTAATGGGAGTGAATCGACTTGAAGAAGTCTTAGGCGCTGTTGCCTTTGTTGTTTTTGGCGCAGCAGGTGCGCTCTTTGTTTTTGCTTGTGACATAATTTAATATAATTAAAAAGTTATTTGGGAGTGAGGAGGGGGCAAAACCCCCTCCGTTCCCTAAGAATCTAAAGTGATTACTTGATTAAGATATGCTGGTTAGCAGCACGAGTAACTAGAGTACACTCAGAACGATAGTTAAATTGAAGGTCGTCAGTATTTGTGTTATTGACACCTAAAATAGAACCAGTCATCCAGTGCTCCATCTCACGGCTGTATCCGTTTGTATCCTTGTAGTTAAGTTCCAAAGCAGCGGCACGATCACCAGTCTTTGGATCAACAACTGTAGTCAAAGGAATCATAGCACCTTTGTACTTAGAATCGCTAAGACCTAACAAAGTTGGGTCGTTAAGAAGTTTCCAAGCGTGCTTGTGGAAAGTATATCCTCCACGCTTAAACGAATCAAAACCGAGTTCGTTTCCACGTCCACCAAATGCGCTCATACCGTTAGTAGTGTTTCCGAAACCTGCTGCACCGTTCAATGAAGCAACCATGTCATCAATGGCTAATCCTTGAGCAGTGTTAACATACATAGCGTACTCAGGAGCAGCGCCTTGCTTGTCAAGTTCTGCAATAAGAAGATCCATCTCAGTAAAGTTGTCTATCTGTCCATCATTAACAATACCTCTATTCTCAATAGCAGAGAAGTAACCTTCACCACCTGTGATAGTAGAAACATTTGCATTTAGGTTGGCAGCGTTTCCGATCTTCTCACCGAGAAGCATCATCATTTCACGCTTGTCTAAGAAACGAGCACGAGTGTCCATTTCTCCTTTAACATACCATCTGTAATCTCCGTTACCTACGTTGATCCATCCAATGTTAGTTGCTTGAGATCCTGTAACCTTGAATACCTCCTTGATAATGTTATAAGGGTTAGTACGCTTAATTACGTTGCTCTCTAAGTAACCTTTGTTTTGATCAGTTCCTTGTCCAAACAAGTTACCAATAACAGGAATCTCAACCGCAGCAGTAGATCCTGTAGCAGTAAGTCCACTAGTTGCTAGTGATTCAAAAGTGTAAGTTGCTGTCGCTGTTGAAGCAATCTCTCCTGTTGGGGAAATAGCAGCAACGATGAAACGATCTTCACCACCTACAAGTACTACGTCATTCAAACGAAGAACTGAAGCCTCACCTGTTGCTTTAGTAGCAGTTACAGATGTTGCTCCGATTGCAGCAGTTGCTGTTGGAGAAACTTTTGCAGTTGAATGCAACCTAGTCTCTTCCCAGTACTGAACTTCGTCCGCTGTTCCGGATGCTCTAATAGCACCGGTTAAGGATAAAAATCCTGTTAAGCCACCAGAAATTTGTTGGTAGCCATAAGTTTTAACCAACTGATCCCTGTTATCGGGAGCGTTGATTTCGTCAATGAAATCTCCTAAAGAAGAGTATTTCGCTGGATCCAGTTGTCTAAAGACAGCAGGCTTGCTATCATTATACGTTGGAGGGCTTGATGTTAATGCCATTGTTTTTTATTTTAAATGTTTACATATTTTTCAAAAATGGTTGCCGCCTTCCTAATGCATCAAGCACTTGGTTAGCAACTGAGTTGTCTTGACGTTGTACAGGTGCTGCTGGTGCGTTTGGATCTATGTTGGCTGCCTTTTCGACTATGCCCCTTTGACCATCACTCATGCCTTGTCGATATACATTCTCTATAATGCTTGGAAGGTTATCTGTAACCGTTCTGTGCATATTCCAGAGATCGTGATCCCAAGACCCATCATCACCTACGTACTTATCGAAGTACTCATTCATGTTCGTATTGGATTTGTTTAACTCATTACGATACGTTTCTGCTACACCAAAGTGAAACTCTTTTCCACCTGGCAAATCAAAAGATATCTTATCTAAACCTGCCAGCGAGCGTCCGCTTTCTTGTAGCCATGACGTATCAAATGGATTAGACCCATCTTCACTCACATCATTATTCGGTTCAACAGCCGGTGAAACATACTCACTACGGAGTGTGTCTATCGCCTGCCTAGCCTTTTGCGCGTCAATCTTCAATTGTAATTTTGCAATCTTCACCTCTTCATCGCTGTGCAATGATTCATCTGTCTTGTACTTTGAACTGATTAATGTATCAATTTCATCGTTACCTAAAGAAGGATATTCACTCGCAAGGTGGACTCGCATAACAGTACTGTCATCCATTTCGGATGGCTCTAAGGACTGATAACGAAACCAATCTTCTGGGTTTCTTCCTGTCTTCTCAACAAAATCAGCAATGACTTTAATTCTAGGATCTAGAGTTGACGCTACTTCTGCAACCTCATCAGACTCTTCAACAGCGGGAATTTCCATTTCGGAAGTTTCCAGGCTATCTAGAAAATCTAACTTAGTAGCAGATTGTTCGGTTGTCATAGAACTTCCGCTTTCTACTTGAGGTTGTGACTCTTGTGCCACTTGCTCTTGTACAGGCGCGGGTTCCTGTTGTGCTTGCTCAACTGGTTCCGCTGTTTGTTGAACTGCGGGTTCAGTCGGTGTATTGTTTTCAGGAACTCCTTCCGTTTGAGGTGCTGGAGTTTCTGTGGTCTGGGCCTGCTCCACTGATGAAGGTGGGCCACTCATTATCTCGAAACCTGCATCTTTAACTGCCTGTTCCATGTTGCTTTCAGTACTCATATCAATTAAATTTTATAGTTGTTCTTGCAAATCTAAATAATTATGCTTAGGTTTACAGCAGTGAAACCAAATCTTAATAAAATGAAACATCTATTTTTATCGTTCGTCGTTGCTCTCTCATTGGGAGTACAAGCACAAGATCAACCACAACAAAGAGAGTCTATGTGGCCCTTAATCGAATGTGGTATACAACACACACTATATCCTTTAGGGAATCGTGTACCTCGTGACAGACACTATGACATTGCATCTAAGTATAAAGCAAAAGAACTGCTTGGCATCTTAATGAATCAAGCAGATTCGTATGTGAAAAATGCCGATATATTTGTTGGTATTAGTAATTCCTACACCTTCTACTTTGAAGATGGTTACTATGTTAACTACTGGGAAAATACAGAGGGTACAAAAACTCCTGAGTTTTTTGCTTCAGGAGCAACAGGTGTTCGATTGAACAAACCCACACGTAAAGTGATTAACGGAGTGTTACAATAAATTCCTAAACACAGATAATAAAAGAGGGGGCCACAAGCCCCCTTTTTTTATTCTTAAATGAGTTTGTAGTTTATCTAACTTCATAAACATATTTACCTTCACCTTCTAATTCACTCATTGGTTCAAAAGACTTTCCTCTTTGTTTAACATTCATAAGAAATTCTTCAGATACTTCTTCTCCAGTTTTTTGGTCAAAGTACTTGTCCACAATAAATTCACCACCGGCTTCTGATCTTAGGTAATCCATACCTCTTTGTCTAGCGGCTCTTGCCATATCTCTTAATCTAGGATTTACAGAACCAATATCCTCTGTTCCTACAATGTACTCTGCAATCATCTGCTTATCTTGAGGTGCAAGTTTTGACCCTCTAAGCATATCTTTTAGGATAGGCATTGAAGCATTGTATATTTCGGCCGGGTAATCTTCGGTTGACCTTGGCATACTTCTCATTATGAAAGTCTGCTTTTCTTCTTCTACTACAGGAACCTCACCGCCCATCTCATAACGACCAGCCTTTCCATCAGTTACTGCTTTTGTATTGGTGTCGCTTAGAATGGCTCGTGCCATCTTTCTTTGCTTTGGGTCTTCAAGTAGAGCCTTTAGCATACCGCCTTTTTCGTACTCCATCTTTCCACCCATACCATATTCCATTTTGCCACCCATGCCGTACTCTTGCTCTCCAGCACCTCGGCCTGCTCGTCCGCTTCTTACGGCTTCGCTGTTAGTCATTGCTAGGTTAGCGCCACCCTTGCGATACTTCATAGTCCCTCCCATTCCGTACATCTGCTTTAGTTTTGCTCCGGCTTCTGCCTTGACAAAATCATTAGGGCGCATTCCTTCTGCTTTATTTTCTCCACGACTCTCGTCTCTTCTGGATTTAATATTTTGCATAAACTTTTTCGTAACACCTCGGAGAAGATCGCTTTCTCCTATTGACTCATCGTCTCTACTGTTGTAACCTTGTAACATAGTTATTTATTTAATCTATCAAATTTACGAATTATGATTATTATTGTTAGGGGGTGAGATTACCACTTTACTTTATCTGCCCAATATGCAGCGCTCATTTTTCCCTTAGCAATATTCTTTGCGTGTCTGGCTTTGAATGATGCTCTCTTCTTTTTCCTTGAAGCACTAGGGTTTTTCTCTGTTACCGTGTCTGCCCCTTGCTGACCAAAACGAATTATCTTTATTTTCTTACCTTCCTTTGCAACCACAACGTGTGATTTTTTTGGATGGGATGGAGTTCTCTTTGGTTTATTAAAAGCAGAAACCCCAACCTTAGTTAATCGATAATCTTTTTTTGGCTTATCAGGCATTCAACAAAGATAGTACCTTTTTATTCGTAAGATATGGCGTAAATGTCATGGCGATCAACCATAGTAAAGTATCCCGCAGATTCTAAAAGATGACGCATTTTAACATCATTACAATGAGCGTGTTCAACCTTAATAAGTTTAGGACGAAGGTGACCATGAAAATCTATAGTCTCTAGTATTTTTAAATCATGACCTTCTGTATCTATTTTAAGAAAGTCCACTTGAGGGAAGTCAGAGCAATGTGTATCTATTAAAGTTTGATAGGTCATACACTCAACCTCTTCGTCATGAAGTATGTCAGCGTTTTGTTCTGCAAGTCCTTCAGTTTCAAGAGTAGACATTCCTCTAAAGTCTGAATCTCTTTCACAAAGATCTTCATTATATACCTTCATTATGCACGAGCCATCATGAGTAGATATAGCGGCATTAACATAAGTTACGTTATCACGAACAGGTAACTCTTCTAAGTATTGTGATAAAGGCTCGACAATGACTCCTGACCATCCGTGTTCTGCTAAAGGTATTAAGGTATCAAAACTGTTTGATCCTATTTCTATGAAGTATTTCATTTGATTCGATTTAAATATTTGTAAAAACTTTTTTATCATTCTTAGCCAAAGGTAGTTCATTTACTTGTAAGAAGACCCCCCTGTCCATAGAACCATAGATTTTCTAAGCCCCTTTGTTACTGGTGTAACACGGTGCAAGAAGTAAGAAGGGAAAATAATAACAGTGCCTTTAGCGTTGGAAGGTTTTATTGATGAGTTTCCTATTTTTAATTCCAGTTCTCCCCCCTCGTAATCAGAAGGATCGGACAACTGAACCGTAAGAGAGACTTTTCGAGTGGATAAAAGACCCGACCCTATATCCATATGCCAGTCATAAAAACCTTTGTCTTCCGATCTATACTCTGTGTATTGGATATTGTCTCTAACGGACTGAAGATCAAAATTCCACAATTCGTTGTTAGCCTCTGTAATACAATTCATCAACCTGTCAAACAACCATCTATTATCTTGAAATGGCATGATCCACTTTATACTAGACTTTCGGTACTGTTCATTGCCTCCCTCTACTGTTGCCTCTTCATAAGGAGTATTTCTTAATGTTTTTTCAATTTGTTTTATTTCTTCTTCATTAAAATAAGAATCAAAATAATACCACTCAATCATATTATTGAATTTCGTATTAAATGTGGGTAGCAGAGGAAAGTCTTGCATTTGTGGTGATGCTATTAAATTTACTTCTTCACTCATGGCTTAGAGCAGAATGAAACAATTATATATCTCTCGCCCTTTGATATAGGTCTTCCACCATGGCGATGAGTAATTTTAGCAGGGTGTATAGATATCTCTCCTACATTTCCTTTATGAACTTTTTGCTGTCTCCAGAACCAAGTTCCCCCTCCCTCAAAGTCTCTGTTCAATGTCAGGACGCAAGATATTAATCCGCTGTCGTGATGTAAAGACAAGTGACCTTGTACGTCTTCTTGATACTTAATCATAAAGTTTTCACTAGACAAATCAGGCCAAGGCTTACCATGCAACTGCCATTTGTGAATAGCACAAGGATAAACAAACTCTCTTAAAACTTGAGAATAAATTTTATCTAGCCCTATTGACTCTAACAGTATGTCTGTTGTTGGATAATAATCATGACGCTCTCTTGTCCACTTGTCTAACTTATTGGCTTCGTCAATCACCAAACTACAAAACTCTTCTGTGAACAGCGGATAAGAAAAAACATCTTGTATGTTTTCATCTACTACTAAATCCCACTCTTTTGTTTTAGCGGCCTCATGAACAAACCTATTCACAAACTCTTTGTAAGAATAATCTGCTAAACAATTAATTGGTGTTGGCTCTGTTGTAGAAGTTTCACGAGTGCTT
>Ga0098043_1000460_pt1 | contig 14222 bp, 10 predicted proteins | sample 9B_taG_FD_92581 | JGI IMG/M metagenome (GOLD analysis project Ga0098043, IMG submission 92581) | Marine viral communities from the Subarctic Pacific Ocean - 9B_ETSP_OMZ_AT15188_CsCl metaG | ecosystem: Environmental > Aquatic > Marine > Oceanic | place: Subarctic Pacific Ocean | collected 2015-01-10 | reverse complement strand
GTGTGGTGTCCACCCAGGAATAAATACTAGTACCGCAGGAACCAACAGGCATAGTAAAATTACCTCGTCTTTCCAGCTCCCTTTCATTTGATCTACAGCAGAAGCTTCCCACGAGATTTTACCCGCGATCTGCTGTTCTTTCAAAGACTTCTGCGCTTTGATTTCTGTTAAAGCTAGATCTGCTTTAGCCTTTTTAGTCTCTACAAATCCTTTGACTGTATCCCCTAGTAGAGATGTCAACGGACCTATTAACAAGTTAAGCATTATGATACCTTCCTATATTTTTTAGTTTTCTTTTTTATATTCTTAGGTTGAGCAGCATGCTGTTTACCTTGCGCTCTTGCTTTTCTTTTAGCCGCAGTTGTTGCAGCGTATTCACCTGCTGATAAATTCTTAATAGCAGCTGAAGGCAAGTACCTCTCACCCGTAGCTTTAGGTCCTTGAGTAGAAGGCTTTCCAGATTTGGTTCTCCATTTCTGTTTAGTCCAAGACTTTAAACTCTTCTGCGATTTGGCTAAAGCCATTGTTATTTTTTCTTAGCTATTTTCTTTTGCAAAAATGCAGGTAGTGTCTTTTGTGCACCAGTCAATTTACTTTTAGTACCATTACCATTCTTTATTTCTTTCATTGGCTTCTGGTTCTTAGCTTTCTTGGATGGTCTACCTTTTTTACTTCCGTATGTTCCAGGTCCTTTTGGCATTACTTCTTCCCTTTCTTTTTTTTCTTTGGCATATTGCACTCACATTGTTTTATGTGAAACAATTTGCAAATAAACTTTCTAATAATATTCATCATTTATAACCTCCACCTTTTGCTTTATACTGTTTAGCTAGCATCTGCGCTTTGCGCGCTGACCACTGTCCTGGGGCTCCACCTTTTCCTCCAGCTTTAATTCTATTAAAGATAGTTTTTCTCATGCCAGGTTTGGTATAGTTGCCTGCCTTATTAACTGTAGATTTTTTCTTCATGGTCTCTGTAATTTATTTTTTTTAATCTTTAAATCTTTTGTTATTCTACTTAAAGTGGGAGATGGTTTATTTAAGTTAGACATAAAATTTTTTTTCTTAGTTGACTTAGACATTAACTTTTTAACTCTCTTATCTACGTTAGATTTTTTAGGCTTTCTCTTTCGAGAAGCAGGAGCATTTTTTAATTGTTGCTCCATAGCAGCTCTGTTCATGGGTGTTGTCCTACTCTTTGGAATCTGAATCGTCTGAAGATTCTTCCACTTTGACAGCGTCTCCACTGATCTTAACAACAGGAGCTGTCATTACTATTGCATCTGTTTGTATCATTTGATTATTATATCATAACACAATTTGCTTGACAATAGATAAAAAAAGTGATATTATTCACGCACTACAGGAGAAAAACATGGCAAAACCAACAGCTAAAAGCATACTAATTGATGCATTGAATGCAGTAATTAGAAACAAAGGCAACAAAGCGGCAGCCTCTAGAGACCTAGGAATACCCCGCACTACTTTACTTGAGAGAATAGAACAAGCCCAACTGCAGGGGATTAAACCTACTATGGTGCCCCCCGATGCTGAAGCGGCTTTAATAGAACAACAGTATTCACATGACGCAGAGATGCGCGATATGAAAAGGCAAGTAGATGTACTAGCCAAAGAAAATTTATCACATCAGAAATTAAAGAACAGTCTCATCAAAGCAGAGAACCATACTATTAAACCACCTAAGTGGATATCTAAAAATACACCAGCCAAAGGTGCACCAGGTGTGCCCACCATATTCTTATCTGATTTCCATTGGGGAGAAGTTGTGGATAAACAAGCTGTCAATGGTATAAATGAGTATAATAGAGAGATAGCACTGCGAAGATTTAAAAATGTAATTCATACTACTATAGACTTATGTACTAATCACATGGTAAATCCTAAGTATCCTGGTATTATATGTGCTCTTGGTGGCGACATGATATCTGGTGATATCCATGATGAGCTAGCAGAAAATAATGATGGCACTAATATAGAACATGTACTAGATTTGCTAGACAATATGACATGGGCACTAGAGAAATTTGCTAAAGTATTTGGTAGAGTCTTTGTTCCTTGTACGTTTGGCAACCACTCCAGAACATACAAACAATATAGGCATAAGCAAGCCGCGAAAACTAACTATGATTGGATGTTATACAATCTGCTAGCTAGGCACTTTAAAAATGACAAGAGAATACAGTTCCAAATACCTACTGGTTTTGATACAGTATACAAAGTGTATGGTGTTAGCTATTTACTGACACATGGTGATCGTTTAGGTGTGGCAGGGGGCACGGGGATTGTAGGTATGCTAGGTCCTATTGCTCGTGGCGTTCAGAAGATTAAGCAAGAATATAATAATCAAAACAAAACTATTGATTACGTAATCTTAGGTCACTATCACCAGTACATATCCCTCAAAGGTTGTATAGTTAATGGCTCTACAAAAGGTTATGATGAGTATGCTTACTCAAACAGGTTCACATCTGAGAGACCTCAGCAAGCTTTATGGTTTACTCACCCAGAATATGGTGTCACTTTTCAAGTACCTGTAGTAGTGGATGAACCGACTGGCGCGAAATCTAAAGACTGGGTTTCTTGGATGTGTTAATATGGTTTAGCTGGCAACAATCCTTGACCAGCTATCTGATAATCTTGTAGATTAGAAAGTATTTCATATGCACTGCCAGTGGCTATTCTGTATGTTGTGTTGACATCTTTAACAGCTTCCTGCATCAGCCTATAAACATTAGGAGCAAACTTTAATCCTGGATGCATGTTGCTGTTAAATTTAATTAAGTCTGCCAGTATTTCTTTATGAATTTTTTCTAGCTTGGCAAGTTCTTTTGAATCACCTTTGTTAGTAGCTACTATAAGATCTCTGTAGTAGTTTATAATTCTAGTATTAAATCTTTTTCTAGCTTCTGCTGTAACTCCGCCATTTATTTTTTCCTGATACAATAGGTTTTGTCTTTTAACTATTTCTGTAGGATTAAAACCTATGGTTTTTAAAAAGCCTTGGTAAGCACTAGGACTATCTATAAGAAGAGTACCTTTACCCGAGAATATTGGACCACCTGTGTAATAATCTTTAGCTGTTATTAAATTTTTCATAAACGTAGGTAGAGCTCCTCCTATAATCTTCATGTAATCTTCACCGTCTAATTGCGACACACCACCAACCGCTTCTACCTTGTCTATTATACCACGGGCATTACCAAATGTCATACTACCAAAAGCACCAAGGGCTTCTTCACCACGAGCTCCCGAGTTAAAGCCTGCCATGTTTAAGAATGCTTTAAATTGTTGCACACCAGGAACATTAAATCTTACTCTGCTAGATAAATCAAAATCTAACCATTTATTTACTAACCCATTTTCCATAGCTTCTATCATACCAGAACCAAAACCATTTTCACTCAAGTATCTCTTTACAACTTGTCTTCTATCTGTTCTTATACCTGTAACTGTGTTGTATATAAACTCCGCTAACCACGCGGCATCATCAAAGAAAGGAGTAGCAAATATACCACCAGTTAAACCTATCATTAATAAGGCTTTGGCAGCCATTTCCTTTCCAAGTAAACCTCTACTTGTTAGGTTTCTAAATATTTGACTTAACATCTGTGCCACATATGTATTAAATAAGAAGACTACAGAACCAGGACCGCGCATTACTGCTGGTCTTTCAGTCTTACCATACACACCAAAGTCTTCTTCTATAACAAACTGCGCTAATGTTCTTGGACTAATCTCGCCACCATTTAATTGTAAAGAATATCTATAGTTCGCATCATGCATAAAATACTTGTGTGCTTTTTCTCTAGCTTTTTTATTTTTAGTAAACAATCTATACGCTGCTATGTAAGCTGCGGTACGTGAGAATGTTTCCATAGTAGCAAAAGCACCACCCATTACTGTATTCTCAGCAGTTTTTAAACCCTCTCTAATTTTACTAGTAGTTCTATAATTCATTTGGTCAGTTGGCATACCAGATTCTTTGAAAGCAGATCCTGGTTTTACTATACCATTAGCTACTTCTTTTATGTAATCTTCTCTAACATCGGCTGGAACTTTACTGAAGTCCATGAATATGTCTTGCAAGGTTCTTTGTTTAAATGCCCCTTGTGATATACCTGGAAGTGATAACATCTTTCTTGTGTCGTTCAGTGCTACTAGCAATTCTTTAGTTGCAAACGGTGTGTTAGAAAACGTAGACAGCTTACCAAAAACAAACTGTGGTATACTCATTGTTTGTAATAAGGCAGATGATATGTTGCCCCCCAGATACCACCAGAATCCTAGTCGTCTAGGCATTGCAAACTCTTGATATGGATCATCGGAATATTCATACCACCTAGTTACTGCTTCCTTTAAATTTTTCTTACCACTTTGTTTTACATCATTTAATAATCTTATCTCTGTAGTTTTAAATCTATTCTTACCTGCAAAGCCCGAAGCTAGTGTTAAGTATTGGCTGATAGCTCTGCCAAAGTCTGTACTAAAACCAGGCACACCTGCTTGTTCTTTTCTAGGTTTTAAAAATACACCATATCCTCTAATGTCAGAACCTACTTTTTTATTTATTAAAGTTTCTAATTCTTTCCTTACATCTAGATAATTGTTAGCATTTAAATCTGATAAAAACTGTGCTATAGAATCCATATGGGTTAGGTCTGCGTTAGCGCCTTGTCTTAGATTTTGTATGTCTACATCTCTTGTCTCTAAGCTGTCAATATCTATTTCAGGATATTTTTCTTTAAGTTGTTTTCTAACATCATCTTCTTCATTTAAAAATTTACCATAAAACTTTCCTTTGTTAAACATTCTATATTCTATTACGTTACCATCAGCATCCTTTACAGCTATAAAACTATTACCATATCTCTGCAGTGGTACATAGTCATTTTGTTTAAAAGTTCTGTAAGTGTAAAGTTCTTTTAATAAAGCATTTAAACCAGTACCTACTCCAGTTGTTCTTATTATAGAACCATCTGCATCTCTTTCAACAGCTTCTTTACTTAAAACAGATGCGGCTACTTTACCTAACTCAGCATTAAACGTACCTTCAGGTTGTAAATATGTAGCAGGGTCTTTCATAGCATCCACTATAAATTTTAATTGATCGTACTCCATGTTTTGTAGATCTTCTTCATTGTAATCTAGTATAGGTTTCTCATTTTCACCATACGCTATGTTAGCTAAATCTTTTCTATTAGAACGTAAAACACCTACAGCAAATTTAAGCATTGGCATAACATTTTCGTTTGCCATCAGTCCTCTAATGATTTCTTTATTAGCCATTTGCATAGCAGTTTGTACATCTAAATAAGCTTGGGCAGCATCACCTTGCAGTATGACAGTATCGCCTGCTTTTATAGTGCTACCAGCTCCTCTTCCATTCTCTTTAGCTATAAAAGTAATTCTACCACCTTCATCTAAAGGTCTGTCTGGTAAGTACCTGCCAGGTACTTGTGAAGAAATCTCTAATGCTTTAGTTAAATTTATATTTGTTTCAGTATCACGCATTGCTGGTTGATAATTTCTAGCTAATATCTGTTGCAATTGAAATTGTAACGCGGTTGTAAATTGTTCTCTACCTTTTACTGTATTATATAGAGGAGCAAATATAGGATTATTTGCTGCCCATATTCTTATATGTGTAGCAATCTTATTATACTTATTTAACCTTTCGACAACTTGTTCCTCACTTTGTTTTACATTACCGTCATATGCTTTTCTATAATCTTCTACTAATTTGTCTACAATTCTTATTGATTGATTTTCTTGTTGTCTATTCATTTCAGGAAACTCATCTAGTGTAGAGTCTGTTGCAGAAGGATCTTGATTTGATCTTAGAGATGCACTGAATAAAGGATTACCTAAATCATAATCAGCAGGTATCTCTTTAGCTGGTATAAGTTGTTCATTGTTAAATGCTATGTATGAATCTCTAGGTCCACCTTCTGTAGAAGATGCTTCGTTTAAATTTAAATAGACTATGCCATCATAACCTTTTTTCTTTAATGCATTGACAAGTCTTAGATCTTTTGCTTTATCTAATTGATCATTAATTTTAGATTCTATTTTTCTTCGGGCAGTAAACTGAGCAGCATAATCATCTGCATCTATTTTTTTAAAAGCCTTTTCAACTTCAGAATCTATAATCTTTTGAAACGTATTTTCTTCATACTTAAAAGCGTTTTGTATTCTAAGAGTTTCTTCTGGTGTAAATATTTTTTGATGTAATACATTTACTGTTTCATGGTCTTGTATGCCAGTTGGTGTAGTTATAGCAGCTTGCATAGTAGAGCTTACAAATGTTCCTTCTTTATTAGCAAAAGTTTTTCTACCTCTAGTGTCGCTTATGTTTAATTCATTTAAAATAGTATCAGCATCCCAAGTACCTATGTCTTTCATACGTACAGGATTTTTTATGTTAGGAATAAGACGCATAATAATACTAGGGTTAGACCCATCTTTACGATTGACTGCTATATTGGCAGACTCAAGGCTTCCCACATGATAAAAGAAATCATCTTTAAATTGTCTTTGAAAAACTTCAAACTCTTTTTTACTGCCGTGAAACATTATAACAGGGGTGTTAGCTAATGCTACATTTTGTTCTGTTAATCTAGTTGCAAATAAAGAAGCTGCTATTTCTAAACTTCTGCCCCTTTGTGTTGCATTAAGAGCAGGGTCTAATGCTGAATTAGTATTTACTAAATTTATTAGCAATTGCATTGCATCTTTTTGCTGTGGTGTGGTAAGAGTTTCTCTCAATCTTTTTAACGAAGCAGTTAAGTCTGCTCTATTAGCTCCTGGTGGGGTTAAATCTGCTTTTGTATAGTTGCGATAATCTATACCTTTTAATAATTTTTTTATGTCTGATATTAAAACATCCATTTCTATTATATCATCTACAGTAGGCAAGCCTGTTTCGTTCTTATTACCTGTTAAATGATTTACGTATTTGTATACTTTATCTATTGCTAAACCCAATTCAGGAGAACTTCTACCAGCTTCTAGTGACATCTGATTAATTGGGTTAACTATAAATGGGCTGTTTAAGAATATGTTCCCTGCTTTGTTTTGCGTGCTAACACCTACAAGACCCACATTTTCCGCGGTGCCCCCTTTCACGGCTGAAGTTTCTAACTCTTTCTTTATTTCTTTTATCTTCTTACCAGCTATGTACGCTGCATTTCTATAAGATAAATCTAATGAGTTTTGTACCTCAACATCATACTTTCTTTTTTTAACTTTGCCTAAATCTATTTGTTCGAATATTTCATTGGCATCAGTATATGTATTATTAAATAGTACGTTAGCTAAGGAGTTTAAATAAGATTTTAATCTGTAAAATAGTGTGGCAATAAAACCTCTTGGTTGATATTTAAAAGCCATGTACCCTGCGAATGCGTTAGCTATAGCTTCTTCTTGTAATTGTTCTTGTGTTAGTTTATCTACTCCAGGTCTATTGCTTATATCGTATTGTTTAATCCAATAATTTTTTGCGGCATCTTTTAGTATTTTAGTTTCTTCTTTCGTAAAGAAACCATTTACCATTAAAGCATGCATTGTCTCGTGATGTAATGTAAATAGCCTTGGGTCTTGCTTAAGATTAAAAGCAAAAGGTTCATTAGCATTTGTACTTATTATTATTTTATTCTGTGGTATTATCTGTGGTACTACTAAAGTAGCCTGCTCCATAGGCATACCACTATTAAGTAATGTAGCTATTGTTCTCATTCTTGTAGCCACATCTACTGTTGCAAAGTCTACTAGGAATCCACCATTAAGAGCTTCCCCTGTATTTGTTAAAAAATTATTTACTATTTCTAAATCATTTGGACCTAGCCCCATCAATCTTTGTAATTCATTTACCAACTGTTCTCTTAATTTAGGTAGATCACCTTTAAAAGAATCTTTCATTTTAGGGCTATCACCTTGTAGAGACCACTGCATCGTAGTTTCTCTTTCAAACTGAGGTATAATTCTACCCTTAACATCTTTGGTTATTTTACTTATAATAGGATTACCCATAGAGATTTTAGATAATTCACTTAAAGGTATAACTTCTGTTGCCCCTAGGCTAATTAATAAAACATCAAAATCTGATTGATCTTGTAATATATTATCCAGTCTCTTTGTAAACTCTGATACAGCTAATCTTTTTTCTGCGTCACTTAAGAAATTATTTTTTAGTGTACCATCTAAAGCATCTTGCACGCCTTTTAGTTGCGCAGGTAAATCTCTTATCTTAGTTATTTGAGAATCTCTAAACATATAACCCTTGCCAGTTATCATACTTCTTAAAGTATTGTATCTGTTCTCTAAAGGTTTACCAGATATTCTATATAAAGACTTTAAATACCTTATTCTTTTTTCTATAATACTTCTTTCATTTACATCTGTAGTATTATCTAATTCAGATCTACTGCTGAGAACATCTTTTTCAAACGCTGCTGTTGTATATTCTATAGGAGCTACAGTGTATCCTGCCTTTTGTAATTCTTCTCTCGACAAAGGGGGCACGACTTTTTGACCAACTTGATATTTATTTGTAACTTCTACAGGTTGGAATGCTATCTTGCTCTTTACTATATCTTCTAGTAATTCTCTACCTCTGGTCTTGCCTCGTTTACCTTTAGCAATATCTGCTTGTAAACGTTCTATCTTTGCTATACCTTCAGGTCCTTTATAATAATTTAGATTTTCTAAGTCAGTCCTTAAATCATCTATATAATTCATTTCATCGCTTGCCATTGAAACTATATCATCCGCAGCATTAGCCTCTTTATATATAGAGTTTATTGTCTTTTTAGAATATCCTCTTTCTAGTAATCTTCTTTCAGCAGCTTTAACTGTGTTTTTATTATGATTTACAAATGTCTCTTCTTCTGGTTCAATTACTTCCGCAGGTTTAGTTTCTTTCTTTTTATTAAAGTCCATGTAAGCAGCACCAGGTGCGTGCTTTTTAACAGCCTCTTCAAAAGACACACCTTTACGCATGTCTGCTCCAATTAGTTCAGCCTGCTCTTCTGTAACGCTTATAAGTTTTTTGTTTTCTTTTTTTATTTCTTTTACTTTTTCAGTTAAAGGTTCTGTGGCGGGGATAGCTTCAGGGTTAACTTCTGTTTTTTCTGTTGGCGCAGGTTCTACAAAAATATTTAATAGATTAGGTGCTTCTTTTAAAGGTACAGTAGTGCTTGGTATTTCTGTTCCATCTTTTGTATTAATTAAAACTAAATGTTTTTCTCCATCCACATCTTGTGTTCCTACTACAACAAATTGTGGAGCTATAGGTTTATTGTCATCATCTAAATTAATATTACCATCTACATCTTTAGTGCTTTCTATTTGGCTGTGTGTAACTTTTTTGTTAATGTATTCTCTAGCAGCAGGGTCATTGAAATTAGTATTGCTTACTAATTTAGTAGTACCCTCAAACTTTTTAAAAGTGTCATAAGCTTCTTTGGCTCTGTTATTAGAGATTACTTGGGCTGGACCACCAAGTAAAAAACCTCCTGCAAAACCTAAATAACCTGCTTCCCTTAGATTCTTTTGAACTGCAGGATCTTTAAGAGTCTCTGATAATTCAGAAGGTATGTCTCTTATATCATCCACTTGTTCTGCTATACCAGCTGTTTCTAATACAACATCTTGTGCAACTTCTGTACCTGCTTCTAAGAAACCGCCCTTAATACCTCCTTTACCTAGACCCATTAGAAAACCATCAGTAACTTCTTCTCCGACTTTTTTAGTTAACGCGCCTCTAAAAAATCTAGCAGGTAAACCTAATGTAGTTTCTATACCAGAAAATACTGCTGAACCTGTTAAAGTTATAGCCAAGTTAGGATCTTCTACATATTCTAATTGTTTTTCTAATGTTGAAGGTAAACCAAAAGCTAAGTTACTTACAAGAAATTGTGTTCCTATAAATCCTGCAGTGCCCAAGCCAGCTATCTTAGCACCGATTGCTGCTATTGCCATAGGAATAGCTGATGCAGATAGCATACCACCTCCATACTGCAAATAATCTATAAAGTCAGATAATTTATCTTCGTTACCTTCTGTAAATATAGCTTCCAAATCAGGTTGGTATAATTTAACTTCACCTTCAGGTGTTGTAAAAAACTTTTTGGCAGCAGCGTCTGTTTGATATTGCGCTATTATAGCATTAGATTCCCTTTGTAAATCTTCGTTGTTTACAAAATCAGCATATATAGATTTAACTGTTGGTACTATTTGTTTAAATAATCCAAGTATAGGAGCAGCACCTTGTTTAAAATCACTTACTTCATCTTCAGGAATAGCTTGTATTTTTCTAGCTGCGGTGCCAGGTACATATAAGAAACCTTTACTGAATAAAAAAGCGGTCAGTTCATCTGAATTTAATACAGAGTCTATTTGTTCTTGGGAATAATTTTTGGGTATTTCTACTTTGGGGGCTGAAGGATCATCTGATATTTCGTAGATGTTTACTTCGGGTGTCGCAGGTGCAGATGTTGATTGCCCTGCCGCGGCATCAGCAAGCATTTCATTTACAGTTTTAATATCGTTTAAATCTATATTGCCGAAATCTATGCCTTGTTCTTCTGCCACTTGTGTCCTTTACACCTAGGTGTATTCAAAAAGCTTTCGCTCTTTTAGTTATGATTTAGATGCAGCAGGTACATTGTATGCTTTAAAATTTTCTACCGCATCACCTGCTACATCTGGAGTGTTAAAATTGTTTAGATAACCTTGCGCTGCTTCTTGTGTATCCCCGCCAGACATCATAGTTAATAACATTAATTCAGTAGGAGATATGTCTTTTTTAGATTTAGATGTTTGTCTAATAATAGAATTTCTAAACGCGTCTTTATATCCTTTACTTGTAGGATCTGGATTTACATTAGCTGCTTCAATCTGTGCAATTTGTAAAACATCAGCAGGTGCAGTTCTTTGTGTAATTAAAGATTCTGCTAGTTCAGTTTGAAGTTTAGCTGCAGCTTCTGATTTATCAGCCGCCTTCTGTGTCTTAGCTGCTTTAATAGCACCAGGGAACAGACCTTCACCTTCTATTAATCTTAAGCCTAAGTCCATTAAGAAATCATCTTTACTTAAAAGACCATCCATAATCTTTTCTATTTTAGATTTAGGTTTTTCTGGTTTAACTTCTGTTTGTTTCTTTGCATTTTTTTCCATTTCCTCTGCAAGATCTTTATTACCAGAATCTACAGTCTCTTTGTCTTTGCCTCTATTTTTTTTGTTAAAGTCTTCCAGGTCTTTTTCTAAATCTTTTAGGCTTTTCTTTTTAATAGGTGGTATTAGTTGTTCAATAATTTCTTGAATTTTTATATCAGACTTAGAATCTTTATTATCTGTTGAACCTGGAACTCCGTCTATCATTGTTTTATTTTTTTCTTTAAGTATATCTTCTCTAAAACCATCAGGTAATAATCTATTAAGTAAATCCATACCATCTGGATTTTTAATCATATCCATAAGATCTTCCGTAAGAAATTCTCGTATAGGATCTATTGTTCTTTCTTTAAACTCATCTAAGAAATTTTTAGGATTAGTTAATCGCTCTAATTTTTTTAGTTCTATTTCTCTTAGCTCATCATCAGTCTTCGGTTCTGGTACATCGGGTGTTATATTAGTCTTTTCTGCTAGATTATCAAGATACATTTTTAAATCATTGTTAGTTCCTTCAGGAAATATAAATGGAGCCATTTCTGAATCCTTTAATCTACCGCCAGGTGTATTCTTATTAGCACCATAGCTGCCTAATCCCAATGTTCTTAATGCATCATCAGAGAGATTATAATTATCATCTAAAGTTAAAACTACTTCACCGTCTTTATTTACTGCTATACCCATTATCCGAAGAACCCTGTTATGTCACCCCATGTTAATCCTAAGTTACCTGCTGCTCCCAATGCGCCTATACCTGCACCAGCTATCTGCCCAAACAAACTAGGTTGTTGTGGAGCTGGTCCTGTTGTAGTAGTCATTGATCCTGTAGGAACACCACGTAATATGTCAGAGTAAAATCCAAGTTGTTGTTTTGGATAATCTCTTTCTTGTACAAATTGATTGTAGCCTTGATCTAGAATAGCTTGATCCATACCTCTTTGCAATCCACCGATACCTAATTGTCTATTAAGATCAGATGACTCTAGCGCATCAGCTGCTGATGCGGTTTGTGCCATACCTAATCCAGAAGCTAGCTGTTGTTTTCTATCTGTTTGTGCTGCTTTCAATGCTGTATCAAAAGCTCTGGCTTGTGCTTGTGTATAAATATCACCAAGACCTTGTTGTAAATTTCTTTGGCGTTCCGCCTCTACTATGTCTGCTCTTGAACTACCAAACGCGCCCGCCTGTGTAGCCTGTGCTTGGTTAGCAACTCGCTGCATGTCAGATCTTCGCGTTAATTCTCTAGCTGCAACATCTGCTACGTTTGTCATATATGGATTCATATATGTAGGGATGTCCGCTACGGCTGGCATTCCCGAGGCTGTCGTAGCTGTGAATGCTTGTGCCCCCCTGAGACCGCCCACACCTCTGCCTGCTTGAGCTTGTGCCATAGCATCTTGTTCTAGGTTAGAAAAGCCTGCAAGTCTAGGTCCTGTGTATGGTATAAAGTTTTCTTTTGCTACGTCACCAGCAGTAGCTACTAATGATGAAGCAGCTTTCTGCATGTAGTCAGGAAGTTGTACCTGACTTGTAGAAGTTTGTTGTGCTTGTTTACTTCCAAATAAAAAATCTAACATTATTGGCTTGCCTCTGTTTCTTCTTTAGCTCTATCTACTGCATCAGATAGATCTTCTAATAAATTTTTTCGATTAGGATCTCCCGTCATAAATCTTTTCTTTAAAGACTCAAGAGTTAGTGGCATATTAAATCTTCTTTGTAGTTTACTAAAGAAATCTAATTCTTCTTCTGACCCATCCTCATCTTCTTCAGTGGTAGTTTGTTGAGTTTGTGTAGCTTGCCCTTGCCCACTTTCACCACCTCTTTGATTCTGTCTGTCCATAGCGTCTTTGACCATCTTTTGTCTACGTAATCTTTCTTCCAGTGTTAAATCATCTGTGTTAAATAAGTTGCTTAATAACCCTGTTAAGCCTACGTTTGACATTAAGTTTCCTATGCCTGAAGATCCACCACCTAGTGCTTGTTTTAACATTCTTCCATCATCAGTAGTGTAATCTCCAAAGATTCCTTCTTTAGCCATGCCTTCACCCTTAAGTGCTTCATTAAACATTTTATTAAAGTCACTACTAAATATAGTATTGTTAGCTTGTCCACGTAAAGCATCCAAACCTTTAAGAGCATCTAGTCCTGCTTGTGACGTACCTGCATCTTCAAATCTATATTTACCTGTACTATCTTTTTCCATTAGATTTGCAGCATTGCCTACATAAGCATTTATTAAAGCTTGTTGTGCAAACTTTTGATCTAAAGGAGTGTCTTTATCAAATTCTTTTTCACCAATACCACCAGCGACCATAGGCACATAATCATCACCGCCTCTTGCTGATGAGCCGCCATAAGTTTCTGAAGGACCTACAGGATCTGGCTTATTATCTCTAGGTTTATTAGCAAACATGTTTCTTATATTTTTAGTTCTGCTTGCTGCTGCTTGTCTATTTTTTTGTGCTTGCCCTATAGGTTTGTCAGGCTTGCCTCCTTTAAAATTTGAAATATAAAATGAAGGTATGCCCGTAACAGGATCTGGTTCACCTGCACCACCTAGTAGTTTAAGTATGCCTGCTTCTTCTGGATTAATGTATGCAAGAGACTCACCTTCTGGCGCTAATGTGTTAATAGTTTTTGCAGCATTTCTTAGTTGTGCTTGTACGTTGTCTAGTGACATGTTATAAAAATCTGGAGTCTCTGGCTTGGCTGTAGGTAATTCATATATACCACTGTCTGGCTTTCTCGACTGCTTTTGTAATAATGCGGCAACACCTGGCGCTACTTCATTTCTGCGCACAGCCATATCACCTGTATTGAGAGGTCCTGCATATTGCATTTAAATATTATACCTTCTTTGCGTCTTACTTACAAGGGGGGCACGGGCGAAATTAAAGTGGGTTATTTGTATCACTCGTTACCTCCATTAAACTTACTATCACATGTAGCCTTCCTGCTGTTACAGCTTGAGCTTTTAATATCTCTGAAGCTTCCATGACTAACGGGTTAATTAATATCTCATCTGTAGCATCT
>Ga0098043_1000459_pt1 | contig 14245 bp, 20 predicted proteins | sample 9B_taG_FD_92581 | JGI IMG/M metagenome (GOLD analysis project Ga0098043, IMG submission 92581) | Marine viral communities from the Subarctic Pacific Ocean - 9B_ETSP_OMZ_AT15188_CsCl metaG | ecosystem: Environmental > Aquatic > Marine > Oceanic | place: Subarctic Pacific Ocean | collected 2015-01-10 | reverse complement strand
TAAAAAATAATGGCAACGTCAGAGTTTGCAGTTGCGAATACTAATTTGCAAAAGATTCAACCAGATATTTTAGGATTTGGTATTACAGACTTTGGCGATCAATTACAATTTGCAGAAAATGATGTTCTTCGTAGAATTAGAGAAGAATGGTGGGAAAGATATAGACATCAAGTAAGATACAAAGACATTACAAAAGTTACTTCAGTTGAAATTACTAATAGCAAACTTACTAACTCACAATGGACTCAATCTGTTGTATATTTAGCATTATGGAAATACATTTACCCAATACTTACTAAATGGCGTGATCCAGACACTGGCGAGGGCAAAGATACTTTTCAAGTTCAAATAGATTTTTATAGGGACAGATACGAAGAAGAGTTCCAAGCTATACTTAGGGACGGGGTAGAATACGACGAAGATGGTGGGGGTACGGTATCTGATAGTGAAAAGGAACCATTGCATAGCTTACGATTGGTAAGGTAATGGAACTAAAAATAAAAGCTAACACTTTACAAGTAAAAAATTTTTTAAAAGGTATAACTAGAAAACAATTATCTGCTACGCAAAAAAGTTTGAATAGAGTTTCAAATATGGCAGTATTAATGATTACTAAAAGAACTCAATCTGGTAGTTTGCCTGATGGTGGCAAAATGTTGCCTTATGCAAAATCTACTAAAAAGGCTAGAGAAGATAGAGGAAGACAAACAGGGTTTGTAGATTTAACAGATACAGGAAAAATGTTTAGAAGTTTAGATTTTAAACAAAGAGGAACTACAAATACATTATTTTTTTCAAATAAAGAAAGAGAAAAGATTGCGGCACAACATGATTTTTTTGGAGTAGGTAAAAGAAAAACAGTCAGACCTTTTTTTTCAATAGGTAATAGTGAAGAAGAAAAATTAAAAAATGAGTTTGCAAAATTTTATTTTAGTGCGGTAGGCTTATGAGTAAAAGAGAAAACATTGCTAATGATATAATTACAAAACTTGATGCAGTTACAAGTCCTATTGAGTTTAAAAAATTAACAAGAGAACCATTTGAAGTGGAAGAATTAAGCGATGCTCAATTCCCAGCTATGTTTATACAATCTGGCGAAGAAACTAGAGAACCAGCTTCTATAGGTGCAACAGGCTCTGGAACATATATGGGAACTATAGATTTTCTTATAGTTGCATTTGGTAAGGGTACATCTGCTAATATTGATACAGTCAGAAATCAAATTATTGAAGTAGTTGAAGAAACTCTTGATAATGATATAACAAGAAATGGAAATGCATTAGATACACAAATTATTTCTGCAAATTCTGATGAGGGTCAAATTTACCCTTATGGTGGTGTAAGAATAACAGTGCGTGTAATGTATGAATTTACAAGGGGGACTGCATAATGGCAAAAGATGTAAATATGAAAAAGGGCGATAGTATGATAACAGTATCCCAAGATTTTGTAGAACATTATACAAAACTTGGTTATCAAACTTTAGATAACAAAAAAAATATTTCAGTTGCAAAGGAAACTGAAAAGATTATAAAAGAAATTAAAAAGACAAAGGAGTAAAATATGGCAACACATCATGGTAAAGACGCAGTAGTTCATGTTGGTGGAACTAGTATTGGTAAAGCGACTGGATTTACTGTTGATACAACACACGATATTGTAGAGGATACTGCTTTAGGTAATTCTATGAAATCATATGTAGTTGGTAGAGGAACATTCACAGCATCTATTGATATGAATTTTGATGATGATGATACTGCTCAAGGTACATTAGTTCAAGGCTCAAGTTTAAGTTTTGAATTTATGCCAGAGGGTTCTGGTTCAGGTGAGCAAAAATTATCTGGAACAGGTATCGTTACAGGAATGTCAGTTGGTGTAACTCTTGATGGTGTAACTACAAGAACAGTTACAGTTCAAGGTAATGGTGGTCTAACTATCGGCACTGTATAATTTAATTTATGGCTGATGAAAAAATAGATTATTTTGAAGGTATTAGAGATCATTTTAATACACAAGAAACAAAAATAATTGAAGTACCAGAATGGGGTTTAGTCGGCGATAAAGCTATACATACAAAACCTTTTAATATGCAAGAAAAGGCAAAAATATTTAAAGGTGCTACGACTACTGATTTGATAGTTTTAATTGATGTTATTATTGAAAAAGCATTAACTAAAGATGGCGATAAGATGTTTAATGCTGGTCATATCTTATCATTTAAAACAAAAGCCGATACTAATGTAATTGCTGACGTAGCAACTAAGATAATGGGAACACAAGATACCAATATCGTAGAAGCAAAAAAAAACTAAAAAATAACGTAGAACTCCATAATATATTTGCTTTAGGCGAGAAACTGCACAAAACAGTTTCAGAAATCTTGCAAATGTCGGTCGTTGAGTTTAATATGTGGTTAGCATATTTTAATCTTCAAAATGAAGAACGAGATAGACAAGAACGAATTGCAAAGATGAAAAAATAAATGGCTACAAAAAAAGTAAATATAGATATTATCGCTAAAGATAAAACTCGTATGGCAATGCAAACTGCCACTAAAGGAGTTAACAATCTTAAAAATTCTGTATTTAATTTAAAAGTTGCTTTCGCCGCATTAGGTGGTGGGATTGTTGCAAGATCTTTTATAAATACTGCAAGAGATATTGAAAGATTACAAGTAAGATTAAAATTTTTATTTGGTAGTGTAGATGAAGGTGCAAAGGCTTTCGATAAGATGGCCAAATTTGCAAGTAAAGTTCCATTCTCATTAAATGAAATACAACAAGGTGCTGGTGTATTATCAGTAGTTTCTAAAGATGCAGATGAACTTGCAAAGATTATGGAAATCACTGGTAATGTTGCGGCAGTTACAGGATTAGATTTTAGAACTACATCAGAACAAATTCAAAGATCATTATCAGCTGGTATTAGTGCGGCAGATTTATTTAGAGAAAGAGGTGTTAGAGATTTATTAGGGTTCAAAGCTGGTGCTACTGTTACAGCAGAAGAAACAGCAGAAGCATTTGAAAGAGTCTTTGGTCCTGGTGGTAGGTTTGGTAAAGCAACAAATGATTTAGCAAAAACCTTTGATGGTGTTTTATCAATGATTGGCGATAAAATATTTTTATTTAAAAAAGCTACTATGGAAGCTGGTGCATTTGACTTCTTAAAATCTAATTTAATAGCAGTAGAAAATATTTTACAAAAAAACTTTGGTTCATTAGAGAAAGCGGCAGAATCATTTAGTGAAGCATTAGTAACTGCATTAAGAAAAATAATGTTAGGAACTGCAAGAGTTCTTGACATGATGAAACCTATATTTGATTTTTTTGCAGATTCAGTAAGAAATTTATTTTCTTTTATAAATATGCTTCCTCCTGAAATGAGAGCTATGGGTATTATAGGTTTTTTAATGTTAGGAAGTAAAACAAAATTATTAATCATAGCGATCGGTTCATTATTTGATGATATTAAAAATGCAATAAATGTTGGTTTAAAAAAACTTGGATTAGATTTAATTGATTTCGGAGGAATAACTGAAAGCACTGCGGAAATGATAAAAAAGTTTTTTAGTGCAGAAGATATTGATGTTTCAAAATTAAAAAGTGCTTTAGATACTGTAATTATAGGTACAGGACACATGGAACAATCCATGATCGATTATTTAGCAAAAGTTGATGAATTGATGAAACAAGAGGCAAGAGCAGATGAAGAATTAGCAAAATTTGCTCACTTACGAAAGTTAAGACAAATAGAAGCTCAAGATCAGTTAAAAAAAGAAAGAGATGAAGTTGGTATGTTAGAAAAAGCATACGAAGGATTTAGAGAGGGATTTGGAGAAGCTATGAAAAATGCTTCTGACGTAACTAAAAACTTTGAGCAAATAGGTAAAAACGCATTTAAGAATGTTACTGATGCTCTTACAAATTTTGTAATGACAGGAAAGCTATCAATAGAAGATTTAGCAAGAACTATTATAAAACAAATAGTAAATGCTTTAGTTGGCTCTGTGGTAAGTTCAGCTATGAAAAAAGCAAAAGAAATGTTTAAAATGGACGCAATTAAAAAAGCATTAATTAGTGTTTATGAGGGTGCTTTAAAAACTTTTGCATCTATACCTTTTCCATTTAACATTGCGGCAGTTGGTGCGTCACTTGCTTTTGGTATGGGATTAGTTAATAAAATAAAAGGTTTTGAAAAAGGTGGACGTCCAGCAGTTGGTCAGCCTGCGATAGTTGGGGAAGCTGGTCCAGAATTATTTATACCAGATCAAGCTGGTACTGTTGTGCCAAATAATCAATTAGGTGGTGGAAAACCTGTAACAGTAAATTTTAATATTAATACTGTTGATGCTAGAGGATTCAATGAATTATTAGTAAACAGTAGAGGTGTTTTAGTAAATATTATCAATTCAGCAGTTAATGAAAAAGGAAAGATGGCGGTAATTTAATATGAGTGGAGCTTTACCAAATACAAATTTTAACGCAATTAATTTTAAGAATACTCAAAAGACTTTATTTAGTGAAACTGATAGTGGCAAAACATTTAGGAGGCAAGTTCAAGGGCAAAGGTTTAGTTTTACAGTTTCATATCCTCCTATGAAAAGGTCGGAGTTTGCACCGATCATGGCATTTATAATGAAACAAAGATCGCAGAAAGAAAATTTTACAGTTACTTTACCAAGTTATTTTAATGCACAAGGTAATGAAACAGGCACTTTGTTAGTGAATGGTGCACACTCCTCGGCTGATACTACGATTGCCATTGATGGGTTTGCTAGTGATGGTGCTGGCAGATTAAAAGCTGGTGATATAATAAAATTTGCACATGATAAAGTATATATGGTGGTAGCAGATGTAACTTCCTCTTCAAATGCGGCGACTGTAACTATTGAGCCACCATTAAGAACTGCTTTATCTGACGATAGTTCAGTCACATACGATTCAGTACCTTTTACTGTACATTTGACTAGTGATGTACAAGAGTTTGAAACAACTCAAAATGATAATGACGGAAACCTTTTATTCCGATATGAGTTTGATGTTATTGAAAGTTTATAATGGCAAGAGGATTATCGAGTTCGGTAAAAACACAATTATCAACAGGAATTATTGATCCTGTAATTTTAATAGAAATAGGTTTTGCAACGCCGATATATTTAACAAATGCAAGTTTTGATTTAACATCTAGTGTATCAGGAACATCAAGAACTTATCTATCAAATGGTCATCTTCGTAGTATCACAGGAGTAAGTGAAACTAATCAACCTACAAAAAATTCTTTATCATTAAGTTTATCAGCAGTTGATCAAACTTATGTCTCAATCGCACTTAGTGAAAATATAATCAATGATGATGTTTATATTTATAGAGGATATTTAGACAATAATAATGATTTAATTAATGATCCTTTTTTACTATTTTATGGAACGATAGATGAATATAAAATTAGTGATAATACTACTACTGCAAATTTAATTATGACTGTAACATCACATTGGGGTAACTTTGGAAAAACAAGTGGTCGTACAACCACAGATAATTCACAACAAAGATTTTTTAGTAGTGATAAGGGAATGGAGTTTGCCGCACTTACTGTAAAAGATATTAGATGGGGTAGAGAATGACAAGTATTCATTTATATCAAGCACAAAAAAAAGATATAACTGATCTGCATGATTTACTTAAAGATTATAAAGAAAAAGATTTAACAGATTGTAATTTTCCAGAAGTTGATACTGTAAAATTAAATCAATATCTAAATAACTTTTTAAAAAATGGAAAAATTATTTGTATAAAGGATTTAGATAGAGATAAAATAGTAGGTTGTTGTATTTTTAATAAATCTGAATATTGGTTTAGCAAACAAAAAATTATGATAATTCAAATGATTTATATTCAAGAAAAATTTAGAAATTATAAATTAGTAAAACAATTAGTTGATATGATTAAAAAAGTTTCTGATAATAATCCGATAGTATTATCTATCACATCTAAATTAGACATTGATCCTGTTTTTGAAAGATTAGGTTTTGAAAACATGGGTAGCAATTGGAGGTTAATCTAATGGGTGGTTGGAATCCTGTTGAAGATATTATTGATTTCATTGAAGATGTCGTTGACGTAATTGTTGATATCGTTGAAGATGTTATCGGTTGGTTAAATCCTATTCCCGAAATACCAGATTTTGGAGATAATCAATCTGATCGAAATGCAAAAGGAGTATTAGTAAATAAATTTAGTGCAAATGCACATATACCTATTGTTTATGGAACAAGAAAAGTAGGAGGAAATGTAGTTTTTCTTGAAACAAGTGGAACAGATAATGAATTTTTATACATGGCTATTATCGTATCAGAGGGCGAAATAGATGATATTACTAAAATTTTTGTTAATGATAACGAAGTTACATTTGATGGCGATATAGCTGACAATACTCAAAGAAGTGTTGCAAGTTCTGATGCAAATTATTTCAAAGCACCAGATGATGATTCAAGTGCAGAAAGTTTGATAACAATAGAGCCACATTATGGCACTGATAGTCAAAGTGCTTCAAGTTTGTTATCTGGTTTATCTTCATGGACATCTAATCATAGATTAAGAGGACTTGCTTATATAGCATTAAAATTCAAATGGAATGGCGATGCTTTTGGTTCTTTACCAACCGTAAATGCAATAGTAAAAGGCAGAAAAGTTTATAATCCTAATTTAGATAGCACAATTACAGGAGGAAGTGGTAGTCATAGAAAAGATGATTCAACGACTTGGGAATATTCTGATAATGGTATTTATCAATTATTAGATTATTTAAGAAACGAAAGATTTGGAATGGGAATAGCAAATAGTTATTTTGATTCTAATTTTGCAGATTGGCAAGTAGCTGGTGATGTTTGTGACACGAATATAACACCTTTCTCTGGTGCAAGTCAGATTGATTTAATGGATAGCCACCCTGTTGTAGATACATCAAAAAAAGCCATAGATAATGTAAAAGACTTTGTAAGGGGAACAAGATCATTTTTAAATTTTAGTGGTGGTAAATATCAAATATTAGTTGAATCTTCTGGATCAGCTTCAATTACTCTTACAGAAGATAATATAATTGGAGGAATACAAGTTAGCAGTAAAAATAAAAATTCACGTTATAATCGTGTAATAGTTAATTTTACAAACCCAGATAAAAATTTTCAATCAGATACTGCTCAGTTTCCTCCTGTTGATGAAACAGGATTAGCAAGTGCTGATACATTTTCAAATATGAAAACTGCTGATGGAGGATTAACACTTGAAGGTCGTTTTGATTTTGCAATGTTAACAAATCCACATCAAGCACAAGAAATGGCAGAAATAATTTTACGACGATCAAGAACAAGTTTAGATATTAATATTAAAACAGATGCAACAGCTTTAGATTTAAGCATAGGCGATATTGTTAATGTAACACACGCAACACCAAGTTTTTCTGCTAAACCTTTTCGTGTTCAAGGAATGACTATAAATACAGATCACACTATCACTTTACAATGTTCTGAACATCAAGATAGTTACTACACATTTGGTACACAAGTTGCACCAGCGACTATACCAGATACTACTTTACCTAACCCATTCACTGTACAACCACCAGCAAGTATTTCATTAGATGATGAATTAATTGAATATGCCGATGGAATTGTAATAACAAGATTATTAATTACAATAGGTGCATCGCCAGATAAGTTTGTAGATAATTATGAAGTACAAATAAAACAAACTCTTGATCCAGACGGTAATGCAGTTACAGATTCATTTAGAGAAGTAGCAACAGGAAAAATTTTAAGCTATCAACATCTTAATGTAATTGATGAAGCTACTTATCAAGTGCGTGTTAGAGCAGTAAACACTATTGGTGCCAAATCAACATTTATATCAACAACTCGTAAAATTGTAGGTGGTGTTGAAGTTCCAAGTAATGTTGAAGATTTTGGTGTTGAAATGCATGGACAACATCACATGAAATTAACATGGACACCACCAAGTCAAAATAGTGATCTTGATATATCTTTTTATGAAATCCGATATCAAAACGTATCAACAGGTGCAAATTGGTTAAATTCTACTAATCTTGTTAGATGTCCTCGTAGAAAATGTGATAATGCAGTAGTGCCAGCAAGGACAGGCTCTTATCTTATAAAAGCAGTAGATAAAAATGGAAACAGTTCAGCAGAAGCTACCATTGTTACTACAAATATTTCTGGTATCCAAGCATATAACACAGTTACAAATTTTACCGAAACACCAAATATTTTTACAGGATTAGATCAAATGGATACAAGTTTGCCATTAGCAGTTAAAATTGATCCGTCAGGCGATACTATAATAACACTTGATACTGTTACTAATTTTGATGACACAGTAGGTAACTTTGATTCAGTTTCTGGTGACTTTGAATTAGGTGGTACAGATACAACATCAAATCCTAGTTTCAATAATAAAAATAGAGATGCTAAAGGTTTTTATAACTTTTCAAACTCAATATCTTTAACACAAGTTTATGATGGTAATGTCGAGCCAAGTATTACTTTAGATGCAGAAAACCCTTACGATTTATTTGATAATGGTCGTGGTGCATTATTTTTTGATTCAGCAAAAGCACCATTTGATGGTACAGAACAATTGCATGCTTTTCATAGAGTACAAATAGCAACTTCAACAAGTTCACTTGCAAATTGCACATCATTTGTTGATGTTACTCAATCAGCAACTTTTAAATTTAAGTTTGCAAAGTTTAGATTAAAATTATCCAATGACGATAATCAAACATCAAGTAATGTTAAATCAATGGCAATAAAATTAAATATGGAAGAACGTACATTTGCAGAAAGTAATTTAGCAACATCTTCTGGTTCAAAAACAATCACATTTACTAATCCGTTTTTTGAAATACCAGCAATAGGTATTGCGGCACAAAATATGCAAACAGGAGATATATTTACAATCACATCAAAAACTGTTAATGGTTTCAACATTGCTTTTGTTAATTCAAGTGGCTCTGCAGTAGATCGTACATTTGATTATATTGCCAAGGGATTTGGGTTGCAAAGCTAAACAAAAAAGGATATAGATTAATTATGGCACAAGTATCAGACGTATCATTGGCGAACCAAGGTTTCAGTTCATTTAGAACGGAACTCAATAATATATTAACCGCAGTGAACTCATCACATAGTGGTAGTTCTGCTCCAGGTTCTGTAACAACAGGGACTATTTGGGTAGATACAGGAACATCTGGTTTTTTAAAAATTAAAATTAACGATGGTACAGATAACATAGAATTATTTAGTATTAACATAGCAAGTAATGCAATCACGAGTACTGCTTCAGTAACGGGAACTATATCAGAAACTGATCCACAGGCGGCAGCACTTTCTATTGCATTAGGATAGGGGGATAAATGGCAAATACTTTTAAGGTAAAAACAAATGGTGCTATGCCAGCAAGTGCTGGAACTCCATTAACATTATACACTTGCCCTAGTTCAACTCAAACAATTGTAATTGGATTGACACTTTGTAATATTCACACAACTGCTATCACGGCAGATGTTCAATTAGTTTCAGATACATCAGACACAGAAACAAACGAAACAGTTTTATTAATCAAAGATGTTGATATCCCAGCGAAATCTTCATTAGAGGTTTTATCTGGTGGTAAATATGTTTTGCAAGCTACAGATGTTTTAAAAATAGATTGTTCTGTTGCCGCAAAGATAGACGCAACATTAAGTATATTAGAAATAACATAGGAGTAAGGCATGGCTTATATTGGTAAGACTCCCACAAAAGTACCTCTAACAAGTTCTGATATTCCTGACTCAACAATTTCACAAGATGATTTAGTTGACCAAGCAGTTAATGAAGCTAAACTGCAAGTTAGCAACGCACCTACAAATGGTTATTTTTTATCTGCACAATCAGGAAATACGGGAGGATTAACATGGGCTGAGGCTAGTGGTGGAATTGGAAATATCTATCAAGTCACTTACAAAGACAGCACAAGTTATTCTGGTAGTGGTAGAGGTAATAGTGATGTTGTTGCTGGATTAAACGCAACATTTACAAGACAATCTCAAACAAGTAAAACTCTTTTGAGTTATAGTGTTTTTGTAGGTACTACTTCTGATGTTTGGGTATTGTTTAAAATACAATATTCAACAAATGGTTCGTCTTTTACAGATGTTCCAGATATATCAAATACATATAATTCATCTGTACCAAGAGGTCATTTTGGAAATGCTAATAGAGGTGGTTCTAGTAATGGTACAGATTATGAAACAAGTAATATTGCTTATGAATATTTACATGACACATCAAGTATTTCTTCATCAACCATTTACTACAGAATAATTTTATTTAAAGGTCATGGTTCAAATAACGCAACAATCTATATAAATAGAAGTCACGATATGGGAAATAATGATGTTAATAGAAATACTTATCCATCTAATTTTATAATGAAAGAAATTTTATAATGATTATAGAAAAAGCAATTTTAGAAATAAATCCTAATGCAAGTTTTATTGTCATTAACAATGATATTAATAATATTGAGTGGACACATGAAACAGAGGCTATTTCTGTTGAAAATATACAAGCTAAAATTTCAGAAATAGAAACTAGAGATGCACATATAGAACCAAGAAAAAAATCTTATCCTAGTCTTCAAGAGCAGTTAGATATGATGTATTGGGATAAAGTTAATTCAACAACAACTTGGCAAACAGCTATTGCTAAAGTAAAATCAGATAATCCAAAGGAGTAAGAATTGAGTTATATAGGCAAAGAACCCCAGACTGGTGCATACTCTATGCTCGACAACTTGACTGCGAGTGCAACAGCAAGTTATTCATTAACACTAGATTCAGTAGCTTTTGTTCCAGAGTCAGCAAATCATTTAATCGTATCACTTAACGGAGTCATACAAAAAGCTAATTCATCATTTACAGTATCGGGTTCTACTCTTACGTTCAGTTCGACATTAGCATCATCAGATTCTATCGACTTTGTTTTAGCACTTGGTAATGTTTTAGATATTGGTACACCAAGCGATTCAACAGTCACTAATGCAAAAACTAATTTCGTATCAACATCATCTGCCGCTGGATTACAAATCAAAGGCGATGGTACTACTGATGGAACTTTACAACTTAATTGTTCACAAAACAGTCATGGTATTAAATTAAAATCGCCAGCACATAGCACATCAAGTAGTTATACACTCACGTTTCCTGGCACTGACCCAAGTGCAGATAAATTTCTTAAAACAGATGGCTCTGGTAATTTAAGTTTTGCTAATGCTGGTGGAATTACTGAAGCTGATACATGGAGAATCAGTGCAAATTTTACTGTTAGTACTGGGGTAATTACTAGTAATTGGGAAAGAAATGATACTAATAGTTATGATAAAATTGGAACAGGAATGTCAGAAAGTTCTGGAGTATTTACTTTTCCTTCAACAGGACACTATTTAATTTTATTTAATGGTTATTTTAATGATACTTATGCTGGTGCTTACGTTGGTGCTCAAATTCAACTTACCCAAAATAACAGCAGTTATAATGTAGTAACAGAAAGTTTTGGTAATAGTCCACAAAATGGTCATCATGTTAATGTTCAAATGCATTACCATGCATATATAACAGATGTAGCAAATCATAAAATTCGTTTTAATGGTTATTCTCATGACAGCTGTAGGTTTACAGGTTCTTCAAGTGCTACTTATACAGGTGCAATATTTATAAAATTAGCAGATACATAGGATAAATTATGGAAAAAGATTATTTACAAGACGCACTTCAGGAGTTTAACAAAGATAAACCAAATTGGTATGGTTGGAAAACACATGATGATAATGGAGATAAGATTCCAAACGATCAAAGAATGACTTACGCAAATATAAAAGTGATTAAAGAAGGTGCAACAATACCTAGTGAAGCTGATGTAAATGCAAAAATACAAGAAATTAAAGACGCAGAAACAACAGTAACTAATAAAAAAGCATCAGGAAAACAAAAATTAAAAGATTTAGGTTTAGACGATGATGAGATACAAGCATTGTTAGGAGTATAAATTATGTCATTAATTAAAACAAACGCAAGATCATCAAGTGCTTTAGATGCAACAATACTTACAGGAAACTTACCAGCTATTAGCGGTGCAAGTTTAACAGGTTTGTCAGGTAAAGTATTAGGTTCAAAAATTTTATTTAACAGCACAAGTAGAACAACATGGTCAAGTATCAGTGGTACTCAATTATCTGGTACTGCTAGTGATTTTTATTATCCAAATAATTCAAGTGCTGTGATGGAGGGTTCTTATACAATGCAAAGTGCTTCTAGTAATTTGTATGTATGGGGATTTTATACTTGTTTTTCTAGTACAAACTCACATGACGCTGCTTGTTGGATTTTAGGAAGTGAATCAACAGCAAGAATATTACACTTAGATGAGCATAATCATAGAAGACTTTATTTAGCTTCTGCTTTCAACTGTACTTTTGCAACTCCTGGCACAGGCAGTAAAACTGTTAAATTTTGCATAGGAACAGGAGATACAAGGTCACACTCAGGTGTTAGAGGTATTGTAGGTAGTGATCCGAGTTCAGGTGATATATCTGAAAATAATGGATTATCATATCTCGCTTGTATGGAGGTATTAGACTAATGTATTCAAAATGGCATGCAATTAGAGCAATAGACGAAACAAAACAATTTACTACTGCTACAGATAGTGAGGGAAATGAAATTGTAACATGGGCTGATGGCGAAACTCCTATTTCTGATTCAGATATAAATGCTAAAGTAACTGAATTAAAAAATGCTTATGATGCTGAAGAATGGAAAAGAAATAGAGAAGCAGAATATCCATCACATGACGATTGTATTCACGCACTACTAGATGGTGGAGATACACTTACAGATTTACAAGCAAAAAGAACAGCAACTAAAAATAAATATCCAAAGCCAGAATGATAAATGAGGAATCCTTTTATTATAGGAATAATATTAGCATCAATACTAATTTGGTTTCTTAATGGTTTAATGAACTCTGCTCTTGGGGCAGATACAAATACAGTTTCATCAACAGTCGTAACTAACAACACACCACCTACTGCTAACGCACCATCAGTAGTAGTTAATAATTCAGATGTTTGTAAAACTGCCGTAGCTGGTGCAGTTCAGACTCAAATATTAGGTATCAGTAGCGGTATGACTGTCCGTGATGAAAACTGTGAAAGACTTAAAATATCTCGCTCTCTCTATGCTATGGGCATGAAAGTAGCGGCAATCTCAACATTATGTGCAGACTCTAGAGTTTTTGATGCGATGTGGAATGCTGGAACTTATTGCCCATACAATGCAAGTATAGGTATTGATGCAAAAAATGGTTGGTTAGAAAATGTTGAAGATGTGCCAAAAGGTAGTTTAGTTTTTAAAAGTATTGAAGAAAAAGAAAAAATAAAATTAACAGAAGAAAAAGGGGATTCTAATGGTTGGAAAGTTTTTTGGACGATTGCTACTTTTATGTTGGTTCCCCTTTTATAGTCAAGCAGTAGATTGTACTACAGATACAGTCGGATTATGTACTCCTACCATAGAACAAATTATTGAGGAAAGTTCTATTGAAACAATAGAATACGAATCAAACGGATATACAATAACTACTGAAACGACCACAACGACTACAACAACAACTACTTCAAATGAAGACTCTGGCGATCTATTAGATGGCGATAACGATTATGTTGTTAGTTCAAAAGAGGGCGATATGGACATAGATTGGGGTGGTCAAGGATCAGCAAGTATGCCTAGTGGCAACTCTTGTGGTCAATTAGGAACAGATAAATGTGCCATGATAACAGGAAGTGGCAACTCAACTAGTGCTATGGGAGTAGCAAACATGGGTACGACATTCGTTAATACTATTGATATTTCCGATTTAAGTTTTGATAAAGGTGGGCGAACTAATTATACAATCAAAGTTGAAAAACAAGATGCACAAGATTCAATCTATATGCATATTACAGGAAGAAATGGACAAACGAATGTTTTTAGTGGTACTGATATTTTAAGTGCGAGTGGTACTAATAGTGGATTTCAAAGCTACGAGGGTGGTTTTGATTTTGGGGGTAGTTTAACTACCATTATAGTCGAGGTGGGTGGGCGAGATATAAATTTGGCAGTTGGTCCTATGTTTGATGATGTAACGATC
>Ga0098043_1000457_pt1 | contig 14269 bp, 27 predicted proteins | sample 9B_taG_FD_92581 | JGI IMG/M metagenome (GOLD analysis project Ga0098043, IMG submission 92581) | Marine viral communities from the Subarctic Pacific Ocean - 9B_ETSP_OMZ_AT15188_CsCl metaG | ecosystem: Environmental > Aquatic > Marine > Oceanic | place: Subarctic Pacific Ocean | collected 2015-01-10 | reverse complement strand
CTCCATAAACTGCTGTGGCTACGATTTCATCTGCTCTTAATGAAGCATCTCTTTGTGATTCAATCTTAAGGTCTTGCATCATAGCTAAACCTAAAGCATCTTGTGAGAATACACCACCAATAGAGTCATCAGAACCATCTACAGCAACATTTGAACTTTCAAATATTTGTATGCCTGCTATTTGTCCAACAAAACCATTTCTTAAAGCTTCATTACCTAAGTCTGGAATATTAGCTGACCCTGCAAATGTATTTGTTAATGCTTTTTTCACATTAAATATTTGCTTTGGGTGAAATACACCATAATAAGCTTGTGGTGCATTGTTGGTTCTTAACTCTGTACCTGCTTCAAACAAATCTTGAATTGTTAATTCTGCACCTGCTCCTGGTCCTTTTTGTGTTGAAAAGCCTGTAAATAATGCTGATAAATCGGCATCTATTTTTTTAGCTATAGCTTCACCAAACAATCTACCAATATCTCCTGCAACATTTCTCGATGCTGAATTTCTTGCTAAGTCTGTTAGTGTTGTCATAATTCCAACTTCAGATGCTGTTATAGTAACTGAACTTGGGTTTATAGCTGTGTTTGAAAGGTCTGCGGCTTCACTTACTGCTGACGCTGATACTGCTGAATAAATCGGCACTTCTACTGATTTACCACCACCAACGATAGTGTAGTTTCTGACAAGGTTTCTCATTATAGATTGCTCATTAGCAACGAATAATGCTTCTGCAACTATTTCGGTATATAATTCCGAGATGGTTGAACTGGTAGTTTCATTAGACATATTTTAACTCCTTACAAATTTAATGTCATTTAATTATTTAAAACAATCGTATTAGGTTTGGAATTTCTTTGCTTTCTATATTCAGCATACATTTTCCTATCCGATGGATTGTTCATATCTAAATCACTCAAATTTAAAGGTTTATTGAGTTCTCTCCTATCCACATTTGACACCGTCCCAGAGCCACTAGGTGTAGCACTAACAAAGTGTGGGTTCTGTGTTAAAAACTCTTGCACCAACTCGTCAGTAGTTAAGAGTTCCCCATTACTGTTATATCGTGCTAATCCTGATTTATCAAGTATTTCCACGTTTCCAGTTTCATTAAGCTTAATCCCACTTTTTAAAAGTTCAACAACTTGGTCTGGATTTATAGCTTTATTCTTTGATGCCGAAGATAATAAAGACTTGTTAATCTTAATATCTTTAAGTTGGCTTTCAAGGTTTGAGCGTTCTTTTTGCCACTCTTGAGTTTTGTTTTTAAGTATTTCTTCAAACTCACCTTTTTGTATTTTTTGTTTTTCTTCTAAATCTTTTTGGCTTTTGACTGCATTTACAGCTATATCTAAATCTTCAACACCTAGTTTTTTATAAACTTGGCTTCTTTCTTGTGCTAATCTTCTTCTGACCATTTCAGTAACTTGGTCTTCTGTATAAGATATTGCATTAGGCTTTTCTTCTTTTACTTGAGTTTCTTCAACCTGTTCTTTAGGTTGTTCTACTGTATTTTCTTCCATCTATGTCTCCTCATATATCCCACTCTGGGTCTGTTGGAATCCAAGTATGTCGGCATCTATACCCACCTCTTACTATAAAAGGGTCTCCAGTAGATTTGCCTGCCCAACCTTGATTATTCCAAATATCCCGAATTTCTTTCTCGGTTAATACCTTGTTTAGCATATTCTGACAGAAAGGTCTACTATCCCTTACTAATGTTCCTGTGTATGTATAATGAGTTAAACCTGATTCTTTAGCTTTTGCAACTGTAAACTGTCCATGAAACTGCATAACTGAATCGTGTGCTATTTGCCCTGCATATCTTCTAAGGTTATTTCCTGCCCTATCTGAAGCATATTGAGTATGAAGTTTGCTAACAGCTTCTTCTATTTGTGCTTTTTTTGAATTATCAAATTTATTCTCGTTAATAAAATCAACTAATTCATTTATCTCACGAGTATTAGTCTTTTGATAAACGCCATTAATATGTTGCCTTATGTTTTTAACCATATCATCAAAAGGTCTGCCTGCTATTGTACTTTGATAAACTTCATCATTTATTATTTTTAAAAATCTTTCAGCTATATCTTCAAAACCAGAAAACGATTGTGTTTTAAGTGCATTAATTGTTGTTAAGTCAACTTCAGTTAAACCTTTAAACTTTTGTGGTATAGGCATTTCACCAAATGTATCGAGTACAACTTTGGCTATTTTATTATATTCTTCATTTATTATTAAATCTGCTTCATTTAAAAAAGTAGATTCAATTAGTGTTCTAATTTTAGGCTGTAGTTGTATAGCTATTCTTTGTGATACTAAAGCACCAGAAGTTGCCCTTGTTACTTCTCTAATAACGTCATCTTCTAATTTATAAAGAACATTAATAATTCGTTCCTCATGTTGGTCAGCTAATTTTTCTAAAATTTTAGACATATATTATAATGGAAAGTTCTTTTTCCACGCCCTTATTGACCAATAAGCAGGTGATAATGTTTTTTGCCCTTTAACTTCTTTTAAAACACCACCCATTCTAGCGAGAAAAGACTTTTGCCTTGCAGGTATATGTTTTTTGATACTCATTCCTCTAGCACCAAATGTAACTTTTTTGACGTTACCAGTAGCTTTATTCTTAACATAAACCCCAAATTTTTTACGTTTTGATTCGGTTGTTGATAATCTAAAAGGTTTATTTAATGATACGTTTCTTCCTCTATAAATCGCCATCTTGTTTCCTATCATCTAACCTTTCGTTAACTATTGCTCTACATACTGGACATTTATAAACATCTTTAAAAACCTCTATTAAAAAAACCTTACAAATAATACATATTTTTTTAGGCTTCTCCATAACATCAGCATCATTTTCTTTTACGTTTACTGGCTCTTTTTATTAGGTCTTTATCAAATGTTCCAGACTTGCCACGACTAATTAGTTTATTGACTCTTGCCATTGCCCATGCTGACATCGGTATTCTAGGTCTTGAACCAGATGAAAGAAATGCACCTTGACCTCTACGAAAACTAGCCTTTAAATCTGCTAAATTAAATAACTTAGATTTTTTGGCTTTTGCTTTAAGAGTTGCAATAGTTCTTGCTGATAAAGGTTTTCTTTTAACTGCCATTATGACTTGTTCCTTTTCTTTAATAATGCCATTGGTATTCTTGCTCCTGCCTTGTACAAAGAACTAATTTGCTTTAATAAGGTTGCTCTAGCATTTCTTTTTGCACCTTTTAAACCAGATAAATATTTTTTAGGTATCTTAGTCTTTTTATCTTTAGGAACTTTCTTCTTCGCCAACTGTTTGACCCTCTACTTCGGTTGTCTGAAATTGCCCTCTTACTGTTCTAACGGCATCTATTTCATCATTAATAGTTTTCATAGTTTCGTTATCATCTATTACAGCTTCTGCTATCTGTTTATCTATTTCTTTATTAAATGTTTCTGATTTAATGCCAGATGCTTTAGCCATTTGTAAATATTGTAAATCGTTAGCCCAATCTCTAATATCAAATGTATCTGGATAGTTTACTGAACCGTCCCATTGTTTGTCTTGCCATTTAGCAAATAAATCCCAGATTTGTTCTTCAGCATTTTCTAAATAATCTGCTTTTTCAGATAATCTAGCATTTAATAATTGAAACTCTGTTTGTAATGCTATTCCACTAGCTATCTGTGTTCCAGTTGCCCTTACTGAACCCATATGAGTTATTCTATCAATAGCATCTACTTTTGTTTGTATACACTTCATAATTCCATCTAAGTTTTGACCACTAGGCTGTATTATATAAGGCTTTAAAGCTGAATCTAAATCTTCTGGTATTTCGATAATTGCCCCTGCACCTGCACTAGCTTCAACATTAGGAGTCTTAACTAAACTAGGGTGGTTAGCCAATCTGATTAATTGTTCTTTCTCGGAATAATCATTATAAATAGATTGTTGCAAATGTGCCACATCAGCTAAATCACTAATACCAATAGGTCTTTTGTTACCTCTAAGATTATATACATTTACAGCAGGAATGCTCCCTATAGGATTAAGAATCTCCTCTAATAACTTAGGTTCTTTATCTGTGTATTCTTTGTCATATTCTTCAAACTCATATGTCATTATGGCTTCTTCAGTAAAAACTTTAATAATTGCCCTTTCTGAATTTATATCTTCAATAACGACTAATAAATCTAAATAAAATCTTCCACTAGCTGACCTTTTATAATTCCAATTAACAATGTTTTCTGGTGTATATATTGAAATATAAGGTCGTATATCTTGTGCAAGTTCTTCTGCTCTTGTTTTAGCATTTGATTGTGGTTTATCTAATATAACCCAACAATTACCATAAATACTGGCATTCATCTGTACTTCTCGCATTACAGTATCAAATGACCTACCATCTAAATCAGCATCTTTTAAAAATGATTGTAGCTGTAAATCACCATCTAAAACGCCATAATCTCTTGTTGGTGGAACTCTCCATAAAAAACTTGTATATATTTGAACAACATTTTTACAATGATTATCTACTGGTGTGTGTCTAACTCTTGAATCATATTCTTCTGGGCTTTCTAAAACATATCTATGTAGGTAATAACCATTTTTATAATCATTCCCACCTAAATAACTTCTTATATAAAATTCCCAATTAGATATGTTAGCGTGCCATAAATCATGTTTAGATTGTAAGATTTCTTTGTTCATCAACTCCACCTTTTAACTGGGCTTGCTACAAAATTCCTTCTTAGTGGGAAGTTAAATTCTACTAAATAACCTAGAGCATCATTCATATGGTCATAACCACTATCTTTATCAGGAATGTGAGTACCCTCTTTATATATCTGTCTTTCTATGCTTTTAATCACATTTTTGCAAGATTTAACAATAAACAGATTGTTTTTTCCATTAACATTTTTAAGTTTTGAATTAACTGCATTAATTCTATCCCTAATTAAAGGTGCTGTATTTTTACATTTTACATCAAATCCTGCATTTTTCAAGATACTTAAATCAGTAAATCCACCTGCAGACGTTTTTCTTTGTCTAGCACTAGGGTCTGGATAAACTATTATTTTTTTATTATTGTATCTATTTGTAATTTCTTCGCACATTTCTTGAGTATTTGAAGAATAAATTTGTATTTCATCAACAACCATAATTGTTTCTTGTAGTATAATACAAACTACAGCACTCATAGGGTCTACGTTAAAATCTAATCCAATATGTAAAACTGCTGAATCTTTACTATATTTATCAATTATATTTTTTTGTCTGTTGAAGTTGTAATATATCATTCCAGAGTAATTAACAAATGTTGCTTCATACTCTTGTTGGAATGTTCTTATATCTAAATCTTGTCTGGCTTGCTCTATTTCGTCATCTGCAACTTGCCCACCCTCTAAGGTTGTATATTTAAATGAAGACCAATCTTTATTAGTTTCTCCTTGTTTAAATAGTTCATAAGACCAGTTTCCAAATCCTCTAGGACTACCACAAAATAGAGCATGTCCTCCAGTATCTGATAATGTAGGTCTTAATACCTCATACCAAGCTTCTTTATGTATATCTGCGAATTCATCAAGAACAATAAAATCAAGACCAACTCCTCGTAAAGATTGCTCGTTATCTGCACCTCTTAATGTAATCCTTGAATTGTTTTTTAAAGTTATAGTTAAATCACTATTATTAATATTTTTAACCCACCTATGGTCAACTAATCTTTCTTTAAGTTCATTCCAACATATTTGTTTTGCTTGTCTATAAGTAGGAGCAACATACCAAACTTTTTTATTTGATTGACTTGCAAACTTGGCTAACTCATTTATTGCTAAAAATGTTTTACCAAATCTTCTACCAGTTATTAATACCCTAAATCTTGACTTATTTTCTATTACTTCTGTTTGAGGTTTTGTTAATGGCATTAGTTAGTCCAAGGTAAAGGTTCATCTAATTGTGTTTCTTCTATTCTATCTTGTTGACCTAACATATTCTTTCCTAAGAAAATAAGCATTGTTACATTTCCACTTTCACAAGCTTTCCATTGTAGCTGTCTTAATCTCATTTTTTGTTCTGCCCTCCCTTTTATCAGAAATTCCGAATAACTCTTTTCTAATAAATCTGCTGAACAACCGAAAAAATCTCCCATTTCTTTATTTGTACAACCTAATGTTGCTAATTTTTGTAATTGAACAGTATCAATTTGATATTTCTTTGGTCTTGCCATAATCCTCTTTTTCCCTTTGAGTAAAAGTATATTTTAATTATTAAATTGTTTTAATTTTAAACCATATTCATTTATTCCTTTTTTCTTTTTGTAATCTTCACGAAATACTAATTTGTTTTCTTTTTTAAATTTATTATAATTTACATAATGATGATGCCTACCATATCTCCACACGAGCTTTGTAACGTCTGGGTGCAATTTCATTTGCATGTTAGATTTAGGAATTGTACCTTCTTCAGCGTAAAATTCGTCTGTATTTCCACCTTTAAGCGTTTGTGTATTAGCTTTTTCTTGTAAGAAAGCATTAAATTGAACTGTACACCACCCTTTTTTTAATATTCTTAATGATAAATCTGTATCTTCGTTATATCTTCCTCGCCACCTATCTGGCAATGGTAAATCATTTCTTATTAAATTACATGAATAAATTCTAGTATTAACTGTAAAAGGTGTATATTGATGTCCCCATTTATCTATAACAAAGAATGTATAATTTGGTCCTGCCATACCTATATTTTTATATCTTAGTACAAAATCTTCCATAACTTGAAATGGTGTTATATCAGTACATTTAATTTCTAAGTTATTTTGCCAACGTCTAAAACATTTAATATTATCGTCCATAACCCAATGCCAATTATAACCTCTATCAATACTATGTTGCCATATAAAATTTCTAGCAGGTCCAGGTCCCTTTGATTTACTATCGCCTAAATCGTCGCATGTATCGTAATCTTGCTGATAGGTCTTATCTAATACTAATATTTTTTTCTTATCTATAACCTTCGCATACTGCGAGTACTCTTGTTCTTCTACAACTATTGTATATGGAACATTCATTTCTTCTAAAGCTTTTGCTGTTAATCTTGTATCGGCTCTACCTTTTGATGGAATATAAATTGGAAATTGATTAGTTTTCATAATACTTATCTTTAACTACTCTTTTTTCAATAGATGGAAACCATATATATTTAGTTTTTTCTGTGTAATCTTGTTTAATTAATTGGAAAAATTTATCTACGGCATCTTGATTTACAAAATTAACTGTTAATGCTCTATGTGGTGATTGGTCTTGATGCTCAAAAGATGGCATATCTTGCCAATGTTCTTCAGTATCTAGCCAATCTCGTGAATCGTGATTATTCTGAAATATTATTGTTTCAAGTTCTTGTTCTTCAAACCCTAACTCATTGATATTAAAGTTTATTTCTTTAAGCAAATCTATTTCAAGTTTTAATAAGTCATAATCCCAATTTGCATCTTCAGCTATTCTATTATCGGCAATACGATAACCTCTTGCTTTAGCTTCACTTAAGTCAGCAACTAAAACTGGTACTTTCTTCATTCCTAGTTTTTTAGCACCTAATAATCGAGTATGACCAACAATAACAACCATTTTTTTATCGACAACTATTGGTTGTTGAAAGCCAAATTCAGATAAAGAACTTGCAACTTTATCAACATCTTGGTTTTTTCTAGGGTTATTGTGATATGGGATTAATTTATCTATTTCTATTTCTTGAATATCCATTTTTAACCTTTTACCTTACATAATCTTTGTGTTTAGATACCATACCTGATGGCTGAACTTGTTCTTCTGTATCAATAAAAAACTTTAACATTTGATAAAATTCCATGTAACCTTTCATTTTATAACTTCCCTCTCTATCTCTTTCAGATAATGTTTCTGGTACATCTTCAAATCTTTCAGTTTCATCTTCTTCTGTAGTTTTTTTATTTTTAAGTTCTTTATATATGTTTTTTAATTCAACATATTTTGATTTTATATTGTGTTGCCTACTCATTTTTTGAATCCTCTAGCCTCTTTTAACATTTTAAAACATTCACTACGTTTAAAATTATACCTATTATCAAGATATTTATGCAAGTTTTTCATATTAGTTTTAGCCCTTATGCAGAGTTGATAACCATAATAAAATCTTTGTATATCTTTTTGCCTATAAGCATCGCCAATACATTGAAAAACAGTCGTATAACCTTTAATTAAACTCATCATTATACCCAACTCCCCATATCTAAATATTCTATGGCGTCTGACCTTGTAAAATGCCCCTCATTAATAGCCCTTTGAACGTCATAAGGGTGTTGTTTTGCATATTTCTGAGCAAAGCTACTGCCTTTTTTATTATCTACAGCTTCTTTAAATACTTTTAATCTCATTGAATATTGGTCAGTTTTAATTTCTTCTTGTTTTTTAGGTGCTTCATCTAAGTATTTTTTAGCTGATAACCAAAATGCAGGTTGTTTAACAAATTGTTTATCTTCAACTGAATTATAATATTTATTATACATAATAGCTAAATCTTGTGGTTTATTTAACCATTCTTCTTCTAGCTTTAAATAATTCTTTTCAGCTATTCCCCTACTTACTTTATTAGAAACTTTATCCCAAAACGTATTAAAAAAAGAAGTATAATCTATTTTAGTGGTTTTAGGTTTAGGGGTAGGGGTAGGGGTAGGGGGGTTTTGGCTAGGTTTTTTTGGTCTGCCACCTAACTTCCCATTGACTTTAGAAGCATCTATTCTTCTTGTTATATATAAATATTCTTGAAGTTGTCTTTCATTTTGATAATGGTCATCAATAAGAATAAAAAACTCTTTTATAATTATATTACATGATTGCCTTTCATCATCTGTTATACAATTCGCAATTCTATAAATAGTCATATTATTACTTGGTAATCCTGCACACCTTTTATTCCAGTTCCAACAAAGTAATCTAATATATATTCCTATTTGCTCGTTTGAAAGGTGTTGAGTACCTGCTATGAAATCTTCTGTGAAAAGATACCATGCTTTTAATTTCTCTTTAGGCTTTGAATTTTCGTCTATAAACATTTATTTTCTCCAATTTAACTTGTTTATATTTCTATATTAAATAGATTATAAAATAAACCTATTTTTTAAATTTGGTTAATATCCCCAGATTTCTTTTCTAGCATTTAGAACTGTTTCTTCTTTCCAAATCCAATTATCAGGGTTAGGCACTAATGAATTTTTAACGTCATCTGGACTATTTACAGTTTTTAAATAATTACCCATCACATTTACAATATGCTCACATATTTTCATATAGTGGTCATAACTTGATAATTCTAATTGAGTAAACTCTGGTGCTTTGGTCTTTGTAGGCGTTTTTAAATACCATAGCATTTGCCTTGCATTGGTCGCTCTATTATAGATTGATTGTTGCATAGCATGTGATGTAGACATTTGTAATGGATTTGTTTTAGAAGTTTTTAAATCAATAAAAAAATCCTCTTTTGAGTTCTTATCTTCAAACTGAAAATCTGTATATCCAATAAATGGTATGCCTTGAATATCAACTTCAACTTTCTTTTGATAACCAATTAAATTCCATTGAAAAGCATGTTCTTGAAATTTACTAGCCCCTAGTTCTAATAAAGGAACTAAATTAGCTCTTTCATCGTCAACTTTAGGGTCTGTTATTTTTAAACAATTAGCATCAAATTCTGCAATCATCTTTTCAGAAGCATCTTGTACAGATATTCCATTAAGAACCATATTTAATCCAGATTCAACAGCTTTACCTCTTTCTGCAGGTGCTGAACTAGGAAATTCATAACCAAATATACGTCTTAAAGCCCATCGTTCTCTATAAAAAGCAAATTCATTGATATGACTAAATGAAAGTGGCAGTAAACCCTTGCCACTAACATTAAATTTTTCAAAATGTTCTATCATATTTTATCAACCCACTCTTGTAGGTGTTTTTTATTTTCAAGAACTTGAAGTTTTAAATCAAAACATTGGTCGTGAACATTACTAGTTCTGCCAAACTTTATGATATATTCATTAAGGGCAAAAACTAATTTATCCATAACTCCATTATCAGCTAAATGTTTGTAAATTGCAGTTTCTTTTTCTTGGTCTTGGTCTAATTCACGTGATTGATTTAATTCATCTGAAAGATTGTACTTATCTGACATTATTATTCTCCTTAATTAAAGTATACTCAGCATATCTTTTGCCATTTTTACCTAATAGATTTTGAGCAATAATAGTGTAGCCTTGTTCTCTTAAACTATAGATAACAGCACTTAATCGTGTGCATCTAAATTTATGAATAGCTTCCCATGATGTTATTGAATTGCCTTTTTTAAGGTAGGTTAAAACCTGTTCTATTTGTGACATAATAATCCTTTCTATAAATTATGTTTTGCCAGTTCTCTTTCATTGACCACTTTAGTTCTTAAGTCATCTCTGAAAGCCTTAAAGGTTTCAAATCTAATTTTAGATTGATTCCTTTGTTTAAGAGTTTTCTCGTATCTATCAAGATAGCTCTTAAATTTTATATCAGAATAAATTAAACCATTTAATTCTGTCATATTTTTATAATTGGCTTTTTTTGAATAGTAAATCGTTAATTCAGCAATTATCATTTTTTCTTCTTTTTTCATTAATTCAACTGCTGTATCAAGGTCAGCAAACCTCATTCCCAATTCTTCATGCTGATATGATAGTTTATTAGGGTCAAACCCTATTGAATAAATATCCATTAGAATGGTATTTCGTCATCTAAATCAGGGCTTGGAATATTATTTGTTTGTGCAGTCATAGGTTTAGCTCCAAATGAAAAATTATTAACTTTTAAAATTAAAATAGTTTTAACAACGCCATTTTTTTCATATTCTTTTGTTGATAATTCACCATTAACAAATATCTGTTGACCTTTTACTAGATGTTTTACTGCTCCCTCGCCTTGTTTTCCCCATAAAGCACATTCAACCCAAAAAGATTTTTTATTATCTCCATAGCCAACATTTGTACCTATAGAAAAATTACAAACTTTATATCCAGATACTTCTTTTAGTTCTGCATCTGCACCAAGTCTTCCGTCAAAACTACATGTATTCATTTTATACTCCCATTTTTATTATTATATAAATTTTCCCATTCTTTTTCTTTTATTTTTTCTTTAAGCTTTTCTTTCCAATCCTCATTAATAGCTTTATTTGAGTGTGCTTTGTTATGGCAAGAACGACAAACTGGGAATAGATTATCAATCCTATTTAAACGATTGTTTTTAACCCCACCCATTCCTTTAGGTATTAAGTGGTGTATATCAACTGCTTGTTGCCTATAACAACCCCAACAAATGGGAATATCGTATTCGTGATATCCCCAGAAGTCAGCGAATAATTTTTTATAATTTTTCGAGGTTTTCATTGAAAGCATTTACTGCATTTTTAGTTAGCTTTTCAATATCGTCTACAGAAAAATGACCACTACCCATAGAACGACCTACAATACCAGTAACAAAAATATCTAATCTTTGTGTATTATTTTTATTAAAGTTATTAGTTGGTGTTTGGTTAATAGGCTCACTTTGAGATGTGGCAACTTTTACATCTTTTATATTAGTGTATTGATTGCCATTAGCTGAAGTCTTTGTATTAATGATTGTATATTCAATCGCATCACCAGACTGTGGCAAAGGGTTTAAAACCATACCTCTATAATATAATCGCCTGCCATCAATTAAATTTATAGAGTAATTAGGCACTCCATCTTTAGTATTATCGTAAATTTTATCTATTATATTCGACATTTTATTCTCCAATTTATTATTTATTTAATACGTTATAACCTCGACCCTCTAGGCAATTATTAATTAAATTCTGCCTAGTTTGTGCTTTAGGACTTAGCCATAACACCTTGAAACGTAACATATTATATACTATTTTGCCTTGCTCTAAAAGAAAATTTGTTTCTTCTTCTACAAGACTTTTGCAAGTAAATAAATCGTCGTGGTATCGGTTCATATCTCCTTTCAAATTTGCTGATGATTTCCCTCTACTGTCAACAATAGGTGTTGAAGAGCAACTGCTTAAAGCCAATACAACAATTAATGGTAAAAACTTATTCATTATTTTCTCCATTAATCTTTTCTAATACTAATTTGTTAAGGTTGTATCTGACTGAATAATAAAGATTGAGTTCTGCTTTATCTCCATTCTTTTCTAACTCTTTTTTATTTAATTCTCTGGTTTCAACCACTAATTCATTATATTCTTTAACGACTCCATAATATTGAGCCACAGACATATTTAAAACTCTGGCTGTATATAATTCAGTATTGCCAATTTTAGTTGCTTCCATTGTCTTTCTCCAATTCTAATTTTAATTTTTTACCAAACTCAAATCCTTGTCTATAGTAGGCAGACGATTTTTTGATAGAGTCTATTTCATTATTTATAAAGGCATCTCTAACACCATCGGAATAGTGAAAGAGATAACCTCTACGTTTTTTTTCTGTTGGGTTAATCATTTTTAACTCTTAAAGTGCTATCAATAAAAAATATACAAATGCTGATAACATTAATATAAATGTAAATTCAAATACATAAACGCCATAGTTTTTAATAAAATTAATCATTGAAACCTCTCCCTGCTAAATGTGCTTCATATTGTTCATAAGACATATTGTCTAATTCAAATTGAGTTACTTCTTTTTGTTTTTCTTTAATTAAATCTCTTAAATCAACAAGTGCATTTGCCACATGAAGATTCCAAGCTACATTTTTTGAAATTGTATCTGTGATTTTTTGAAGTTTATTTATTTCGTGTAAAGTATTATTCATTTTTATCTCCAATTAAAAAAGGGAAGCACCTTAATTGATGCTTCCTTTAGGTTTGTTATACAGAAGCCCACATATCATATGGTTTTCTTGAAAAGTCACGATGAATGAAATCGTTAACCACTAAATGGTCAGCACCTTTGTTAACATATTCTTTAGCGTATTGTTCAAGGTGATTAGTTGTTGTGATATAATGTTGCTCAACATAACCAATAATATCTTTATATTTTTCATCAGTTGACCAGTCATCTCCTCTAGGAGTAAACCTATGGCAGAACAATTCTCTTTTTAGACCACCATCGGAAATAATATCTCTGACCTCTAAAGTGTAAGGAACTTGCCAATCTTCGCACTCTTTAAGGTCATCTTCAACAATATCAATGCTTAAAATATATGATTGCATTTCATATTCTTCAGTAGGTGCTTGACCAGTATATGAAGTATTAAATCTATTTTCTAAGAATTCTTTAAAATAAACATTATCGTATTTATCAAGTTCTTCTTTTGCAATATCTCTAATTACGTAAGTGTCGCCACCTGCATATTTCCACCTATCGCCACGAGCTTCTAAATCTTGAGTGTGAATACAAATTTTCATAATTAACCCTCCATCGCAATAGAAACAGTTTCTGTAGTATGAGGTGGTTTTGACAACCCATAAAGAAGAACTTGTGAGTTTGGGTGTATCTCATTAATAATTTTAATATACCTATTGGCTTCTTCAATAGTTAAAAAGTGAGTTTTATCATAAGCACCACGACCCTTGAATTCTGTAACACAATATGATTTTATATGTTCTTTAAGGTAATTGTCATATTCGTTTGAGTTAGTTATATCTGTCATTATTATCTCCAATTTATTATTATTATTTATTTAATTAAACCTAGATTATATTGTAGGTTTATAGAAGTAAACCTTTATTTTAATTATTTTCAAAAAAAAGAAAAAAGATGCCTAAGCACCCTTTTCCTCTAGTTGTGATTTATGAAATACTGGGAATAATCTGCCAGATTGTTTTACTTCCCACTTGCCTTTATTAACCTCGACCTCCTCAAGCATAGGTCTAATTAGTTTAGCAATAGTTTTTGTGCCTTTAGGAATTTTATAACCTAGTTTTATAGCCTGATTAAAAGTTAAGAAACCACCTTTTAAACCAGTAGCTTCTAAAATCTCAATGTTTTTACCAGAATAAGGTTTTTTAGTTAATTCATTATAGTACATTTGTTTTCTCCAATTATTATTTATAAACCTAGATTATATTGTAGGTTCTTCAATGTAAACCAATATTTTAATTTTTTTTTATTTAATTGCAGATTCAGAATTTATTTGCTAATAATCAAAAGGTTCTTTCCCTCAGCGAGAGCCAGTAGAAAGTATTATCTCGTTCTCCAATTGCGAGGTATAGTAGGGGGTGAATCTGGTAGGCATG
>Ga0098043_1000455_pt1 | contig 14275 bp, 15 predicted proteins | sample 9B_taG_FD_92581 | JGI IMG/M metagenome (GOLD analysis project Ga0098043, IMG submission 92581) | Marine viral communities from the Subarctic Pacific Ocean - 9B_ETSP_OMZ_AT15188_CsCl metaG | ecosystem: Environmental > Aquatic > Marine > Oceanic | place: Subarctic Pacific Ocean | collected 2015-01-10 | reverse complement strand
CCAAGCATCCCACATAATGCCACCACATCCCTCAGAATATGGCACATCTTTGCTTTTTTGATGCCTTTTAAAAGATGCCATTCTTGCAATAGTATCTCTGGATATATTTTTTTTGTCTGCTAGCTGTCTAGCCCTTGTCCACCCTACCTGAGTTCCACATGAAGATCCTTTTTCTTCTTTCCATTTTATTGCTCTCTTAGCATTATTACTAGCAGAATCAGGATAATCGTTGTATGATTCTAATTCAACCTCACTAGAGCCTTTAAAAGCCTTATAACACATTGCTACAGCTTGTTCTCTAGGATGATATTTCATCAACTGAGGTATGCATCTAATCATAAATGCAGATTGTTTCTCATTTTGTTTTCTCTTTGGTATTGGCATCTTAATATATTTTTATGTGCAATACTAAAAAAAGGAAATAAAAATTAATTTCTAAAAAATCATTAGCATTATCTTTTGGGTGTATAGAAACTCCTAGAATAAAAGAATAGCATTGTAGCGTTCTATCTATTATAGCAATTTCATATTTCATCACATTCTAAAATAAGTTACTCTGCTCCCTTTATATTTAGCCCTTAGCACATCTTTTCTATTATCTTTTTTATTCTTGTAACTCACATGTATCCATCTTGGGTTTTCATCATTTCCAAATTCCCATATGAGTTGGTCAAACTCTAATTTTTCTTTTATATACTCAAATAATTCTCCATTTGTTTTTTTTCCTAATGTAGAAATATCTATTGCTTCTCCAGACATATGACTGCTAGTCAAACTTCCTTTCAAAGCAGAATTTAATTTTGGAGATCTATAAAAAGAATTTACATTAATTGGGTGTTTGCACCATTCTCTCAATGGCTCAAATACTTCTTCTGCAACCACCACCATTTTTTTTAAAATGTCATCTGTTGGTTTATTGTCAATCTTCAACTTAGTAGCAGTTGCAGATCTAACACCCTCATTGTATGATATGTGTTTACTTATTATCTTCTTCTTTGATTTCTTCGTAGCTTCCATCTTTTAAATCTATGTTTATTTTTCCATAAGAATCTTCCAATTCCTTTTTAAGTTCCTCTTGTTTACCAACTTCATCAGCATACATATGCAATAAGCTATGCTTTTGAGTTTCTAATAATCCTAAATCATGCTTTATAGCACCTAATTTTTGTTGGAACTCTTGTAATTTTTCTAATTCTTCTTTTTTAATTTTTGACATTGTTTTTAAATTTATTGTTAATAATATTCAAATATAAAGATTATTTATTATTGGTCTGTATAATATGAAAATGTAATTCTACATTCGTGTGTTCCTGCCCCTAATTCATTTCCATAATTTCCATTATAATCAGACCCCATAAATAAACCTAATGTAGTATTATTTTCTGGAACTGAAAATAAAATTGGATTTGTATCATTTTTCATAAAAATAACAACTGCAGAATCTCTATTTAAATTATTAGCACCTCTGAATGGGAAATTTTTAATACCAACATTATCATTTACAGGTGAACCTGTTATAGTCCAATTTATTGAAATCCATACTGTAACTAAACTTCCTACTTTTGTATAAGTTCCTGTTGCTGCATTATCTGTTGTGTTTCCTTGATCTGTTGAATTTTGATAATATGCTTGAGGTGTCCAAGTTCCTTCTTCATAATCATCTAATAAATTAGCACTTCCTGTACCACCTAAATAAATTCCTTTTCCTGCTGTTTCAACTAAAATACTTCCTGTTTTAACTTCAATATCCCCTGTATCATTAATAACCATTCTTTTTGCAGGCACAGCAGTTCCATCAGAAGAAGTATGAAATTCCAATCTTCCAGGCATATCCCCTGAGCCAGGTGTTCCATCAATTGCACTACGAATATCAGCTATTCTTTTATAAGCACCTCCATCATAACCATAAAAACCAATTAAACCTACTGTTTCATTAGCTTGTACTATTGTTGGACTTGCACCTGTTCCACTTGATTTTCCTAATCCTATAAATGAGAAATTCCCTACTGCATCACTATGTGACATAATTTGAGCAGAAGCAAAAGTATCATTTTCAACATTTAAATCTCCTGTTCCATAATTAGTGTTAGAAGATGGGCTGTCTGTACCAATACAAACATCTCCTGTTGATAATATTGACATTTTTTTATCAGTCCCTGCACTACCTTTTATAAAATCTAAACCATAAGCATTTGCACCACTTACTGGGTTAGACCTTAATGTCCAAGTTGAGCCACTTGTAATATCCAATTCAGCAGCAGAAGTTCCTGCTGTATTTATTGTTCTTATTGCACCCTCTACATCTAATTTTTTAGCAGCAACTTTACCAATACCAACTCCACCTGATGAGTCAATAGTCATGCGAGTAGTAGCACTTGTGCTAAATTTTACAGCTCCTGCAAAATCATTATCAATATGAATATCTCCCACATCATCATTTCTAATTATAATACCTGCTGAATTTGCACCTGTATTTCTTAGATATGATGTTCCCTTTGTATTATCTATAAACAAATGACTTCCATTATGCTCAATAGTTGCATCTGCATCTGTTCCAAATCTCGCTTTAACTTGGTCAAGATGTGTAGTATGATCATTAAAAATAACTGCTGCAGAAAATGATGAAGTTCCTGATGACCCATCAATAGTTAATCTTGCAGTGCCATCAGTATATAAGAACATATCATCTTTAGCTCGCAAGTGCATATCACATCCTGCAACATTTCCTGTTGATAAATCTACCACACCAGCTGTACTTGCATGTTCATTTCCATATAACCTCATTCTAGCACCTCTACCATCACTATCTGCACCACCACCTGCTAGACTTAATTGTTTTGTATCTGAGCCATCAGCAGTATTCATTGAAAGAACAGTAGTGTTTGCAGTTGCTCCTGTAAATTGTATGTTTCCTGAGCTATCAACCCTCATTCTTTCTAAACCACTTGTAGCAAAAAGCATAGCATTTGAATCGTGTTTATAAGAAATACTACCAATGGTTGAGCCTGCATCTGCAGCATCATTTGAATCTGCAAATGTTAAATCGCTTGATTTAGTGTCACCTGCAGTAATTGCTAACCTTGTATGACCACTTGTTGTTCCTACTTGTAAAATATTATTGTATGCACCACTAAAAGGGTTTGGTATTGTTGAAGTCCCTATGCCTACAAAACTCGTAAAACTTGCATTTCCTGTATTTTGTGCAATTTCTAATGCTTGACCATGATTAGGAACAAAAAATGTCATACTTCCTGCAGTACTTTGAAAAGTAGTAGCTGCTTTGACAATGCCTGTTGAAGTTACACTACCTGAATTTATTGTTCCTGCAAAAGTTGCATTTTGATTATTGTCTATGGTTAAACCAACTGCTCTAGAACCTGCAGAACCTGTTTCTAATATTGTTTGGTAACCTGATAGAACTGCTCCTGCACTTGATTTATAAAATACAGCATCCCCAGTTGTAGGAGTTGAGGTGTCTGTACTACACAAAACCTGACCTGCTGTAGAAATATTTGATAAAACACTTAAAGTTCCTGTTGATAAACCAACTGTTAAAGCTGTTAGACTTGTTGTTGATATTGTGAAATCTGTACCAGATGCTTTAAGAATAGGATCAGCTCCACCTCCTGCTAAATTATTAAATTTAAGTTCAGGATTACTTTTTCCAATTTCTACATTTCCTGCAAATGTCGTTTTTTGATTAACATCTATTGTGACTGCTGTTGTGTAACTTGAGCCATTAACTAAAAATAAATTTCCACCTGCTGAAGTACCTACATATAAATCGTTACTTGAATCTAATTCAAGAGTAGTTCTTTCTGTTCCACCACTATCTTTAAACCTTATTTCTGTATTGTTGTCAATGACAAGTTTATTTGAAAAAGATGAATTGCCACCTACATTTAAATTTTGAGTTGTTGTTAATCCACCTGTAACTGTGATTGTACTTCCTGATTCTGCCATTATAGAATCTGCAATAACATTTGTAGAACTAAATTTAGCAATGTTTCCTGCTGTTCCTGTTCCATCAACTTGTGTATGGTCTAATTTTTCCCAAACATTTCCTGCTCCTGCAATAACCCAATCTCCAACTGCCCAATTTGATAATCCATTCAATGATTGAGTTCCACCAACTGAAACCACAAAATAATGACCCTGAGTTATAAAAGGAGAGTTGTCTATTGTATATGCTTGACCTGACACCATGATGTCTGCATCAAGTGTTAATTGTGTGTTACTATCAACATTTGTAACAAGAGCTGTTGCTCCTGATGCTTGATTAACAACTTGGTCACCATTTGTAACTGTGCTTGTAAAGTTTTGACCTGACTGAATTAATTTATTTGTAGCTGTTCCTGTTGTAGTTCCTGAATCTGCTTCTCCACCACCACTTTGTAAAGTAGGTGTATTTGTGTTTGCATTCCATGTTCCCATGAATCTTAATCCACCTGCCAAAGTATTGATTTGACTTTGTGCTTTTCCAAATGCCTGTAAAATAGAATCACTTGCTAATATGTTTGAAGCTGTTGGAGATGCTAAACCTGTTAGCACTTTTCCTGTAACAGAATCATTGTCTAATGTGACTGCACCAGATACATTTGAACTTCCATCAAAGCTACTTATAGTAGCAGTCGCTTGACCAGTCAGAGAGATGTCTCTAGCAGTTTGAAGTGCTGTTGCTGATGCAGAGTTCACACTAATTGAACTTGGTAAACCTATTTGTAGTTGCTGATTACTAGCTGTGGTTTCTACTTCATTTGCAGTACCAATAACACTAAATGTTTGTGTATTAAGTGCAACATCTCCTGTTCCAGAATCTCCACCAAAATCTAAATCACTTGCAGCATCTAAATCATCTACATATTTTTTTGTAGCAGCATCTTGTGCTAGAGTAGGGTCTGTTAATCCTGATAATCTTCCTGTTATTGTAACACCTGTTGATGTTGTCTCAAGTTTTTTAACATCGTTAAAGAATAAATCAACACCTGCATTTTCAGTTAAAGTTATCCACGCTTTGCCAGTTCCATAAGTTTGAAAATACATATTGTCAGATGACCTCAAATATAAATCTCCTGTACCTGATTCATCAATAAACGAATTACCATTATGATAAATTTCTAAACCATCACTAGCAGTTCCATAAATGCTTTTTACATTGTCATTATGGATAGTACTGCCTGTCATAGTTCCCCCTGCCAATGGCAAGAAAGACCCACCACTTCCTGTGATAGTTCCTGTGACTTCTAAGTTTCCTGTTACTTTTGCACCTGCTGTAACTGTCTCAAATCTTTTTGTATTATTATAATATAATTCATTTCCCTCATCTTTAAGGAATCTAGCCATTGTATCTCCTGCATCATCTAGAATATTAACCCTATTCCCTCCTCTTAAAATAAGGTTTCCTGCACCTGTTTCTTTTATATAAGAATTACTGCCATCATGGTAAATTTCTAAATCCTGACTTGCTCCAAATCTTGCCTTTGCATCATCTGCAAAATCTATATTTCCTGCAATTCCAACATTGCCACTCAATGCAGGGTTTGTTACTATTCCAATTTGTAATGTATTTCCACCAACTGAAGGTACTGTTGTCTCAATCTCATTTGCTGTTCCTAAAATGATAAATTTTTCACTATCTAAATCAACATCTCCATCAACTGTTGCATCATCCCCTCTAAAATCTAAATCTTGAGCAGTAACATGAGTTTCTACAAAATCTTTGACTGCTTTACTTGTAGGAATAGATGTGTCATTATTGTTGTTTGGTATGCCATCTGCAGAATCTACAAACTTTGTGATTACAATGTTTTCTGCTGTATCTTTTAATGAGCCAAATGCTAAAACTGAATTTACTCTAAAATCTCCTGCATTATTAACAAACAAACCTGTTGCATTTCCAGATCCATCAGTTAATTCTTTTAATGTTGCAGAAATAGCAGCATTATCAGTTGTCTTAATTAAGCCAACATAGGTATCTGATATTCGTGTGTTAAATAGTGTCGCCATCTTTTTTTGTTTTATTTTCTTCTATCTTTTTTAAAAATATTTTTAATTTCTTCAAATTTTTTTCCTTTGGTTTTGATTTCCATGTACTTCCTTTATAACTCATAAAACCCATCCATTAAATGTTGCATCCTGAGATGGATATATATCATCATTTGAATTAGATACATATTTTGGAAATTGACTTTGATTAAAAGCCATATAATCAATAAATCTTCTAGAATACCATTCAGCATTTGTTCTTGCTTTTTCAACTAAAAAATCCACCTCGTTTTTACTTACTGTTTCTGATGTTTCACTTAAATGTTTGTAAACCCCTCCATTACGAATTTGGTAAGCAGCAAATGGAATATATTCCACCTGAGCAAACCAGATTAACATTGGTTGGATGTAGTCTTGTAATAATGTTTTGTATTTAGCATTTGCAACCTGATCAATATTTGGCATTTTTTCAATCAATTCATTATATAACTCAGTTCCCATATAATTTTGTATATGTATTTCCTGTGCGATTTTTAGAAATTGAATGAATTTGTTGGTATCAACATTGCCATCAATGATGCTGTTCCTAACTAGATCTGTTCTATTTATAAATAATTGTGTCGCCATAATTTATTTCTTTGGATATGCCCCCCTGCCTGGCAATTTATCTGTTGCAATTTCACTTTGTCTTGTTCCTCTAGGATTTTTAATATAAGATCTAGGGATTGTGCCTGTTCTTTTATAATTATCTAGATTAGAACTTTCATATTTTCCACTTTTTAATCTAAACAAAACCCTCTCCCAAACATGTTGGCAATAAATACCACCTTTTAATTTAAAAATGTCGTATCTTATATTAGGTCTGTGTCTAAATTGAACATTTACAGATTCAAAATTTGATGCTCTATCAATATCCTCTATTCTCCAAACCAAACCAGATTTTCTATTTCCACTTAATCGCATCATTTCTTTGCAAAAATCTCTAGATTTTGATGTGGTACTATATCCTTTGCCATTAGCATATCTATAACGAATTTTATATAGTCCATTTTTGCTATCTAAGTAACTAAATGCTGATCCATCTCTCGTGCTCCCTACATTATCCTCACTTGCACCTTTAAGACCCACAAAATCCTTTATTTTGGACAAAGTAGATTTCTTAGGTTGAATTAAATATTCAGCATAATCCTCTGCACTTATTTCTTCATCTTTCAAAACAGCGACTTCTTCATATAATTCATCAACAGGTCTGCCTGTTATTGCTAAACTACCAACAACATTTTTTGCATCTGATTCACATAATTCTGTTGCCATTGGCACACAGTTTGGAACTTCTTTGCCATTCTTTTTCTTTGTACCAATTTGCTCATAGCCATCCCAACATGGTGCTTTTAATTCTTCATGATTCTCGCAGGGCATATAATAAGTAACACCCTCAACCTCATGCTCATGAGATCCCTCGCAACCCATTTCTTTTGCTTTTTCTTCTGCTTCTTTTTTTGTATCATATGCTTGTTTGCCATCAATCATTTTTAAATCAACAAACTCACTTAATTTAGTTTTACTCATTTTAACACAGTTAGGAACTTTTCTTCCATTTTTCATTTTCATTCCTCTCTGTTCGTAACCATCCCAACAAGGTTTTTTCAATTTTTTAATATGTTCTTTACATGGCATATACCATATAACACCCTCATATTCGTGAGTATGTATTCCATCACATCCAATATTTTTTGCCATCTCCTCAGCTTTCTCTTTTGTTGAATAAGCTAATCTATCATCAATAATCGCAAAGTCATCATCAATAGGCATTGACTTTAAATCTGTACTAAACTCATATCCTGTTTCTTCTTCAATATCTTCTCTATCCTGTAACCTAGAATCAACCTCAGTAAATTCTAATGGTTGTAATGTTGTAAAATAGAGGTTTAAGGCAATATCATTATAAGCCAATATATGATCAAAGCAATCAATTAATAATTCCTGAAATGGTCTAATAACAGTATTATCCATTAATAAACTCGCTGTCTTTATTTCATCTGCATTATTTCCCAATCCTGATTGATCCTTAATACCTAAAAGCATAGGCGATACAATTCTGTGAGCCACCATAATTTTTTTAGTGGATTCTTCACTTAAAAACTGATATTGCTGATGAGCATCTGAAAGCTGTACAGGTGTTATATCTGCTGCTGCTTCTTTATTGTCGTTAAAAGCAAGTATAAATTTGCCCGCATTACTCGTGCCAGAAAATTTCTGTGCTATTTTTTGTTCTAATAATTGTCTTTCTTCTTGATTAGGAGTACCATTATTAAAGTTAATTAACATACTTGGTGCTAAACCATTCATAATATTATTTAAATGGTAATTTGAGATCTCCTCCTCCAATTCTGCATATTGTAAACCACCCTGATAATCCACAGGTGCATAGTAATAAAATCCTGCCTTATAAGGTTTAATATAATAAATCTCTATTGGATCTTTTGACATACCAAAAGCAGGTATTCTTTTTGGAACTTCATTTGGTTTTAACTTAGCCCAATCTTTAAAATAATAATATGCAGGGATTTCTCCATCTTCATTAGCTTTTGCTGCTCTTAATGTTTCAACTGGTATGTGTTCTAATTTAACAATCTTAGATCTGTTCTTATTATATATAACCTGAACAGAGCATTGCCCCATTAACTTTAAATCATAGCATAATTTTCTAACACAATCTTTTTTAAACAAAGAAATCATTTGTGCATATTCCTCTGGTTTTCTAGATGAATCAGTTGCATTTAATCCTTTGCCATATATCTGCTGACTAATGCCATTTATTGCAGCATTATTTGTTGGACTTCCATTATATCTGTCAATTAAAAACTGAAAATAATTATTATCAGCACCATAATCAACCCAATCCCTATTGTTTACTTCAACAATTTCTGGAGATGTATATGTGCTCAAATTGACAAAACTATATTCAGAGTTATGTCTAACAAATTGTCCTTTTTTATTTCTTTTTAAATTTTTTTTCATGATGTTACAATATACTCATTATTATAAGCAGTCGTAGTTATAAACTGACCTTTATTCATATCATAATATTTATCAACCTTTTGATCAATGGTTTCATTTGTGCAAAATATTCTGTCTTTATAAAATACATTTATAAAATCACTTGCATCATTCCATAATCTTGTATAATTCTGCCATAAACTAAAATTCTGATTCCAGAAAGCATAGTTAGAAAACAATTCTAAATCGTAAAAATGATTTACAACGAGCAGAGGATTAAAAGATTGCGACCATGTTAAATAATTTCCTGATGTACTTGCACCACTTATACTGACTTCTGTTCTAACATTAGTTGAATCATCTGTATAAGCCACCTGAAATGCACTTTCATATATTCTAGGAATAACTTTTAATGTTTGAGGTGTGTTTGTATTAAGTACAATCATACTTATATAACGAAAATAAAATGTTTATTTGTAAAAATAAAAAAAGCACCCATATAGAGTGCTTCTTTTTTAGATTAATTAGAATGAATTTCTAATTAGGTACGATTTGAGTATTTGATCCTGATACTACCCCTGCATCTACAAAATAAGGTGCAGTTTCTTCAAGACCCTCCATTACTAAGGTAAATCCTGAAAGGTCGCCTGCAGCTGCTCCAGTTACAATTGTGCCCCCAGTTACCTCCATGCCATTCTCATAGCCACAAAGGAATTGATTTCCATAGTAGTCTTCTACAACAATCACAGGTCTTGCGACTGCAATAAGTTGTAATTCATTTTTTGTTAAGTTATCTAAAAATGTTAAAGTCATATTTAGAGTTTGTGTATAAAAAGTAGTTCCATTATCTCTAGAACTAGTAATAGTTGTTTCTAATGAAGAATTTCCTTTTAAATCAAATTGAAACCAAGTAGGCGATCCTGAGAAAGCTGAAATGGTTTGATCAGCATCAACAGTTGCAGTGACAGGAAAATCTGCCATATAAACTGTTTTAATGCCACCAAAAGCTGATTTGCAAGGTACTTTTCTTCCTGTTGTCAATGCACATGCCATAGTATTATTTTTTTATTTAAAAAAAAAGGTAAGTAAGTAAAATCTCACTTACCTCTTTTTCAGGTTAATTTAATTTATTAAGAATAGTAAACTAGATCCTCAGAAATGCCATACTGCACAGAAGCTGAAAATCTCATTATCATTCTCACATTTTGCGATCCATCAATGTCCTGCATGTCTATGACCTTAACTTCGTTCATATTATTTAGCAAGCCACAGCCAAAGTATAAGTTACTTCTCTGAGCAGCAAACATTTTGTTAGCTGACATACCTGGGCAAACAAAAATCTTGACACCATTCACAGTTAATGATCCATTGTTCCACCATTGAGTTCCCTGATCATTCACACCTGCAGCACCTAAGCCATTAGCAGCAAAGCCACCTAATGCTTGAACATATGCTTTAGCAGTAGCACTTGGAATGTAGATAAATAAATCTTCTTTTCCATAAAGAGCAGATGGTATTGCATCTACTACTCTGCTTAATTCTGCAATAACATTTCCAGAGTTGATTCCACCACCAACTGCAGCAAGATCCTGACCTGCAGGAATATTGCCATCAGCAGTCATTAATGTTTCAAATCCATCATATTCTCCTGCATTTGCAGCAACTCCTGTAAAAATAGTTTGTTCTGTTTTCTGAGCAACTTGATTTGCTACATGAGCAAGCATAAAGTCGCTAAATTTAGGAGGTAAAGTTCTACCCATACCATAGCCCATGCTTTGAGCTTCCCAATCATTAATAAAATCTTTCTTACATAATTGAAGGTTAACTTGTAACTCAGTTGGCTCTATAATTCTTTCTGTTAGAGTAACACTTGAGTTAGGATTAAAGTCACAGCTAGCATCTGATACTACTGCACCTGTATCCAATCTTTTAATCACTTCTTTGTAAGCAATATTTGGTTTTACTGTTAGACCTCCATCATCAATTGTGGAAGCACTTAATAAAGCTGCAGCTATATATTCACCTGCGAACTCACCTGCATAGGTTGTCGTGATGTTAGTTGCAGTTGCTAATTCAATTTTTCTATTATTCATTTTATTTAATTTTTAAATTTTAATTTATTACGCTTCAAATGCCCAAATTCCCTGAGATCCACAAATTGCCCACTCAGTAGAAGATACTGCACATAATTCAACCCAATCTCCTTTTTTAGAAGTTCCTGCTGTATTTACAATATGCTTCCCATTTGCTCCTGCACCATTACTCGCTGCTGAAACTACTGAATCAGCCAAAGTGAATGATCCAATGATTTTATTATTTGCATGAGGGTCTAGTGTTAAACCATGAGTTCCCCCTGTTCCTAAATTTCTAAATCTATAAGTTAGACCTACATAATTAGAATTTAATTCAGGTAATGTGTGAGTATGTGACCCACCACTTGAATTTTGATCTGCACCTGCATCTGATACTGAAATGGCTTTATTGCCAACTAGAGAATCTTGAACAGGTCTGTTTCTGTTTACATCATTTGATGAATATTTAAATGTGCTCATTTTTATTTATTTATTTTGTTATTTAATTTATTTAAAACTCTATCTAAAGTTGTTTTATATTGTCCTTTAGCGAAAACTTTTTGTTTAATTTCTCCAAAAGATGCTTCAGGGCTATGTTTGATTGGCTCTACAGCAGCTTCAGATAATTCTTCCTTAGAAAATTCTTCTTTAATTGTTCTGGATTTAGGTTGTCTATTAACTTCATTCTCCATTTCAACTTCTTCTTCTTCTTCCATTTTAGATTCCTTATCTTTTTTAAGATCTGAAATAGCATCTTCAAGATTTTTAATTCTTATTTCCATGCCTTTCCAATCAGCAACATCAGCTTCCTCATCCATTTTTTCTTCTTCTTTCTTTTCTTCTAAATCTTCTGTTTCTTCTTTCTTGTAACCATCCTCATCTTTTTCTTTTCCTGCATCTTCTTTTTGTGGTACATCATCAGATGGTTGTCTCATATCAGCAATCATGCCTTCTTCTTCAACAACTAATAATCTACCATCTTCTAAAATATACTCGCCCACAGGCATAGCAACTTTTTCATCATCTGTTTTAATAAATATCTCTTTTCCTTTTTCAAAAGAGTCAGCTTCTACAAGTGTGCCATTTTCTAACTTTTGTTCTTCAAGTTTTACTTCAAGATTCAAAAGTGTTTTTATTTGATTTATCATTTCTTGATTTTTCATAATATATAGTATAACGATTTTAATTTTTAATTTTGCATTTTTAACTTATTTTGGTTACAACACCAACTCCCTGATTCATAATGTCCTGATTACAGCACTTTCTTGAATAGGTTAAACTATCTTTACATAAACATGCTCTAGTTGATCCTCTGGGACTACTTCTAGCAGGAATATAATTTGTAATTTTTCTGTTCATTAATATATAGTTCTAGCTTTTGTTCCTAAGTCTACACCTGCAACATCTACTTCTTGAATAGCTTTTTCAAGATCTTTGAATCCTCCAATATTACTTGGTGCAACTCCTAAATCTTTCGCAGCTTTTTCTGCTTTCTGCATTAATTTAACTCCTCTGTCATAAAGTTTATCTCCAGATTCAGCTAATTTTTCTAATCTTTTTTCTGCTTTGTCTGCTTCTGCAAAGATTTTGTCAATTCTTTTTTTGAAATCATCTGCTTCTTTTTCGCCATTTTTCATTTCTTGGACTTTGCCTTTCATTTGGTTTATAAGTCCTTTAATGTCATCAGCTATTGCTAATTCAACTTTTGCTAATTCTGTTTTATCCTTTGGTAGTTTAGCTACTATCTTATTAAATTTTTCTGGTGTAATCATGATTGTAATATTTTTTTTATTTTATTAATTAATTTTTCATCTTTTGATAATCCAACAGAATCTTTTGGTCTTTCCATTTTATCAGCAAAGTAGCCCTCTATTGAGAATCCTTTGACCTTTCCTGTTTTTACATATTCATTCCAGACCTCGTCATTATTTACTTTGACTGAGCCCATCCATGTACCAACAGGCACATTCATGCCATATTTTCTAGATTTGTCAAACTTTGTATCCTCAACTATCCATGATTCTACCAATGTCAAACCATTCAAAGAATGTTGATGTTCTAAGGTTGAATTATTTTGATTTCCATTTTTGAGATATAATTGAGATGCTTTCTCAACTGTATCTTTTGAGAAATAAATGTAATAATCATCCTGATCATCTGAGTTTCTGAAAATAGGTTTATTAGGGATTAATAATGCTCCCATTAATATTTTCTTTTCTTTATTTATTTCTGCTAATTTGATTTCATCAGCTTTTAAAGCGACAAAATCTGCTTCAATAGCAGGAGATTCTACAATGCTTATTGCTTCAATCCCTGTCATTTCTTGATCTTCATCAAGCACTAATTCTACTATTCTCATAATATTATAACGAATTTAATTTTGTTTTTTGTATTTATAATGTTGCACCATCAACAATGTTCCTTTCTAAACTCTGAGCAGTTGTTACTTCACTTGCTACAACAAAGGTTTGTATTGGTTGCTGATTCTGACCTGCAATAATATCTGCAAGTTGATTTTCTCCTGTTCCACTAACAGATGTTAGGTCTGGAGGAAGTGATGCTGCTGATCCAACTGATGCTGTGGGTGTAGATATTTCTGTGCCACCACCAGATGCACCAACTGATGATGCTGCTGATTTTGCTTGACCTACTGCACTTTTTATTGCACCAATTATTCCAACTGCTTGAGCAACATAACCTATAATTAGAGGTATGTTAGCAGGAAAAGGTAATGCTGCAGAAGTTTTTGCTAAACCTGCTGCACTATCTGCTGCTCCCTCTGTTCCTTTTAAAGTTGCTTTTGTAACAGTTTGCTTTGCAGAAAATAAAGTTGATTTCATTTCCATTATCATTTCTTTTAATGCCAATGCCTGTTTTGCAACTAATATTGCTTTTCCTAATTTACTCTCTGCTCCTGCTATTGTAACTAGATCATTAAATGTTTTTTCTTTTTGTGCCCTTTTTTGTTCTTCTAATGCTTTTTCTGCTTCTGCAATTTCTGTTGCTCTTTCTAGATTTGTTCTATCTGATTCAGCCATAAATTCATCTAGAGCAATTTGTGCATCTACTTTTGCCTGAGTACCCTCATTAGCTTCATCTAATATTCTTTGTAATCTTGCCATCTGCAATTCTTGTTCCTCAGCATCAATTTCTTTCATTCTTTCTAACCTTAAAACATCTGATTCTATTTGCTCTGCATTTAATCTCTTTTTTTCTAT